>Ga0075163_10011899_pt1 | contig 11331 bp, 6 predicted proteins | sample JI1023141ADNA_FD_71478 | JGI IMG/M metagenome (GOLD analysis project Ga0075163, IMG submission 71478) | Wastewater effluent complex algal communities from Wisconsin, to seasonally profile nutrient transformation and Carbon sequestration -... | ecosystem: Engineered > WWTP > Effluent > Algae...
GCCGCTCTCGGCACCGTCGCCAGCGTCGGTGTTTACGCCGCTCAAGATCGCACGATCGGTGAGGGCATTGATGACGCATCAGCGTCGCAGCAAGTGAAGATGCGCTTGATGGCGGCCGATAGCGTCGCGTTCCAGGAAGTCGATGTCGAAGTCGCGAACCGCGCGCTGTTGCTTTCAGGCACGGCGCCAACGGCAGAGCATCGCCAAGCGGCTGAAACAATCGCGCGCAGCATCCGCACCGTTGATCACGTCTACAACGAGATCGTTGTCGGCGAGCCGTCGACGATGGTGCGTAGCGCGCAGGACGAACTCATCACTGCGCAGATCCGCGCGCGACTCACGGCGAGCCCTTCGGTGCGCGCCATCAACATCAACATCGAGACCTTCCACGGGAACGTCTATCTGATGGGTCTTGCGCGTTCGCAGCACGAGCTCGAACGTGCAGCCGAGATCGCCAGCGTTGTCGGCGGCGTAAACCGCGTCGTCTCGTTCATGCAGGTGCGCGCCCCCGAGCAGCCGTACTACGCACAGGCGCCGAACGCCGGGCCGGAATATCGCGGCGCTGATGGCGTTCCTGGCGGCGATCAGCCGACCGGCGGCACGAACTAATTTTCTCTTAAATTCCCGCGATTTGGGTGGCGCACACGCACGCCTGGGGGTAAGTTCGCGTATCGCTTCGCGCAGGGCGCGATTGCGTTCGTTTTTTGTTGCCGATTTGTTCTAGGTCTGTACGATATCCCGCGTCGCTTGTGGATAAAAGGCGGTCGTGATGCAGACCTGCGCCAACGCAACCACCGTAGCTTTTGCCGGACTCGAAGCACGCCGAGTCGAAGTGCAGGTGCAGCTCACTGGCGGCACCCACGGCATCGTCATCGTTGGGCTTGGGGATAAAGCCGTCTCTGAATCGCGGGAGCGCGTACGCGCAGCTTTTGCGTCGATCGGGCTCGCAATTCCCGCTGGCCGGTTGGTTGTCAATCTCGCGCCCGCCGACATGCCGAAAGAGGGCACTCACTACGATTTGCCGATCGCGCTCGCGATGATGGCTGCGATTGGCGCGCTGCCGCATGACGCGCTCGATGGCGTCTTGTGCTTCGGCGAAGTCGGTTTGGACGGATCGCTTGCGCCTGCGCCGGGCGCGCTGCCCGCGGCGATGGCTGCGCACGCGATGGATGCCGCCTTCATTTGTCCTGAGGCGTGCGGTTCTGAAGCCGCGTGGGCGGGTGGCGAGGTGATAGCCGCGCCGTCGCTGCTTGCGCTCGTCAACCATTTCCGCGGCGGCGCTTCCATCAAAGCGCCAGAGCGCGGTGATCTCATCTCCGGCGCCAGCGTGCCTGACCTTCGCGACGTGCGTGGACAGGAACAGGCCAAGCGCGCGCTCGAAATCGCAGCGGCAGGCGCGCACAACATTCTCTTCGTCGGCCCGCCGGGCGCTGGCAAGTCGATGCTGGCGCAGCGTTTGCCGGGTTTGCTGCCACCGCTTTCATCGGAGGAATTGCTCGAAGTCTCGATGTTGCATTCTGTGGCCGGATTGCTTGAGCGCGGGCGTTTGACGCGCACACGGCCATTTCGTGCGCCACACCATTCGGCATCGATGGCCGCGCTTGTTGGTGGCGGATTGCGCGCAAAACCTGGCGAAATCAGCCTCTCTCACCAAGGCGTGCTGTTTCTGGATGAGCTGCCAGAATTCTCGTCGCAAGCGCTCGATGCGCTGCGTCAGCCGTTGGAAACGGGCCAGGTTCTCATCGCGCGCGCCAATCATCATGTGACGTATCCCGCGCGCATTCTGCTCGCGGCCGCGATGAACCCGTGCCGTTGCGGCGGTGGGCCGGGGGCGGGTGCGTGCCGTCGTGGTCCGCGCTGCGCAATCGAGTATCAAGCGCGGCTCTCTGGACCGCTGTTGGATCGCATCGACATTCAGCTCGATGTGCCGCCTGTCACCGCTGCCGATCTCGCTTTACCGCCGCCTGTGGAAGGCACCGCGGAAGCAACGGCGCGCGTTGGCCGTGCGCGAGACGCGCAGTCTTCGCGAAAGGCTGGTCTCAACGCGACGCTGGATCTTGAATCGCTTGAGCGCGTCGCGGCGCCTGATGCGCCGGGCGCGGCTTTGCTCGCAAAGGCAGCGGAATCTCTTTCGCTTTCGGCCCGCGCATATCACCGCACTTTGAAGGTCGCGCGCACGATTGCTGACCTAGATGGCTCAGACTCTGTGCGCCGGATCCATATAGCTGAGGCGCTGAGCCTGAAACGCCAGTGGGCGACACCTGATCAGGCCGGTTTCGCTAGGGTTTCTTAACCGCGTCAGCGCTTGATCGGGCGCATGGCGCAACCTGCGGCAAATCAAGCGTTCGATGCTTTCGAAGCATTGCCTGATCCCGTCGCGATCCTCGCGGCGGATGGCGCGTTGCTGCGCGCCAATCCAGCGTTTCGCGCTACCTTCAGACATTGGATCGGCCCGCAGCGTCCGCCCTGGGGCAGGACGCCGACACCTGAGTTTGCCAGCGGCGAGCGACGCTTCGATGCTCCAGCGCCGGATGGCCGACAGTTTGAATGGGCAGAGCGTCTGCTCAGCGATGGCGCGCGGCTTGTCATCGCCCGTGACATCACGCGTCACGTCCGTGCCGCCGAAGATGCGTTGCGCTCGAAGACGACACTCTTCGCGACGCTGACCCACGAGTTGCGTACTCCGCTCAATGGCATCCTCGGCATGGCTGGGCTGCTGGAGATGGGTAAGCTAGAGCCGAACGCGCAAAGCTATGTCGGCGCGATCAAGCAATCGGGCGAGCTGCTGCTCGAACTGATTACTGAGATTCTGGACTATTCGCGGCTTGAAGCGGGGCGCGTCGAACTTGAGTCGGCGCCGTTCGATCCCGAAGCGACAATGCAAAGCGTCGCGGAACTTCTATCGCCACGCGCGCGCGACAAGAATCTTGAGATCGCGGTTTCTGTACGCGGCGACGCCCCCGCGCGCGTCATCGGCGACGATGGGCGCCTTCGGCAGATCCTCTTCAATCTCGCCGGCAATGCAGTGAAGTTCACTGAGGCCGGCGGCGTCGTCATCGAAATGGCGCCGCGCCCCAATGGCCGTTTGCGCTTCAATATTCGGGACACCGGCCCCGGCGTCGCGCCAGAGAAGCAAGCGCTGATCTTCGAAGAGTTTACGCAGGCCGATGCGGGCGTAAATCGCCGCCACGGCGGAGCGGGCCTCGGCCTTGCTATCGTGAAGAAGCTTGCGCTTGCGATGGGCGGAGATGTTGGCCTCGTTTCGCGCCCTGGCTTCGGTGCGAGCTTTTGGGTTGAGCTGCCGCTCGCGACCGCACCAAATGCCGAGCCGCCGCCATCGCTGAGCGGCGTTCGAGTTTGTGTCGTCAGCCCGTCGCTCTTGCTCACGCAAACGCTGCGCGCCGTTGTCATTTCGCTGGGCGCCAATCCGGTTGAGCGCGCCGCCTACGCCGACGTCGTGCTGCTCGATTGGCACGAGGGAGTTGATGGCGAAGAGATCGACGCCTTGCGCCGCAATTCACGCGCGATCATCGCGCTCGCGCCGCAAGAGCGCCGGCAGATCATCGATGATTGCCGCGCCGCCGGTATCGAGCACTACACATTAAAGCCCGTCCGCCGAGGTTCGCTCGTTGAACGCGTGCGCGCGGCGTTGGGCGATCAGCCGGAGTGCGCCAAACCGGCGCAGCCGGTACAAGCGTCAACGCAACAACCGTTGCTCGGGCTCCGCGTGCTGCTGGCCGAAGACAATCCGATCAACGCACTGCTCGCGCGTACCTTGCTCACCAAAGCTGGATGCTCAGTCACGAGCGCGCAGGACGGCGAAGAAGCGGTAGCCGTAGCTTCCGCCGCCGCGTTCGATCTCATCTTGCTCGATATCCGGATGCCGCGCCTTGATGGTTTTGAAGCCGCCGAGCGCATCCGCGCCGGAGGAGGGCCTTCTGCAGCCGCGCCCATCGTTGCGCTCACTGCTGACGCCGGTGACGAAGAGCGCACGCATGCCGCCAAAGCCGGCATGGACGATTTCATCACCAAACCGATCGACGCGAACCGGCTATTACAAGTCGCGGCGCGCTTTACCGAGCGCCCGAACCCCGCCACGTTCGCGAGCACATAAAGGCGGCGGAGAGCACGCATGTCCGATACACCAACCGCCCCTGCGCCGAAGCGTTCAACCTGGGAAGCGCTCAGCGTCTTCCTTGAGAAGCGCAGCCTCGTGATGCTGATGCTCGGCTTCTCGGCCGGCCTGCCGAACCTGCTGCTCTATGACACCATCTCCGCATGGATGCGTCAGGCGAAGCTGCCGCTGGATGTCATCACGCTCTTCAGCTTGGTGACAATCACCTACGCGATCAAATTCCTTTGGGCGCCGATCGTCGACCGCGTGAAAATCCCTGGGCTCTATCAGCTCTTCGGCAAGCGCCGCTCGTGGATGCTGCTAGCGCAAATCGGCATCATCTTCGGCATCTGGCTCATCGCCATAAACATGCCCGCTGTGTCCGCCGCTGTCGCGGGCGGCGTTGAAGGCGCGGTGCAACCTGATCCGAACATCAATCTCATCGGGGTTGTCGCGATCTTCGCCGTGATGACAGCCATGTTCGGCGCCACCCAAGACATCGCGATCGACGCATGGCGCATCGAAGTCGCGGCGGTTGAACGCCAAGGCGTCATGGCTGCGGCCTATCAGTGGGGTTATCGCCTCGCTGTCGTCGTATCGGGCGCGGCGCCGCTCTTCCTTGCATCCCGCATCGGATGGACGGCCTCGTATTCAGCGATGGCCGTCGTGATGGGTATCGGTGTTCTCGGGGTGCTGTTGGCGCCTCGTGAAAAAAGTGTCGAACCCAAACCATTCCCGGCGGCAACGACGCCGCCGTGGCTGGAAACGCTCGAGTGGGTGGCGCGCATTGCCCTTATGGTATTTGGCGCGTGCTTCATCGGCGCCGGTCTCTCCGGCAAGGCCGAACCGCTGACGTTCATGTTCCCATGGATCGGGATGGCCGACGCCGCGCCAGGTTTCGCGGAGGCCTGGGGCGCAAAGCCCTGGGGCGCGGTGTGGCAGGTGATTGGCGTCGCGATCGGATTGGTGATCGTGGCGTTCGCCACCTATCCGTTGTTCAAATCGCGGCCGAGCGCGTACTTCGCAGGCACGCTGAAGGAGCCGCTGGAAGACTTTTTCAAGCGCTATCGCAGCACCGGCGCTCTCATTCTCGCGATGATCTGCGTCTATCGCATCGCCGATTTCGTGCTGAATTTGATGACCGCGTTCTACGTCGATGTCGGCTTCTCGCTGGATGAGATCGCCGGTGCGCGGAAGCTGTTCGGTGTCGTGATGTCCATGGTTGGCATCGGGCTGGGCGGTTGGATGGTGGCGCGCTTTGGTTTGATGCGCTCGCTCATCGTTGGTGCGATCGTGCAGCCGCTCTCTAACATCGCGTTCAGTGGCTTGGTGTTCACCGGGCCCTGGCTGCCCGGTCTCTATGCGTGCATCGCGATCGACAACGTCTCCGCTGGTATCGCTGGCACTGCGCTGATCGCGTACATGTCGAGCCTCACCAGTCTGGGCTTCACAGCGACGCAATACGCGCTGTTCTCTTCGCTCTACGCGTTGCCCGGAAAAATTCTTGCCGCGATCTCAGGGCGCATCGTTGAGGGCGCGACCTCCGCTGCGGCGGCGGGTGAGACAGAATGGCTGCGGAGCTGGTTCACCAGCATGTCGCCGACCGCCTTTGCGCATCTCGTGCAAGAGCGCGGCATCCCGGCGGAGGCTTTCGCCGCCGGTTACATGACGTTCTTCATCTACTCGGGCGTCATCGGCATTCTTGCGTTTATCTTCGCGATCGGCGTGATGCGCCAGCAACCACCCGCCACCGACGCAACGAAGGACGTACCAGCGCCAGCTTAAGCTTTCGCCTCGCCCTTTGCCTCAGCGACCTGGAAGGCCGCTAGCGTGGCGTAGCTGACGATATCCGAGACCGTGCCGCCAAGCGGCGCGATTTGGATCGCTTTGGCGAGACCGGTGAGCACGGGGCCGATGACCGTCGCGCCGCCGGCCGTTGTCAGCAGGCTCGTGGCGATCGACGCGGAGTGCAGGGCGGGCATGACCAGCACGTTCGCTTGCTCTGACAGACGCGAGAACGGGTAAAGTTCGCGCATGTTCGGATGCAGCGCGACGTCGACATTCATCTCGCCTTCGTACTCGAAATCGATGTCTTCGCGCCGATCCAGAATAGAAACTGCGGCACGGATCTTTTCGGAGCGCTCCATCTTCGGGTTGCCGAAGTTCGAGTGCGAGATCAGCGCCACGCGCGGCGTTACGCCGAACTGACGCGCCATCGCCGCAGATTGCAGCACGATTTGCGCCAGCTCCGGCGCATCTGGGAATTCCGCGACGGCTGTGTCGCTGATGAAGAGGGTGCGGCCCTTCATGAGGATCACCGACATGCCCATGACGCGCTCGCGCGGGGCGGGATCGATGACTTTCAGAATGTCATCCAGCGCTGTGGCGTAGTTGCGCGTGACTCCGGTGACCATGCCATCCGCGTGGCCGTGCGCGACCATGCAGGCGCCGAAGACGTTGCGGTCGAGGTTCACTAGGCGCTGCGCGTCGCGGTGGAGGAAGCCAAAACGTTGCAGCCGCTTGTAGAGGAAGTCAGCGTAAAGCCCGTTGTGCTCCGAGAGGCGCGCATTGACGATGCTGAGGGAAGCGTTCTCTGGCACGCCGACTTGCGCCATGTTTGCGCGCACGGTTTCTTCGCGGCCAACAAGCACCGCGTTACCAAGGCCAAGCTCTCGGAATGCATAGGCGGCACGGATCACTGACGGCTCTTCGCCTTCGGCGAACACAATACACTTCGGCTTGCGGCGCACCACGGTTTGCACGCGCTGCATCATCGCCGCTGTCGGGTCGAGACGTTGCGCCAAGCTATGCTTGTAAGCCTGCATGTCTTCGATCGGCTTGCGCGCGACTCCGGTATCCATCGCCGCTTGGGCCACAAACGGCGGAATTTCCGAGATCAGGCGCGGATCGAACGGGGCAGGGATGATGTAGTCGGGGCCGAACTTCGGGCGCCGGCCGTGATACGCAGCAGCCACTTCATCCGGCACGTCTTGCTTTGCGAGTTCGGCCAGCGCGCGCGCAGCGGCGACCTTCATCTCTTCGTTGATCGTGCGCGCGCGCACATCGAGCGCGCCGCGGAAAATATAAGGAAAGCCCAGAACGTTGTTCACTTGGTTCGGATAGTCCGAACGGCCCGTTGCCACGATCGCGTCCTTGCGGACTTCGTGCACGGCTTCCGGCGTGATCTCCGGATCAGGATTGGCCATGGCGAAGATGATTGGCCTCTTCGCCATCGACTTCACCATCTCCTGCGTCACCGCGCCGGCGACCGAAAGGCCCATGAACACGTCGGCGCCCTTCATGGCGTCCGCGAGCGTGCGCGCTTTGGTGTCAATCGCGTGCACGGATTTGAACTGGTCCATGCCTTTTTCGCGGCCGCGATAGACAACGCCTTCGCGGTCGAGCGCGATGACGTTTTCGTGCGGCACGCCGAGCTGTTTAATGAGCGCGATGCAAGAGAGGCCGGCAGCGCCCGCGCCGTTGACGACAACTTTGATGTCTTCCAACCGGCGCCCGGTCAGCTCGCATGCATTCAGCAAACCGGCCGCTGCGATGATCGCGGTGCCGTGCTGGTCATCGTGGAAAACTGGAATATCGAGATCGTCGCGCAGACGGCTCTCGATGATGAAGCACTCGGGGCTCTTGATGTCTTCGAGATTGATGCCGCCGAAGGTCGGGCCGATGTTACGGACGGTGGTGATGAACTCCTCGACATCCTGCGTCGTCACTTCGATGTCGATCGAGTCGACGTCCGCGAAGCGTTTGAAGAGGACAGCTTTGCCCTCCATCACCGGCTTCGAGGCCATCGCGCCGAGATTGCCTAATCCCAAGATCGCGGTGCCGTTCGAGATCACCGCCACCAAATTGCCCTTGGACGTGTAGTCGTAGGCAAGGTCCGGGTTCTCGGCGATCGCCTTCACGGGAACCGCGACGCCCGGGGAGTAGGCGAGCGAGAGGTCGCGCTGCGTCGCCATCGGCTTGGTCGGCAGAATGGCGATTTTGCCCGGCGTCGGGTGCTTGTGGAAGTCAAGCGCCTCAGCGTCGGTGAACGTCTTTTTGGAGTCGGGCATGGATCTTGGAAATGTCCGGAAACTGAAGCCGCACCCTAGCTTTGAGCCTCAGCGCGTCAATGGAAGTCCGGCGGCTTAGTCGCTAAAGAGGCTCGTGGCTGATTCCTCTCACCCGGCGCCCAAAGTGACGCCGTTCATGGCGCAGTATCTCGCCGCAAAAGCAGAGCACCCAGATGCGTTGCTCTTCTTCCGCATGGGCGATTTCTACGAACTGTTCTTCGCAGATGCGGAGAAGGCGTCGGCGGCCGTTGGCATCACACTCACAAAGCGCGGGCAACACGGCGGCGAGCCGATCCCGATGGCCGGCGTGCCGTGGCACCAGGCCGAGAACTACCTTTCAAAGCTGATCCGCGCAGGTCACAAGGTCGCCGTCTGCGAGCAGCTGGAAGATCCGGCTGAAGCGAAGAAGCGCGGTGGCAAGTCGATCGTGCACCGCGGTGTCGTGCGCGTCGTCACGCCGGGCACACTGACGGAAGAGGGGCTGCTCGATGCCCGGTCCGCAAACCGCCTCGCGGCAATCGCGTTCAGCAGTGATGGCGCCGCCATCGCGTGGGCGGACGTCTCAACCGGCGCGTTTGAAACCCGCTCGCTGAAGCATCACGAGGCTGAGGAAGAAATCGCGGCGCTTTCACCGGCGGAGCTTCTCGTCACGGATGCGGATTCGCAGCACGTCAACGAGGCGGCGCGCATCACTGGCGCGGCGCTGACGGTTCGTCCGGCCGTAAAAGCGGATGCGAAAGCCGCTGCACGACGAATCAAGGCCGCGTTCGAAGTCGCGGCGCTTGATGCGTTCGGAGATTTCACAAACGTCGAACTCTCGGCGATGGGCCTGTTGCTCGATTACATCGAGCTGACCCAAGCTGGCGCGGCCCCTCACCTGATGCCGCCGCGCCGCAATGCCGAGCGCGCCTTTATGGCGATCGACGCCGCCACGCGGGCGGCGCTGGAAATTGAGCGTTCGGTGCGCGGCGGCAGGGAGGGATCGCTGCTCGCTTGCGTTGATCGCACTGTGACGTCGGCTGGTGGTCGCATGTTGGCCGAGCGCGTGTCGCGGCCGCTTACGGATGTTACCGCTATCAATGCGCGGCTCGATGCGGTGCAGTTCTTTCTAGACGCGCGCGACCGGCGCGAGGGCGTCCGCGAAGAACTCCGCGCCGCTGGCGATCTTGCACGTGCCTTGACGCGCTTGGCGCTTGGGCGCGGTGGCCCGCGCGACCTTGCCAACCTGCGTGATGGTCTGACGGCTGGCGATCGCGCCGCAGCGCGCTGTTTAGGCCTTTCGACTGAAGCGCCGGCGGAGATTTCCCGCGCTTGTGATGCGCTTTCGCTCAGTGCGCATGCGGAAAGCGCTGCGCTGGCGCAGACGCTTGCACGCGCCATGTCGGCTGACCTGCCGTTGCTTGCGCGTGATGGCGGCTTCATTGCCAGCGGCTACGACGCGACGCTCGATGAGAGCCGTGCCCTCCGTGATGACAGCCGCAAGGTCATCGCTGCGCTGCAGGCGAGTTATGCCGAAGAGACAGGGATTGCGGGCCTGAAGCTGAAGCACAACAACGTGCTCGGCTATCACATCGACGCGACGACGAAGCAGGCGGAGGCGCTGATGGCGCCGCCTCTCAACGCGCGCTTCATTCACCGCCAGACCAATGCGGGTTCGATCCGGTTCACCACCACAGAGCTTGCCGAACTCGACGCAAAGATCTCGCGCGCTGGCGAAGCGACACTTGCGCGCGAACTGACGCTATTCAAAGAGTTCGCCGCACGCGCCGCCGCCATCGAAGCGCCGATCCGGGCCGCCGCTGAAGCGCTCGCATCACTCGACGTCGCTGCCGCTCTCGCCGAATGGGCCGAAGAAACGCAAGCTACGCGTCCCGAGATCGATGAAACTTCCGCTCTGCTGGCCGAAGGCGCGCGCCACCCTGTGGTGGAACAGGGCGTGCGGCGCGATGGCAACGGCTTCACGCCCAACGATGCGCGGCTCGACGCCGAAGGCAAATCCGGGCCACGCCTGATCGTGGTCACCGGTCCCAACATGGCGGGTAAGAGCACGTATCTTCGTCAGATCGCGTTGCTCTCTGTGTTGGCGCAGGCCGGCTCTTATGTGCCGGCGAAGAAGCTTCGCCTCGGCATCGTAGATCGTGTCTTCGCGCGCGTTGGCGCATCCGACGATCTCGCGCGTGGCCGTTCCACATTCATGACCGAGATGGTCGAGACTGCTGCGATCCTGAACCAAGCTGGTTCACGCGCGCTCGTCGTGCTCGATGAAATCGGCCGCGGCACGGCCACCTTCGATGGTCTCGCCATCGCCTGGGCGGTCGCCGAGCATCTCCACGAAGCCAACAAATGCCGCGCCGTCTTCGCCACGCACTACCACGAGCTAACACGCCTCGCGGACAAACTCGAAGCCGGCGCCAACGCGCACCTTCGCGCCAAGGAATGGAAGGGCGATCTGGTGTTTCTGCACGAAGTTGCGCCAGGCGCCGCCGATCGCTCTTACGGCATCCAAGTCGCGAAGCTTGCGGGTTTGCCGAAGTCGGCCGTCGAGCGCGCCAAGGCTGTGCTGCAGCGTCTCGAAACCACGGGCGGCGCCACGCGCATGGAAATCGCGGAAGAACTGCCACTCTTCGCACAGGTAATGGAAGAGCGTGCGCCGTCAGCGCTGGAAGCAGCGCTCAACGACATCAATCCAGATCATTTATCGCCGAAAGAAGCTTTAGAGCTTCTCTACAAACTTAAGGCTGCTGCTCAGCAGGATCTCTGAGGGCCGGCGCGCTGTCGTCAACGCGTTGACGCGCTTGCTCGACCGCCATGCCACGCGACACTGCTTCCGAAGCCAGCGGCAGCGAAGAATTCATCGCCACGTACATCATGAAGCCGCCGAGAATGGCGCCGAGCACAAGGCCGGTGACACCCCAAAGTGAAGCAGCAAACCAGTAAGCCGAAGCACGTTCGCTTCTGATGCGCTGAGCGAACAGCTTCTGATCCATAATCGCTTCCATGCCGGCGCGGGCGGGATGATCCATCACGTGATCATCGTCCACCGGATTGAGGCGGATGGTCTTGCCGCTTTTGCGCATACGTGAGCACTCCCCGGAAACAAACGTTCCCGTTACATGTGTGGCTGTGCCCGCGAAATGAGGCAAGGTT
>Ga0075163_10011901_pt1 | contig 11331 bp, 13 predicted proteins | sample JI1023141ADNA_FD_71478 | JGI IMG/M metagenome (GOLD analysis project Ga0075163, IMG submission 71478) | Wastewater effluent complex algal communities from Wisconsin, to seasonally profile nutrient transformation and Carbon sequestration -... | ecosystem: Engineered > WWTP > Effluent > Algae...
CTACCGGGCGCTCCGGCGCCTACCCGGACGGGACTTTCACCCGCTGGAACGGTGCAGCATGAAACGACCGCCTCACCCCTTCCGGGGGCTCGTCGGTCCGCTTCGTCTGGACGCACCATCTGGCGACTGTGGCCCAAGCCGTGCTACGCGCGCACGGGTCCATGCTGCTGCGAATCAGGGCGAAGGCCCTGATGGCACTCGCGTTGAACCAATACCTCAAGGCCAGCAGGGTGATGACTACCGAGGAGACCAGGGCGCGTCCGCAGCGCTGGCCGGCGAGGAAGCCGGACACGATCCTACCTCCTCGGCTGGCGCGGAGGAGGCGCAACCAAGGCCCGAGGCGGTGCCTGATCGGGCTCCAGCCTGCAAGGCCGCGGGCCTCACGAGATCGGTCTGGGAGCGCTTCCCCGCGGTGGTACGAGAACACTTGATCGAATCCTGGCCGGTGTTCGAAGCACGCGGACCGCTCGATGCTGCACGACGTTTGTTGGAGGCACGTGCGCTGCGCGAGGCGCACGCGTCCGATGACGGGGTGTTGCGGGTGATCTCCAAGGCGGAGGTGCGCTTGGAGGCTGCAGCGCTGCGGATGGCACTGCGAGCCGGACTACTTGTGCGGCGCGGAGAGCTCTGGGGGGTTGCACCACATCTGGCCACGGGTGCGCGCTTGGCCTTTGCCGTCAACCCGGTGTTGGCTCTCTTGGACGTAAGAGTTGCGCCTGATGGGGAGCGCCCATCTTTGGTGATGCAGAAGTGCCTCCTACGCTGGGGTGTTCCTCGTGCATGGGTGCTCACACTCGGCCGCGGGGAGGCACTCGCATTACAACGTCGGTTGATGTCACGGCGCAATGATCGCGTCCTGACGAAGCTCGCCCCTGCATGGGGATGCCCGCGGTTCACTCGAGAGACTGATGGGGCATGGGAGCACGAGCTCCGGGAGGGACGGCCAGTGAAACGCAAGGTCTATGTCAAGGCTAAACTCTCGCTGGAGACCATGCTTCAGCTAATGGGCCCCAGAAGATGGCACGCTTTTGAGGTTGTATGCAGAGCTGGTGAAGTCGGTCCCGGCCATGAGTTCGAGCGCGGACTTGCCCTGCTGCGCTTCAAAGAAAGACGGGAACTGCGTGCCGCGGTTGACGAGTTTTCTGCTGAACTCGATCTGGCGCTGTGCCTTGCCGTGAGGATGACTCCCTACCATCGTTGCCTGGCTCGGTTCGGTGTGGCGGCAAACCAGGCGTCCAGTGCTTCGTTGAATACCGTGCGAGCCTGTGGGGGGAACCAAGGGAACCGATGAACCGCCGTCTCGAGGCTTTGCGCACTCTCGCCGAGCGAGGTGCGACAGACGGAGAGCGCGAGGCAGCTCGGCGAGCTCGGGGTATCCAGCAGGCTGTTGCCGAGAAGCTCCCCGCCTCCGGGCTCGTGCACTACGCCCACATGTCCTGCGCGGAGCTGGAGCGCCTACTCGTGGCCCTTGCCGGTGCTGCTGCTCTCCGTGAGACCCGCGTCGAGACGCAAGGGATGACACGCAAAGAGCGGCGCGCTCACCTCGACGCGGCGATCGTCAAGGTCAACCACGGGCGACCGCCTGTACGATTCCGTCCTGCCGAGGCTCGCCCGGTGTCCCGCCCGGTGACCAACCCAAGGAAGCCATGACCAGAGAAAAATCCGACACCCAAGCCATCAACTGGCTCGAAATGACTGCGGAGCAGATCGTCGAGCACGCCCCTGATGAGGTCAAGCACCGCCTCGCGGGGATGCTATTGCACTGGGCCACCTTCTCGGAACTCCCCGAGGAGGTGAAAGCTGCGTCGGCCACACGGCGCAGGGTCTACGGATTGACCGGTGTTCTTCCGGTTACGGAGGAGAATGCGGCCGCGGTACTTGAGCGGTGGGAGGCGTTGCGTTCCGAGCTGTGCGAGATGGTGAAGTCGAGTTCGCATCCGCTGTGATATGCTCGCACTCATGGATATCAACGAATTCGAATCAGCACGCGCCGCGTACCTGCGCGAACACCCGATCGAGCCCGGGCAACTGCTTCGCTGGACCGGCACCCCGACGCAGGTCGCGGGGCTCCTCGGTTCGCTCGCCACCGCCGGGGGCGGGAGCATCGAGGGGGCGCCCACCATCGCGGGTCCGCCCGGCTTCTGCGGCATGCTCGGCGGGGTCCTGGTCTTCGAGGCCGACGAGGGCGGCGGCTTCTCGGTCGCACGTTGGGGCGAGCCCGAGCAGGAGCCGCGCGACGAGCTGACCGTCGAGTACGACCACGAGCAGGAGATCAGGGACCCGAGCCGCGGCGGGCGGGTCAAGCTCCGCGACGTCGAGCTCGTGACCTTCGACGCCCGCCTCATCAGCGGCGCGGACGCCAAGGTGCAGGCGCGGGCCGCTCTTCGCCGTGTCGGCTGGTCGGCGGCCATGCCGGACGCGGAGCTGCGGGCCCTGCTCCGCGAGGTCACCGCCGAGGGCCGCAGGATCCCCCGTGTCGTCTTCGAGCCGCTGTCCCTCGACCGCGCGGACGGCCGCGGCGGCTTCAACGACCCCGAGACCGGCACGTGGATCCCCTGCGTCACCGAGGGCCAGCCGGGCGACAGCCTGTGCGTGATCGACAGCGCTGCCCTCGGCGCCCTCGGCGAGGCCGACGCCGCCCTCGTGCACCAGTTCGCCGCTGTCGCCGGGGCGCAGGACGCCCTCGCCACGGCGGCCCGCGCTGTTGAGCGGGTAGCGGCTCTCGGCGAACTCAACATGCTGCGCGAGGTGGCGGGCGCGTCCCTCGCCTTACTCACGACTTTCCTGCACAGAGGCTCAGGTATGGAGGACACGGGGGCCGATCCCGTGGCCTTGTCAGCATCTGCCGAACTGCGGCCCGGGCTCGGTGAGTAACCCCACCGTGGACCCGGCTTTGGGGCCGCAAGCCGGCCGGATCTCGTGTAGCCTCTGGGCCATGGAAGGGGAACAGATCGACCTCGGCTTCGGCCTCGCTCTGACGCCGTGTCCCTTCGAGGAGTTTGCCAACCAGAACGGCATGATCTACTGGCGCGCGCGCTGGCTCATGGAACGGCTGGGGTACGCGACATGGGCATCCTTCAGCAACGTCGTCAATCGCGCGATCGCCTCGTGCGCGCGCGTCGGCTGCCCGGTCCATGAGAACTTCGTCGCCGACAAGGTCATCGTCGAAGGCCGGCTTGAGGATGACTTCAAGCTGTCGCGCTTCGCCTGTCTGCTCGTAGTCAATCACGCCGACATCAAGAAGCCTGCGGTCGAGGAGCTGCGTGTCCACCTCGCGCAGTTCACGGCCATCGTTGTCGACGCGCTCCGCCTTGAACGTCTTGAGGTGCGCGAGACTCTGACGGTCGGCGAGCACGCCATGACCCAACAGGCCGTGAAATCGGGTGTCAAAGCCGATGAGATGGGCCTGTTCAAGGACGCCGGGTATCGAGGGCTCTACAACATGAGCCTCGCCCAGCTCAAGCATCGCAAGGGGCTCTCCCCCAGCAAGCAGCTCTACGATCACATCGGTATCACCGAGCTCGCGGCCAACAGCTTCCGCGTCACTCAAACTGCCGAGCGTCTCAAGAACATCGGCCGTGCGGGCCTACCGGCGGCAAAGCAGGTCGCTCGCCAAGTCGGCCAGGAGATTCGCGAGACGATGGAACGCAGCGGCGGTGTGCGACCCGAGGACTTGCCGCTCGAGGAGGACATCAACAAGGTTCGTCGGAGCCTCAAGACCGCGAGCCGTGAACTCGTTGAGGCGGACAAGCCCGCCAAGAAGACATCCAAGAAGACCGCCAAGACGGCAGCCAAGACGCGCTCGAAGAAGAGCAGCGAATGAGCGCGACCGCGGAGGGGCGAGAGGCTGCGGCCCAACGCGCCCTGTACCCTCTCCCTTCGCGCGGTATGGTAGGATGACCCTCGACCGCTGGTGACACCCATCGGCCACCCGCACGCCGGGACTATTTTGGGCGCTGAAATGCGGGAGTGGTCGAGATCGTGGCGCAGCAGCGTGACAGCCGGGGCCGGTTTGGCGGGGGCGGAGGGGGCACTGTGCGCCCTGGAGCGGGGTCCGGCGCGGGCGGCGAGGACCCGGCAGCCCGCGCGCTGAAAATCGTCCAGGTGGCGGTCGGTGGGGCCGGGAGCGACGGCCCGCTGGTCATCGTCTCCGCGAGCGCGCCGGAGAACATCGCGGGCGGGGGCATCAGCTTCGAGGCGGGGCAGCTCGCCGTCGACGTGGACGCCCGCGGGCTCGTGGACGCGATCGGGACCGCGCTGCTCCTGGACCACCGGCAGACCGTCATGGACGGGCTGCGGCCCGACAAGGGCGGCGCGCAGAAGCCGATCGGTCCCCGGGCGCGGCGCCGGGCCGGACGCCTCAGCGACCGCCGGGGCTTCGCCAGCGGCGAGCTCGCGGACAACCTGCGCCGGACGAAGATCACCGGCGATGCCGAGGCGGCCTCGACCTTCGTCGCGGTGCCCCCGAGCCGCAACGCGTTCGTGGGCCAGGAGGCTGCTCGGGGGATCCGGTACCTGAGCACCGGGGGCCGCAAGGCCGACGTGATTCGCCGGGCCGTGGCCGGGTGGTTGGCCGGTTGCACCCGGGGCGCGCGCCAGCGGCAGGACGCCGAGCGCCGCGCCAGGGAGACGGCCGGTGGCTGACGCGGCCCTCCAGCACTCCGGCCGCCGCTCGAAGCGGGGCGAGCGGCCACCGCCCCCCGGCGCCCTCGCACCGCCTGCACCGCCTGCACCGCCTGCACCGTCCGTGCCGGACCTGGCCCCGGAGACAGACGCTCCCCCAGCTCGCGGGCGACCGGCTTCCAAGGTCTGCGGGCTCTCGACTGACCGGGTCCGCCGCGCGGAGATCGAGGCCGCGATCGTCGGCATCGAGCTGGACATCGTCGCGGCCGTCGTCTCCGAGGGCGCCGGCAGCATCGAGGGCCAGGCGCGCCTCGCCGGCCTCGAGGCGCGCGTGTGGACCCTGCGGGCGCTCGTCGTCACCGACGTCGCCACGCGGGCCCGGTGCTCCGCGCAGGCCGAGCTGGCCAGGGCGTCCCTCGTGCGACTGGAGCGGGCGGCCACCGCGGATCGCACCCGACGCCTCGTCGCCCTCGCCGAGCAGCAGCGCGCCGGCGCGGCGCGGTTCGGCCGGCTCAAGGCTCCGAAGTGAAGCGCGACCTGATCGAGTCCGCCCGGCTGCTGGACGCCCTCGAGGCGGCGCTCGACCGGCCGCGCCTGGTGCTGGTCGCGGCGGAGTTCGTCGTCCACGCCCGCGTCGCCCCGGGCATCGCGCCGTGCTGGTGCTGCGGATCCACGACCTGCGGCGTGGTCGAGCGCATCCCCGACCAGCGCCTGCTGATCGACCGGGTCACCGGCGAGCGCGTGCACGAGGACGAGGCGACCGACCGCGCGGAGTTCGATGCCCTCGCCGCCGAGGCGCAGCTCGTGCCGCTGCTCTGGCGGTGCACGGCCGAGCAGTTGCCGCTCCTGCGCGAGGGCGACGACCCGGCCCGCCTGCGCAAGATCATCGCGGCGCTCGGCGGCAGCCGCTCAGGCAAGACCCAGATCGGCGTGCAGTGGCTGCTGCGCCGGTGGATGCGGCGGGGTGGCCGGGGGCGTGTGTTCTGGTTCGCGGCCCCCGAGCTCGCGCAGGCCTGGGTCGCGGTCGGCAAGCTCGTGCTCGGAGAAGACGACTCGCCGCCGGTGCTCCCGACCGACGAAGACGGCCAGCCGCTGCTCGTCGCCTCGTGGCCGACCTCCAAGCGCGCGACCGACCTCGCCGTGACCCTGATCGACGGCACCCGGATCGAGCTCAAGCACGCGGGCAACCGCGGCGGCAAGTCGCAAAAGGGCTTCTCGGTCGTGGACGCCTTGATCGACGAGACCTGCGAGATCGACGACCCGGACACGTTCTCCGTGATCGTGAGCCGGACGACCGGCAGCAACGGCGCCGTGTACTGTGCGACGACGCCGACGCCCGGCCACTTTTTGAAGGAGCTGGTCGTGGACCGGGCGGAGCGGACGGAGGAGGACGGCCGCCGGGTCGGAGAGCCCCTGTTCGCGGCGTACTCGCTGTCCAAGCGCGGCAACGTCTGGTACTCGCCGGCGGCGATCGAGGCCGACCTCGCCAGCATGGCGAGCGACAGCGTGCGCCAGCGCGAGGGCGAGGGCCTGTGGATCGACGAGGGCGAGGGCGTGCTCTACCTGGAGTTCGACCGGACCCGACACGTCGCCTACGACCCTGTCTGGAACCTCGCCGACCTCGGGCTCGGCGAGCGCGACGTGACGCCGGCGGCGGTCAAGCGCCTCTTCCCGGGCGACAGCCCCTACGTGGTCGGGCGCCGCCCCGGGACAACGCGCCACATCGGCGGCTCGGACGTGAACGTGACGCCGTTCGTGACGGTGATCGGGCAGGTCGAGCTCATGGACCCGTCCGATCCCCACAACCCGGCGAGGTGGCGCCTGTGGGTGTGGGACGAGGTCACGACGCGGCGCTCGACGTCGGTGCGGCAGGCAGAGCTGGTGCAGTCGGACGACCGCGCGCGCAGCCTCATGGGGTTGTCGGCCTCGCCGTACCGCGGGCTGCCCGTCGTGATCGACCCCTCGGCGTGCTACTCGGACCCGACGCGCAAGCGGCTGGCCAGGGCCGGGGTCAACTCCCGCTCGAACTGCGCCGCCGGGGCCATGACCGAGGCGGGGCTCGACGTGCGCAGCTGCAACCTCAGCGACGACGGTCTGCCCTTCGCGCCGAGGATCCGGGACCGCGTGAACCTGCTGCACGACCTCATGCGCACCGACCGTCTGCGCATACACAACCGCTGCACCGAGGTCCTGCGGTCGCTGACCCAGCAGCAGAACGACGGCACCGGCCGCCCGGTGAAAGAGCCCGGCGAGGCCAGTGACCGCCTGTCCGCCGCCGCCGACGCGCTCGGCTATCTGGCGTGGGCCCTGTTCGCGTACCGCCCCAAACGCCGCGGTGGGCCCGTCTCGGGCCTGGTCTTTACCTGACAGTGCGCGCGTGGTAGCTTGAATCGTTCGCGTCGGCCGTATGGGGTCCGACGCCGCGGGCCCGCCCGCCTATCTGCCGCTCCGTCACCGCCGAGGTGTTCGCGATGCGCAGCCGGTATCCGGTGAACAGCCCGCTCGGTCGAGCATGGGGCGAGCTGTCGGCGAAGACGCTGGCGCGGATGAACGCGAGCGCGCAGATCGCCGCGGTCTACGCCGACGACTTCCTCGCGCTCGTGAAGCGGCGGATCGGCGAGACCTGCACCCACCCCGAGCGCATCCGGGCGATGCGGCGCCACGCGTCCACGGCGGTCAACGTCGCCCGCACCATGACGGACGGCGTCGCTACCTGCTACGCGCAGGGCTGCCGGCGCTACCTCGCCGACGCGGCCGAGCCGCAGGCCCGGGCCTTCGCCGACCTCGTGAGCGAGTCCGGTGTGCAGCTGCAGCAGTCGGCGGTCAACAGCAGCGCGTGGCTGTGCGGACCGACCCTGGTCATGCCGCACGTCGACGCCGCGACGCACGAGCTCCAGCTCAGCGCGATCCGCCCCGACGAGTACGACGCCCAGCTCGGCCCGGGCCGCTCGCTGCTCGGGGTGCTGTGGCGCTGCGCCGACGCCCTGCAGTGGGTGCACGTCGACGCCCTCGCCTGGACCTACTACGACGAGGACGGCAAGCCGACCGGCGAGCGCGTCGAGCACGGCCTCGGGTACGTGCCCGCCGCGGTGTTCCGCTCGGTGCCCGAGCTGTGGGGCGGCTTCTGGGCCGCGTCCGCCGGCCCCGGGCTGCTGCAGGCCAGCCTGGACGCGGCGCTGGTCTACTCGACCATGCGGTACTTCCGCATGGTTCAGGCCGGCTTCCTCACGGTCGTGGCCAGCGAGTCCGACAAGGTCACGCCGGGCGCGTCGATCGCCGAGGTCGAGGTGCCGCTGCACTTCAACGCGCCCGCCGGCGACGTGCGTGTCGACGTGCTGTCGCGCGACCTGTCGGTCGACAATTTCCTGAAGGACATCCGGGCCATCGTCGCATTTCAGGCGGTCCAGCACGGCATCCCGCCGAGCGAGCTCGATTTCTCGCAGGACAGCTCGAACTGGGGCGCGCTGTCGCTGTCCCTGCGCACCGAGAAGCTCGCCCACCTGCGCGGGCGTCAGGTGCCCCACCTGCTCCGCGCCGAGCGTGACCTGTGGCCGATGGTCGCCGACGTAGTCCGCCAGTCATCGCACTCGCTCGCCGCGGCACTCCCGGAGCATGACGCCCTCGTCGCCGCGCTGCGCGTGGAGTTCCCGGAGGTCGAGGGCACCAGCGATCCGATCAAGCGGCTCGACGTGTACGAGCGCGAGGTCGCCGCGGGGTTCACCTCCGATGTCGCGTACATGCAGGCGCGCAAGCCCGAGCTGACCGCTGCCGAGGCCCGCGCGCAGATCGACGCCGATCGTGAGCGCCACTACGCCGCGCTCGAAGCTGCCACAAAGCGAAACCTCCCCGCCGACCCCTCGAACGGGGTCCGCACCGTCGCCGAGCTGCAAGGGCAGCTCGGCGGCCTCACCCGCGCCGCCAACGCCCAGCAGGAACCGACCACGTGACCGACACGACCAGCCCCGCCCCCGCCGCCCCGGCATCGATCGACGCGAAGCAGCACGCCGCCATGGCCGCCGACCTCGAGGTCGTGCGCGGCAGCTACGAGGCGCTCCGCGCCAAGCATGACGCGCTCGTCGCGTCGCAGTCGGACGCGACGAAGTCCCTCGCAGCCATCACCGCCGAGCGCGACGCCCTCGCCACCAAGCACGGCGAGGCGGCGAAGCAGCTGGAGACCCTCACGAACAAGGGCCGCGAGCGCGACGTGCTGGAGGGCCTGCGGGCCGCGTTCCCGGGCGCCGACGCGACCACGGTGCGCGGGGCCTTCCTCGCGGCGGTCGAGGACGGCAAGGCCGAGCGCTACCCCGAGGACCCGGCCAAGGCCGTGCCCGCGCTCATCGAGCTGCTCAAGACCACCGCTCCGACGCTCACCCGCGCCGCGCCCGTCAACGGCGGCGGCGCGCCCCAGCCCGCGCGCGCCACCCAGGGCGACGCGAGCTCTAACTTCTGGAAAATCGGCGCCCGCAGGTAGAGACGCGGAGCCCTAGCGAGAGGAGTCATCCATGGCAGCTGTCAACGGCTTGAACACGACCAGCATGAACGACCTGGTCCACACCGAGGGCATCGCCCCCGTCATCCTCCAGCCCAATGAGCACCGTCGGGTCTTCCAGCTGATCGGCTGGGTCCTCGACGCGTCGGAGACCGGCGCGAACGTCCTGCGCATCCCGGGCTACGACTCGATCGACGTGCCGAGCGGCACCAAGACCGAGAGCGACGAGCAGGCCACCTACACCGATATCACGACCTCGAAGGCCGACGTGACCGCCGGCGTCGTGATCGTGCGCTCTCTGCTCAGCGACGAGCTGGAGCAGGACGGCGAGATCGATCCGAACGCGGGCCTCGCCCGCCAGATGGTCGCGATGTCGAAGCGCATGGACAAGGATCTGCTGGCCCTGCACACCAGCGCGACCAACACCAGCGACTCGACCGGCGTGACGCTCACGCTCGACCTGTGGGACGCCGCCAAGACCGCGTACATGGCCCAGCTCCCGGTCGTCGGGCCCGGTGGCTTCCACGCGTGGGTCGCCTCGCCATCGCAGGTCGGGCACCTGCAGACCGCCATCCGCACCCAGGGCGGCGGCTCGCTGTCGGCGGGCGCCGGCCTCGGCGTGTTCAACGGGCAGCCGATGGTCGAGTACCAGGGCCGCTACAACGGCATCGAGATCTTCCAGGGTAACGTGCCGCAGAACGACGCGACGAACTGGAGCTCGGCGTTCCTGTGCGCCGGCCCCGAGGGCGCCCTCGCCATGGGCGTCTGGTGGGCTGCGCGCGGCACCGCGGTGCGCGTCGAGGAGCGGACCGGCGCGCAGCTCGTCACGACGTCCCGGTACGGCGTGACGATCAGCCGCCAGGCCAACATCCGCGAATTCATCTCCAAGAAGACCTGATCGACGCGGCGCCGGGGCTCGTCCCGGCGCTGTCGGCTCTCGCCGATTTCTGCCTCGCTCCGCCGTTCCCACAAGCCATGAAGTTCGCACGCCGCAACCTCAAGCAGCACGACGCGCCCGCGCACGTCGTCCACGTCGTCAACCCGTCCGGGTGCATCAAGGCCATCCAGGTCTCGAACACCATCGACACGCCGATCCTCGATCGCACGTTCCAGACCGACCCCGAGGGCGGCGTCCACCTCGTCAGCATCCGCATCGCGCAGGCCTTCGAGCAGAACGGATGGGTCCTGCTCGAGGAGCTGTTCAAGGCGGACGGACCGGACGGCGCGGAGCGCTTCGCCGACTTCCTCGACTACCAGGACTATGCGGCGAAGTGCGAGACGCGGGGCGTCCGCCCCGATCCGTACCCGACCGACCAGCTGCCGGACGAGGTGCACGCGCGGCGCACCGGACAGGCGCCGATGGCCCCGACCTGGAGTCCGCGCGCGAAGTCCAAGGCGAAGGCCAGGGCCGACAAGCCCGCGAAGGCCAAGGAGAAGTCCAGTGACAGCGCCGAGGTGCACCCGTGAACTTCACCGGCCAGGCCGCGCGCCTGCCCGGCGACACCCGCGGGCCGGTGCGCCTCGACTGGCGCGCGGCCTATGCCGCGGAGATCCGGCAGATCAGAGCGGAGCTCCTCGCCGAGCGTGCCGCGGGTCATGACCGCTGGACGGCCGCGCGACGCGACGGCCTCTACGCGCCGGCACCGACGACGGGGCTACGGCGCTGGAGCGACGACCGGATCACCCGCTACGCCGAACGCGAGGCCGAGCGCCGCGTGAACAAGGCGATCCACGTGCACAACGAGCAGGCGGCGCGCGCCGCCATGAACTGAGCCCATGGCGGACCGACAGGTGACATTCAACGGCGGCGCGCAGCCGGTGCGCGTGGTGCCCGTCGACATCGGCGGAAAGCCGGTGCGGGTCACGTCGGCCACCTACGCGATCAGTGACCTGCGGCGCAGCATCGGCTCCACCGACCGCGAGGTCGTCGCCGCCGGCACCGCGGCCACGCTCGACACCTACTCGCAGACCACGACCGCCACCGCAGGGCTTGCGACGGCGGATCCGCGGCTCGTGACGGTGGCGAGCACGGTGGGCGTATCCGCGGGCCACCGGCTCATGGTGACGAACCCCAGGGGCGACCGCGAGCTGCTCACCGTGGACTCGGTCACCGCGACGACAGTGCGCGCCCGGGCCGACCTGTCCAAGAGCTACCCGATCGGCAGCACCCTGGCCGGGGTCGAGCTCGTCTGCACCTTCCCCGAAGACGAGGCGGCCGA
>Ga0075163_10011903_pt1 | contig 11330 bp, 10 predicted proteins | sample JI1023141ADNA_FD_71478 | JGI IMG/M metagenome (GOLD analysis project Ga0075163, IMG submission 71478) | Wastewater effluent complex algal communities from Wisconsin, to seasonally profile nutrient transformation and Carbon sequestration -... | ecosystem: Engineered > WWTP > Effluent > Algae...
TGTCTGAGAAGATGGGTATGAATGAGCGTGCAGTTGTGATGGATAACCTCAGAATACTGTTCACTCGCTACCGCAAGAATCCAGAACCATGGGTCAACTTTAAAGCAGCAGCGCAAGCACAAGTTAAGTTTGATGTCATGAACATCTCTGATGCGATTGAAACACAGATACGACGAGACGCTGACCCGCTTAAGAAGCTATTGGATGCTAATTACATTGATCCTGTTCTAGGTCCTGTACAGCTGCAGGACCTTCATGACAAGTTTCTTTCAAACGTGTGGGCTAAGAATAAGTGGGAAGACACTGTAGCTCCTAAGATTGCACGTGAGCTGCGCTCTGTGTTTGATTACAAGATACCTGTTCATCTTCGTTCGCGATTGAGCGACAGAGACCTGCAGCAGTTCTACTTAAGGTTCTCTCATCGACTGAGCTTGGCTGACACACCTGATAGAGATCAGTTTGCTGTTGCGCTTGGACGTGATTTGCACAATCTTGCGAACCTGAATGGCAATCGAAAGAAGTGGTACGACACTGGAATGCAGCTACTGGACTCTAAAGGCGTTTCGAAGTTCTTTGAGGTTGAGACATTTGGTGTACAGAAGCGACGCATGAAGAGTCGCATGAGTGGCTCTTACTTTGGACCTTATTACGACACGCTTGCTTATAACATTCGTGTTACTGACTCACGCATTCAGAACTACGCACAGTTGACACGTAAGGTTGATCTGGGGTTACGTGTGAGTGTTACATCACCTAAGAATCGTTTAGTGTTTCGTGAAGGCTACAAAACTTATTTTGCAGATCGTGGAATCTTAGGTTACGAAGATACTCGCATTCCTATCACGTCGACCAGCAGCTTTAGTGACTTCCCTGAAGAACTGGTAGATGCTAATATGGTTAAGGCGCTCAACTGGGCTGCAGAGACGGAGTACAAGGTCGACCCAGACTTTTATGACTTTGTAAACAAGCTTCTTTATTTTGAAGACGACAAGGGGCGTGCTAAGCACTTCAATGAGCTTAACGAGTACCGCAAACACTTGGCTGCTCGTGGCGATGCGTATGAGCGTTTAAAGACAATGGAATGGCTGCGCAAGAGTGACAAGTCATTTAGTAATCACCCCTTCTTGGACCATCGTGCGCGTATCTATGACCGTGGTTTAATCAGTCCACAATCAGGTGAGACCTTTCGACCGTTTCTTAACACAAAAGAAGCTAAGGCCTTCAGTAAAGAAGATTTCTTGAATTTTCAAGACCAAGTAGGCGCATTTTTGGGCGGTCTTAGTGATCGCCTAGAAGGTAACTATAACTCGTTAAGTATTACTGGCAGGCAGAAGATTGCAGCCAAGTGGCGTAATGAGCTTGTTACGATTGGCAATCACATGCGTCGTGCTAAGCCTGGCGATCTTCGAGCAATTCTTGAGAATGATTTGGTTGCAGCTGTTGATGGAGAAGAGCTCGGTAAGTTCTTTCGATTTGCAATTGAGACAGCTAAGATGGACGAGTTTCTGAAAGGCAATTACAGCCTGAAGAGTCTAGACACACTGACGAACTATAAGACTGCATTAGCCCTAGAGCAAGATGCATCGTCTTCTGGTGCTCAGATTATTGCTCTTACTACGCGTAACAAGCAGTTAGCTGAGTTGTCAAATGTTGTACCAACAACACAGAAACGGCGGCTCTATGATGAGATTGCAGGCGCTACGTTCAGAGACCCTCGATTCATTGAGTTGAACAAGAAGCTTGGGCTCACTGAGAAAGATTTAAGGAAAGCTGCCAAGGCTCAGAATATGGTGACCTTCTATGGTGCTGGAGAACGCACTGGCATTTTAAACGTTGAAGGAAAGCTTTCAAAGGTCTTGGGGAAAGATTCTGATACACTTGTGGTGAAGGCTTCAGATCGTGATACGGTGTTGAATGAAATCTCTGCAAGAGCAGCTCGTTATGAGAGATTCGACCCGGAGACCACAGCTGAGCTGAAGCAGCTTCGACAGGATGTTCGAGACATCTTCAATAAGGGTATCGACCCCGGTGATGACATCTTAGAGCAACTGTACTTCTTAGACCCTCAGACTAGAGAACTAGTAGAGAAGCTTTCTCGCAACTATACAAGAGTTGTTACACCTGCTGATTTTAAGGCAATCGCCAGTATCATGAGTGAGCAGCTAGAAGCCCAGGTCCCTGTCCTGAAAGACTTTACAAAGTTCTTTGGACGTTTGGCTGAGTCATTCTTGGAGAACTCAAAGCCTTCCAAGAGTGATTTTGACTGGTCGACGATTTTGAAAGAAAAGGCGCTTGGTTCTAAATCTCGTGGATATACATTCTCACCTAGAATGAGCGAACTACTGGGATTGAAGGCCAACGAGCCTGTCAGCGAGAAGATATTGAAGCGCTTCGGCTTCTGGAAACCTGATGGGAATCTTTCTGAAATCGTTAATGGAGTATCAGCCCCTGATTCACGGAGAACAGGTGCAAAGTATTTCAAATATGACATTGCTCAGGTAGTGGATGTGTTTGAGATTGAGGTCTTCAATGCTAATAAACTCCCTAAGAGTTGGACTAATATACCTTGGGTCAACTTTGACGGAAAAGTCATCGAACAGAACTTTACACAAAGTTTCGAAGAGCGGTTGTTTTACTTAGATAAAGATGGTAACCGTGTTATCAACATTTTGCAAATTCCTCAAAAGACTGAAGCGACATGGTGGGAGCAGGTTATTAATAAGTCGGGTAAGATTAACGACATTGCTGACGCGACTAAAGCACGAACAGCCTTTGCGGTTAATGGTAATCACTCAAATGATGCTACAATCGTGAAGCAGTTTCACATGTGGGGCGCAGATTCAAAGGTTCCCACATCGACAATTCATGATGCGTTCTTTGCAAATGCGGCTGACATGCTAAAGGCTCGAAACGCGCTTAGAAAGATCTATGCGAGAGCTCTGGAACGAAATGTGATTTTAGATACGTTGAATGAAATGCGGGCGAGAGGTTTACCCAAGCATGTATATGACGCGTATTTAGAAGAAGCAATAGACTCTGGATTGATCCCAGTGGCTGGTAAGTCACGTATCGGCAACAAGCTTTTACGTGAATCCGACATACTGAAGGCTCAGGATATCTTACAAGAGGTTCCATCGGGTTTTCAAACTGATTACGGGTGGTATGGGGTGGGTTAGCGAAACTGTTAAATTAACCCTAAGACCATCCTCTAGGTATCATATCACTTTGTAAGTGTATGTGTATCTCTTTAGAAATAGAGAGTGCATTATATGTGCCTGGAGGATGATTGCAGAATTTTAAGAGGGTTTGTATACCCTAACTGAGTTGTACTCAAAGGAATAAACATGGCTGATAAAGACGATACCACGACAGATACATCGACTGTGGATGATAAGACTACAAAGACGACAACCGAAACAGACGCTGAGCTTATTGCTCGACTTGTCCAAGAGGGTGTCGACGCCGCTTTGAAGCCAATCAAAACAAAGCTGGATGATGCTCACGCGAAACGTGAAGCAGCTGAAGCTAAGATCAAGGAATTTGAAAAGAAAGAGCGTGATGAACAACTGCGTCGTTTGACCGAAGAGGGCAAGCACAAGGAAGTTTTTGAACTACAGCTTAGTGAAGAAAAGGCTGCACGGCTTGCTGCAGAGCAACGTGTAACTAATCTGACACGAGACTTGGAAGTTCGTAACGCGTTGGTTGGTTTGCCTTTCCGCAATGACAAAGCGTCTCTGACGGCCCAACGAGAAATCGTTTCGGAGCTGATTCAAGACGAAGCAGGTAACTGGGTCCACAAAAGTGGTGCTAAGATTGCCGACTTTATTAAAGCGTTTCAAGCAAGCGAAGACAACTCTTATCTGTTCAAAGTCAAGGTATCTACCGGTGGTGGAAGCTCTACGACCAAAACAGGATCATCTGACAGCACTGAGAAGGTTTCAATCTTCGCACGTAGTCAGGATGAAGTACTCAAAATGGCGCGTGAAGGTAAACTTCGGCGCTCGTAAACAAGGAATTTTTAAATGACAGCTGTTACAACTCTGGCCGGTGCAGACAATTTCGTTCTGCAAGAAGCTATTGGCGCTTACTCTGACGAAGCCTACACGAACGCTAAGAAGCTGACGGGTACTGGCATTGTCAGCGGCAATCCTGAGATTCAAACTGACACTGAGACCTTTATCGGTCAGATGCGTTGGTACAAGCCAATGAACCCTACTGTCAACGTTGCGTCTTTGACTGACTCGACTGATGGTACGACTTCGACCTATAGCTCTGACTACCTGACCTACATCAAGTCTGTGCGTTCGCATGGCGCTTCGAAGGTCAACATGCAGCAAGTTGTGACGCAGGTTGACGGCTTGGCAAAGATTGGTCGTGACTTTGGTGAGACCAAGGCTCAAGACGAGCATGACGCTCTGTTGGCTGTTCTGCGTGGTGTGGCTCTGTCTGAAGTGCTGAATGGCGCTGCAGCTGGTTCTGGCGCTACTGGTCTGGGTGGCCAAACATTCACCAACGACCCAACAGACAAGAAGTATGGTTTCTACGTTGATCTGGGCTCTGCCAAGAACATCGTTGATGCTACAGCTACTGTTCAAGGTGCTGCTCGTGCTGAAGGTTTCCTGAACGCTTTCGGTATGGCATTCAAGGACTATGAGCCTGAGTATGCTTATCTGGTTGTGTCTCCTCAGACAATGGCTTCTTTGCGTTCTGCCAATTTGGTGGACCAAGACCGTGTCACTGAAGGTAACGTCAACTTCAGCACCATCTTTGGTGGCAAGTTCCGTTTGATCCAGACTCGTGCTTCTCAAGGTTTCTCAACAGCTGAGCTGACCAAGATCAACACTGGTGCTGGTGTGGACATCGTTGGCACTAAGTGCTCGTTCATTGTGTTGCCGGGTGCAGTCGCAATGGAAACCATCCCAGTGCCTGACACTGTTGAGATCGAGCGCAAGGCTGCTGCTTACAAGGGCGGTGGTACAACTGAGATCTGGTATCGTTGGGGTTACATTGCTCATCCAGCTGGCTACAACTGGGCTGGTGCAACTGACAAGTTCCCATCGAATGCTGACTACACCAAGGTTGTTACTTCGGGAACTCCAACTGTGTTGACATCTGCAACTGACGCACTGGCTTCCACAACTGGTACTTGGGTACGTAAGACAGCCTCTGCGCTGAGCTTGGGTATCCTGCCTGTGTTCCACGGATAAAAGTGAGGTTCGCTTATGGCATTAACTAAGGACGTAAATTCTTACGCTACCGTAGGAGAAGCCGACTCTTACTTTGCTGACAAGCTCGATGTAGCTGCTTGGGATGCTGCTGATGCAACTGCAAAAGCAAAATCTCTGGTGACTGCTACAAGCTTGTTGGAAGGTATGAATTGGGGAGGCGTTGCTGTAAGTGAGTCACAAGCTCTTTCATTTCCACGTAGTGGTACTTACTTCGACCCTCGTCTCGGCTATGAGACAGAGCTTCCGAGCATTGTTCCAGATCGTATCCTGAAAGCGACTTTTGAGTTGGCGTATCATTTGCAAAACAATGACGGCTTGCTAGACAATACAGGTTCTGTAAAGAATCTTACGATTGGCTCGCTGTCATTGCAAGGCGTTCGAGCAGCTAGTGAGATACCCTCAACGGTATCCCGACTTGTTCAACCCTTGCTAGCAAATGGAGGCTCGCGTCAGTGGTGGAGGGCTAATTAATGGCTTACACTGCGCTCATTGACGCTCAGCTGGCGACAGCTTTCAAGCTGGCAAAGGACCTTGCGAAGGATGTTGTGTTGACGAAGAAGGCAGGCTCTTCCTTTGATTTCACAACGAATGTGCCTGTGCATTCAACTACGCAGACCATTACCACGAAGGGCGTAAAGATAGATGGTAAGAAGACGACTAATGTTAAAGCATCGACAGCTATTACAGCTGAAATGATGTTCAAAACAAAAGAAGTCGGTGATATCTCTATATTTGATAGTGTAGCATTTGGAGGGGAGACGTGGAAGTTTGGGCCTGTGGTTCATAGTTCAGCGTTTATCACCATGGTGCAGATTATCAAGGAGCTCTAATGGGTAAATACACGATACTCGAGGACAATATTCTTGCGGTGTTCGGTACACCTGCCTGGAGCGCTGAATCGATTAAGACATTTCCTGCAAATTTCGTTGCAGTAAACTCTGGAAATGAGTTCATAAGGGTCTCTGTTGTGCCTGCTAGCGAGGGCATAAATTTGAATTCCGTATCAGGAGTTCTTATTATAGATATATTCACTCCTGCCGGAGTAGGCTTAAAACGCTGCTCTGTAATCGCAGACAAGCTTGATTCGTATTTAGTTGGTAAGTCATTATCTGTCCCCTCTGGGTCACTGCAACTGTCTGACAGTTCCTTGGCACATCGCGGAAAGGATGCTGATAATCCAGCACTTCACATGTCAAGCTACACGGTTCCTTTTAATTATTTTGGAGTTTTCTAATGGCACACATCAATTCTATCGGCGCTGGCATGTTCTCTGACCTGGCTGTCTGCAAAGACCCAGCTATCTTGGCAGCTGTCACTCCGAAGATTGCAAACGGTACGATCACGTCTGCTGACTTCTACGCTGGCTTTGCTGCAGCTGATTTCACAGGCAACACCGCAATTCGCATCACGAACGTTCGTGAGTTTCCTGCAATGGGTACACCACCCAACGTTGTCAACGTGCCTGTTTATGGCTCGGCAACTTCGCAGCAGATTCAAGGTCAGGCTGACGCTCCTTCCATGGAGCTGACACTGAACTACATCCCCGCTGACTGGGCATCTGGCACTTTGTTGGGTGATCTGGTTGGTGACGGTAATCAGTATGTGTTCCGCTTCTCGTTGATGAACTCCAAGCCTGAAGGCGCTGAAGGTTACGCTTCTTCGGCAACAGGTCTGGGCGACGTTCAGAACAGCCAGTACTTCTGGGTTGGCAAGATCGAAGCTTTGCAAGTCACCCCTCAGCTGACTGATGCAAACACTGCAACGATCACCATCACCATCCAGTCGGACTTCTTTGGTGCTTACACCGTCTAATTGACGGTTGAGGGGAAATAGCTTGAGCTATGCTTATCTTAAACGACCCGAAGAGCGAAATCGGGCGCCCTTATTAAATAAAGAGACATAATGAGCCAAGATACTCAAAAACCATTTAGCATGGGCTATGTGCTGCGAACAACAGCTAAGAACATGCGTAAATCGATTGATATCAGCATCCGTAAGACTTTTGAGCGAGTCAAGGATTTTGATGGCAATCAGGAAAAATCCCAAGAAGTCTTTATGACTCTTGGATCGCTACATGCAATGCGGAAACAAATCGATGACTATCAACATCAAAATTCCGAAAACTTCAAAGGACAGTAAAATGGCAGATACAATTAAAGACCTGGTTGGCAAGAAGATGTCGAAGAAGGTTCGCTTTATGGACAAGGACGTCCAGATCTCTAAACTCAGCGTGTCTGAAGTTATGAAGATTCAGGAACAAGCAAAGTCCTTGAGCGGCAATGACGACAGCATGGGTCTGGAAGTTTTGCAAATTGTCATTACTTCATCTGTTGAAGGTGCTTCTGAGTTGACAGCCGAAGACTTCAAATCATTTCCGATGGATGAGCTAAGCAAGCTCTCTAACGAAATTATGAAGTACTCTGGCATCGGTACAGAAGCGGGAAAGTAAGTATCCCGGATGATAGGCTTCCAATTTTCGAATTAGCTTATCATCTAGGAATGCCTGTGTACAGGTTAGAGGCTGAAATGCCTTACGATGAGATGTTGATGTGGTTCTCTTACTTTGAAAAGCGTCCACAAGGGTGGCGAGAAGATGATCGAACGGTTAAGATGCTACAGGCACAAGGTGTCAAGGCAAAGCCCTACGATATCTTCCCGTCATTGCAAGCTATTTATAAGCCGAAGCGGGACTTTGATGGAACGCTTGATGCGTCCAACTTGAAAGGATCTGTTATGTTTATGAAGATGCTTGGAGCTAAGAAAGGTGATAGGCTTGACTTATGATCAAAATCACTATGAAAGGAAATCTCCGAAAGGAGCTTGACGGTGCTGTTAAGGTAAAGACAGCCGTTGTGATGAGAGACGCAGTCAAGGCGTTACGTGAGGCTACTCCTGTGGATACAGGCGAAGCAAGAGATGGCTGGCGTATTGTCGGCACCAGCATCGTAAATGATGTTGACCATATTGAAAGATTGAATGCGGGGTCGTCTAACCAGGCGCCTTCTCATTTCATTGAAAAGACATTGTTAGCACAACCGGGCATCAGCCCTAGTGGAACAATCGTAAGGTCGCTATGATCTAACCAGCCCGCTACAGTAAAATGTTGCGGGCTTAAAATTGAGGATTATTATGTCAGGTGTAATTGTAGACGTAGACACGCGTGCCACGGCGGCTAATCGTGACCTACAAGAACTGAATAAGAATCTTGCAAAGCTTATAAAACAATCAACTCAAAGCAACTCTGCTCTGGGAGATATTAAGACAAACAGCTTCAAGAACGTAAATACAGACCTGAATAAGTCTCTAGGTCTGTTTAAGAAATTTGAAACGACTGGTAAGTCGTCTACACAATCGGTTACTGACTCTGCTCAGGGTCTTAACGGAATGCTTGGTAGTGTTCGCAACAGTGTTATCCTGTTGACATCAGCATTCTTGGCTTTGAAGGGTGTTGGAGCTTTTAATAAAGCTGCTGATGATCTGACCAATCTGCAAAACCGTTTGAAGCTCACCTTGGATGACGCTAAAGATCTTGTAAAGGTCCAGACTCAGCTGTATCGTGTATCGCGTGATACGCGTAGCTCATTTGCGGACACTGCAAACATCTACGGTGATTTTGCCCGTTCGATTGATACATTAGGTGTCTCTCAAGATCGAATCATGGGTGTCGTTAAGACTATCCAGCAATCTGCAGCATTGTCAGGTAGCTCTACAGAGAGTATTAAGGCTGCGATGATGCAGCTTAGCCAGGGTGTTTCATCTGGAACGCTTCGTGGTGAAGAGCTGAACTCTGTGTTAGAGCAAATGAAGTATCTGGGAAATGCCCTTACTCGTGAGTTTAAGGGTGTGTCTGGTGGTATTCGGAAGTTTGCAGAAGAAGGCCGGTTGACTGAGAAAGTCTTGTTTGCATCAATTGAGAAGATTGCGAAGAAGACGCAAGATGATTTCAACAAGACCTCGACAACTGTAGAGGTGGCTGCACAACAGCTTCAGCAGTCTATTAGTCTTTTCTTTGGAGAATTTAATCACTTCTTCAATTTCTCAGGCAAGTTTGCAAAGCGATTGCTTTGGATTGCAACTGAGATTGATAATTTTGGTTTAAGCTTGCGCACAAGTGCTGCGTTGCTACGTCAGCAAGTGTCGAACTACATCCGCGAATTTGACATGTTCGATGCACTGGAGCTGACTGTACGTGCATTGCTGAGATTTGAGATTAGCCCACTAGATGCTTACGGACGTTACAACACATACAAGCAGATCAAGGCTGCACTTAAAGAGTATCGTGAAGGCGTCAGTAAGGAAGATCTGAAACTGCTTACAGAGCTGAAGGTTGTGTTCTCTGTGGTTGCTGTAGACTCAGGTAACTCTGCAGCTACTATTGGCGATCGAATGAAGAAGTTTGGTAACCTGTTCAACGCTATTGCACAGAAGTCTTTAGAGGCTATGAAGTCAAACCCGTTCACTGATTTCTTTGTGGTGATTGTAGAGCGTTGGGCACGTCTGATTCCAGTTATCCGTGGACCACTGCAAACTATCAACTCGAACATCAAGCAATGGGCTCGTGGCGTGATTGCAGAGTTCGACGCTCTTGTGTATGATGCTGTGATGCCTTTCGGGCGAGCGATCGAAAAGATCAATGAAATCATGACAGGCTTCTACAGCGGTGACAATCGCTTGGAGCGTGCATGGGTAGGAGTCTTTAAATCTGATTCTGTCATTGAATTTACGAAGCGCCTGAAAGAGCTGAATGAAGTTCGTCGTACGATTAAATACAATAGTCTAGGCAACATCTTTAAGGAAATCTCGCGTTTCTTTAAACCACTGGACTGGTGGGCTTATGACATACTTGTCAAGCTTGATCTTGTTAACAACTCTTTGTTCAGAATGCGTGATGCACGCCTGGACCGCTTGATTGCGTACTTTGCCTCGTTAGGCGCTGTTACTAAGCGTGTATATCAAGACGTCTTTGCTACGACAATCGAGCCTATTGTTAAGAAGATTGGCTATTCCGTGCAGGCAATGGCTGAGACGCTGTTTGACGTTATCTCTGACTCGTTTGACCTCGAAGCTGGTCGTGATCTTGCCAAGAGGCTTGTTCGTGGTATTGTGAGTATCTTCTCGAAGTTTACAATGCCTGACTTGAATTTCAAGATTGCTATTGAAGATTTTAAGGCTGCTCGAGTACTTACAAAGTTCAAGAGAGCTATGATAGGCCTTAAAGACTTTGCAGTAGGCTTCTTTGTCACGCTTGGCAAAGAAACTCTGAAGGCGTTATCAGACAGTGTTGTTGGAGATGCCTTTACTAAGTTGCAGTCTAGCGTTAGAAAAGCTTTCAACAAGATTCGTGAGATCGTACGCGATGTTATTGCTCGTATTCCGACAGATATTTCTGACATCAAGTTTAGTCTGAATGTTGACTTTGGTATTAAGACCTTAGGTGATATGGGCCGCTTCATGCTGGCAACTTTTGAGCGTATTTATGCAAAGTCAAGCGAGCTATTGGGCAGAACTGAAGATGTCATTTTTGGATTTGCAAAGCGGATCAAACATTACTTCTGGAGCATTTATGACGAAGTGGTGGGTCATTCATTCTGGCCTGACACAATCGATGGCGTCGTTGACTACACATCAAAGATCTTCAAGTCTGAGTCAATCCTCGAAGGCTTCGCCAAGAGAGTGAAAGCACTCTTCTTGAGTGTGTTTGAGAATGTCTCTGCAGATATCAAAAGTGCGATCAAGCGCGTCATGTCGAACCTTGCTGACATTCGAATTAGTGATATCACTGCTCAGCTCAAGAACAACATTGGTGGAGCTATCGTTGCGGTGTTCGCAGCATTATCTTCATTCGCACCACTGAATTATGCTGCATACGCATACTTCTCAAACTTGTTCAGTGGCGTTACGCTAGCTGTGACACGTGGTCTTGGACCTATGTTTGCAGATTTAGCTGGAACTGCTATTGAGAATTTCACTAGTAATGTTGTCAGTGGGCTAGTGCACGCAATTGACCTGGTAATGGCTGTACTGCCGGGGATGATTGCTGGTTTCCTTAAGGCGCTCAATCCTCTACCAGATGGATTGTCCTCAGCCTTTGGTTCTGTGTTT
>Ga0075163_10011904_pt1 | contig 11329 bp, 10 predicted proteins | sample JI1023141ADNA_FD_71478 | JGI IMG/M metagenome (GOLD analysis project Ga0075163, IMG submission 71478) | Wastewater effluent complex algal communities from Wisconsin, to seasonally profile nutrient transformation and Carbon sequestration -... | ecosystem: Engineered > WWTP > Effluent > Algae...
TTGCTCATCATCCTCCGCAATACTTGACTATGATTATCCACGAAGAAAAACACATTTTGAGGACCATATAACTATTAAGGTAATTTCCAAGCATCAAGAATTTATGCAGCCCCTGAGATTCCATTGGATTAACGGCACTTTTCCATCTGAAAACCATACACCTTGATATTATCCGGTTCGACGACGCTAAATCCTCTATGAATCGTAAATTGCGCACTTTCCGAAATTACTGGAATGTCGACATTAGAGAAATCAGAAACAAAGAAGGCCGCCACGCTAAGCAGCGAAACGCTGCTTGCAGCATACAAACTGATGGCTACCGCCAAAAGTATGGCCGACATATATGAAGAAAATGCGAAGGTCACAGCAAAATACGTGCATGCCACATCGAGAGGGCATGAAGCGTGTCAGCTGGCACTTGGACTGCAATTAAAACCTCAGGACTACCTTAGCGCTTATTACCGAGATGACAGCATTTTGCTTGCCATCGGAATGCGTCCATACGAGCTCATGCTGCAACTGATGGCCAAAAGAGACGACCCATTTTCAGGTGGTCGAACATATTACTCGCACCCATCATTGAAAAGGGACGACATGCCGAAAATTCCTCACCAGAGTTCGGCGACAGGAATGCAGGCCATACCTACAACAGGAATTGCCATGGGGCTGCAATACAAGGAACATCAGGGATTGGATACTAAAACTGAATTGCCGGGTGTGGTGGTTTGTTCTATCGGTGATGCCGCTATGACAGAAGGCGAAGTAAGCGAAGCGTTTCATATGGCCTCGCTGAAACAACTTCCTATCATTTATTTTGTACAGGACAACGACTGGGATATCAGCGCACACTCTTCGGAAATCAGATTTGGAGATGCTGTCACATTTTCACGCGCATTTCCAGGTATCAAAATGAAGTCTCTTGATGGCACTGACTTCATAGAATGTTTTAATGCATTGAATGAAGTGATAGATGACGTCAGAAAAAACCGACGTCCGTGGCTGGTTCATTGCAAAGTGCCACTTCTGGGCCATCACACCAGTGGCGTTCGACGTGAGTGGTATCGCGATGACTTGGAAAGTGCACAACGCAGAGATCCATTTCCGAGATTCCGTAAGCAGCTAAAAACACTCGGATTCGCTGAATCGGATTTAGATAAAATTGTTGTTGATGCGCGATCTTTGGTTGAGGCTGATTATGAAAATGCCTTAAAAGCAGAAGATCCGCAACCATCAGACCTTTTCAATTTTGATTATGCCCCAACGCCGATAACTGAAGAAAAAGGAGAAAGAGAACCGTCAGGTAAAGAGCCAACAGTGATGGTGGACTCAGCTCTTTTTGCTATGCAGGAGATACTTGGAAAACATCCTGAGGCCCTATTATATGGACAGGATGTAGGACGCAGATTGGGTGGTGTTTTTCGCGAAGCGGCAACATTGGCCGAAAAATTCGGAGACGAAAGAGTATTCAATACACCGATTCAGGAAGCATTTATTATTGGAAGCACGGTAGGTATGAGTGCTGCTGGTCTAAAGCCAATTGTGGAAGTTCAGTTTGCTGACTACATCTGGCCTGGCCTCAATCAGCTTTTTACAGAAGTTAGTCGCAGTTATTACTTGAGCAATGGTAAATGGCCAGTGAGTGCTGTGATTAGAGTTCCGATTGGAGCTTATGGCAGCGGCGGACCATATCACAGTAGCAGCGTCGAATCGGTGCTTGCCAATATCCGAGGTATTAAAGTCGCTTACCCTTCTACAGGTGCCGACCTCAAAGGCCTTCTCAAATCAGCGTTTTACGATCCGAACCCAGTGGTCATGCTCGAGCATAAAGGGTTATACTGGAGCAAAGTGAAAGGTACCGAAGACGCTCGAACAATTGACCCATCGGAAGATTATGTGATACCCTTTGGCAAAGCTCGATGTGTGCTTTCATCAAGTGAAGAAAATAGTGTGGCCATCATAACTTATGGCATGGGTGTTTACTGGGCAAAAGCAGCGGCGAAAGATTTTAACGGACAAGTCGAAATTATAGACTTACGCACAATTGTCCCTTTGGATGAAGAACGCGTTTTTGAAGCCGTGAAAAAATGTGGAAAGTGTTTGGTGCTTACAGAAGAAGCTCCTCAAAACAGTTTTGCTAGGGCTTTGGCAGGAATCATTTCAGAAAAATGCTTCGAATACCTTGATGCTCCTGTAAGAACAATCGGGTCGGAATGTTTGCCGGCGATTCCTTTGAACTCGACATTAGAGGCGACTATGTTGCCAAATGCAGAAAAGGTCGCAAAAGCCATTGCCGAAGTTTTGGCTTATTAATTGTTTAGAAAGAAATCAAACCAAATTAATTTATAGATGAAAAATTTTCTCTTCACGCTGGCAATGATCATGACGATCACTTTGTCATCAACATTGTCTGCTCAAACTTTTGAAGGCACCATCAAAATGAAAATGGAAGTCCTCAATCTACCTCCCGAAATGGAATCGATGAAGAGCATGATGGAAAGCACGATCACAACAAGTATCAAGGGCCTAAAAAGCCGCACTGAAACCTCAAATGCACTCGTATCTGGCATGGTTATTCTTACCGACGGTAAGTCACAAGAAATTATCATGTGTTCAGATATTGGTGGAGAAAAAACAGCGGTAGTTTCTTCGATGAAAGACTATGAGCAGCAAGCCAAAGCTCAAGGCATGAGTGAGCCTGTTTACACAGAAACTGCAGAACAAAAAGTCATAGCTGGTTACACATGCAAAAAAATGAACTGCACGATGGAGTCGGCTGAAACAGGCAAGTTGGTAATGGAATTTTGGTACACCAAAGACATTCCTAATACCAATCTCGAATACAACAAATTACCCGGCATGCCACTGGAATACTCAATGGACATTCAAGGAATGACAATGCACTTTGTTACCGAAGAAGTAAAGAAAGAAAAAATTAGTGACTCCTCATTTGAAATTCCTGCTGGATACACGAAAATGACTCAAGAAGAATTTCAAAAGAAAGTTGGCGGTCAATAAGTAAGACCTCATCAATTTTAATCAATGTTCAACATCATAAAAAAAAATCTACCTTACATCCTCATAGCAGGGTTGTTGGTTGGATTTTATTTTTGGAGGTATCGCATTCCACCAAAGTTGGACATATCAGAAATGAAATTGGCCAATACATCAGGGGAACAGATTTTCCTCAAAGATCTTATACAGGATAGCACCGTGGTGCATTTCTATGCATCATGGTGTGGTCCGTGTATTCATGAAATGAAAGAAATTCGAGATGAATATGTGGATCTAAAAAAATCAGGGATCAAGTTTATTGTGATTACTGATGACAACCCTGCGACGATAAAAGAAATGGCTGCAAGAATGCCTGAAGACCTTGATATTTATCATATACCTTCATTACAAGATGCGGGAATCTATACATTGCCGACGACTTATTTCATTCACAAAAATGAAATGACTCACAAACAGGTGGATATGATTCAATGGACAGACAAACAAAAATTAAACACATACTTTCAAAAATAGATTATGGCAAAAGTTACTACAACTTTGGATGGCATCGAAACTACCTTCGAGCTTGCTGAGAACGGAGATAGCATATTGAATACAGCAATTGACAATGGCCTAGACGCTCCTTTCAGTTGTAAGGGAGGTGTTTGCACCACTTGTATGGCAAAGCTTACTGAAGGCACTGTGAAAATGGATGCGAATTATGCACTAACTGATAAAGAAATTAAACAAGGTTTCATTCTTTGCTGTCAGTCACATCCTACATCAGACGTTGTTAAAATAACATGGGATATTTAATCGAATAAAATTCTATTCGTACATTTCTATCCAGTATTAAGTTTTACTGAAACCACTACACTGAAAAATCAACGGCTATTCAAATAGAGATAAAATTGAAACACCTATCGTTCGTTTTCGTTTTTATTGTTGGCTGCCTAATAGGTAGAGCCCAAAGTATGTTCGAAATAAAGCAAGGCACAGTAACATTCAAGTCTAATGCTCCATTAGAAAACATCAATGCTGAGTCTGCAATGCTCACAGGCCTCGTAAGTCTCGATCAGAACACATTCGCGTTTTCAGTAGATGTAAATTCATTCAAGGGTTTCAATAGTTCATTGCAACAAGAGCATTTCTATGAAAATTACATGGAAACGGATATTTATCCAAGGGCGACTTTCTCCGGTAAATTGATCGACAAATTCAACCCAGACCTTCAAAGTCAAAAGATTCGTGCGAAAGGAAATCTCGACATTCACGGCGTCAAACAGGAACGCATCATTGATGTTGTCATTACCAAGAAGGGGGATCATTACTTGATTGTTTCAGACTTTAATGTACCTCTTGTTGATCATAACATTCGTATACCAAAAGTGGTGTACCAAAAAATCGCCGAAAACATAAATATTAAAGTTCAAGGTGAAATGGTTCGCAAATAAAATAACAATCATTGCACTGATTATTATTTCGTGCAATATTGAAAGCGCAATTGCGCAAACGCCATTATTCAAAAAGCTCGAAGTATTACCCAAAATTTCTGAAACCGATATCTTGCTAGTCGAACAAGATTCGCTAGGTTTTCTATGGCTTGGTTCGAATAAAGGATTATTCAGGTTCGATGGTGTTGCCTCAAGAGAGCTCAACATTCCTGACTCACTAAAACTATTTAATACCACTGCAATTCACATTCATGCTGAAAAGGTTTATTACGGTTTTGACAATGGTTGTGTTGTAATTGTAAACACAAAGAATCTTAAGGATATTCAAGTAGAGTCATTTTCCGAATCATCAATAACATCAATAACTACAGATGGCAATAGAATTTGGGTTGGTACAAATGGTGCAGGGATTACTTTACTTGAAAATGGTAAAAAAAATATCTTCAACACATCCAACGGCTTAGCCGACGACTATGTGCATAGTCTTGAATTCATAAGTCATCACTTGGCAGTAGCCACTGATCTAGGCTTATCACTTTGCAGATATGAATACGAAAAATTCACGAGCATTAATTTTAGTATTACGGAGGGCCTAACTGACAATCTAGTTACTACCCTGCAAGCAAATGGATCCGAAAACCTGCTATTAGGCATGCAGAACGGCACAGTTTGCAATATCAATATTCAAAATAAACGCGTTGATCCATTCCCAGGATTCAACAACCTAGGCTTTTCAACGGTCATCAAGATTCTAAATCTTAACGAAGAAATACTAGTCATCACTGAGCAACATGGCGCATTTATTTTGAATTGGCATGATCGCAGTCAAATTCAACAGTTTCAACTTGAAGAAGAAGGTAATAATCCGAGAAAACCGAATGATGCAATTGTAGATAGTGAAGGCAATTTGTTGATTTGTTATGGCGACAACAATATCAAAGTTGCAGACTTTCGTCTACAATTCATTACCCAGCACGATGGCCAATCATTCGCCGATGCATATTGTGTAATGTCGGATCATCAGGGCAATATTTGGTTTGCAAATAAATTCGGAATATTTCGCCATGAAGGAGAATTCGCAAGTGATCAACTTATTGAACAATTCTATGTCGCTCCGCCAAATCAAAACAACATCGTATCGCTTTGCGAAGACTCAAAACACAACATCTGGTTTGGCACATTCGGCAACGGCATCGGACAAATTGATTTGAATTCAAAACGAACGACTTTCTACACTGAAAAAAACGGCTTGGTAAATGACAATGTACTTTCCATAACCAATCGTGGTGACCAAGTTTGGCTGGCAACACTTGGTGGCGTTTGCAGCATCAGCTATGCGGAGAACAAGCCTGTTTTCAAAACTTACGATTCTTCAAGCGGCCTAGGAACTAGTTTTGTTTACTGCGTATATACAGATCACTTAGGACGTTTATGGTTTGGAACCGATGGAAAAGGTTTGGTTTTGTTTGAAGATGATAATTTTTTCTTTATCAACTCCAAATTTCCCAACTCAGGAAAATCGGTCACTTCTATTACGGAAGACGAACATGGCAATATTTGGTTTGTATCGACAGACAAAGGTTTACAGATGTCGAATCTTGATACCTTAACCGATATTCCACTGAACACCGCAAAAGAAAAGGTAGAAATTTTTTCAATTCAGCATGATCCCTTTGGCAACATCATCGCATTGACTTCTGCTGGCATCGCTGTGCTGAGCAGTCATACAGATCATATATCTTTCATTCAGACAGGCCTTGACCTCCAAGCCAACTACTTGAACGTTGCTGCGCTCGATATCAAGGGTAGGATGTGGCTTGCCACAAAAGAAGCCATGATACGCTACAATGACTTCAGTATGGGCAGAAAAATAAAGCCCCGCACGTATATAGAAAGCATGGAAGTGCTTCTGCTTCCTGTTGACACTTCGATTCATTACTTCGATCATCAACAAAATCATTTCGTTTTCAATCTCACCTCGATATGGCTGCAGGATCCTGAAGACGTCATATACCAATATCAACTGATGGGGTATGATGTGGATTGGATTACTACACGTGATAGGAAGGTAATTTTTTCTCAGCTTCCATCAGGCAAATACACATTCAGGATAAGGGCTTCAGTGGATGAAAATTGGGAAAGTGCTACGATAGTGAGTTATCAGTTCGAAATTGGGAAACCATTCTTTCTTACGCTTTGGTTTTATGCCATTATTATCATTGTTTTTATTGCGTTGCTCTTCGTTATTATCCGAATACGACTCAATAGAATCAGAAGACTTGAAATGGCCGCAAGAGAAAAAGTTCAAAGTCAATTTGACACATTGCGAAATCAGGTAAACCCACACTTTTTATTTAACAGCTTTAACACATTAAACTCCATCATTGCTCAAGATCAGGAGGCTGCAATAGCTTATGTCGAAAAACTTTCTGACTATTTCAGAATCGTACTTGAACAAAGAGAAAAGGATGTTATAACAGTCAAGGAGGAGCTTTCTCTTGTGAACAGTTATCTATACTTACAACAACAAAGATTTGGTGACAATCTAAACTGTGAGATTAATCTTAGCTCGGAAACAGGTAGAAGCCTGATACCACCACTTACGATACAGTTACTTGTCGAGAATGCTATTAAGCACAATGTCATATCCAAATCAAAGCCTCTACATATTAAAATATTTGAGCTTGGCAATGAAATTATTATATCAAACAACGTTCAACTAAAATTGACGAAGGAACCCAGTACTGGTATAGGTCTAGAAAACATCAAACACCGATATCGAATTCTTTTCGATCGCACGATTAGCATAGTAGATTCCAATTATGAATTTGCAATCAATCTTCCTATTGTAGAAAACAAAGACTTCTCACGGCTAAACTAGGATTGTCGATTCTTGAATGATTGACGATCAATCTATACTCCATATGCCGGCGCCACGATAGAATTAGTCCCTCATTTACCATCGCTTCGCCATTAAGGTAATCACATTTCAATTTACCAATTGCAATTCATCTGCTCACGAATACCATTTGGCGGGTTTTTTCACCTATTCGAACACAAACCCATTCTTTTTGTTTGTATTCATGTAAACATTTGCAGTAGAAATTTATACCATGAAAGTTCATACCAACAAAACAGCAGGCTTGATCATCATAGATGATCTTGAAGATAACTCGGTAGTTGAAGTGAGAGATCCAAAAGGTGGGCTGATTCATCATCTCTTCGCTGTTACACCATCTTTTACTTTAGACATTGAAAGATGGATTGACGGGTGGTACGAACTCATCGCTATCAACAATAGAAAATCAGAAGTCGTAAAATTTTTAGTTTCTCATTAGAGGTTTGGTCAAGGTTTAGGTTAGTAAGAACGGTCCACACATGTGGGCCGTTTTTTTATTTTTACACGATACCATCAAAGATTATTGGATGAGACCGATATTACCTAAAACTCAGGTATCATTGTTTATTAGAGGTTACTGATCCAATTAACGAACGATTCTTCTCTCAGTTGGATACTGGCCATTCTATTCCCGATCAGCAGTCATTAATTCCTGTTCAAACGTAAAGTCTTTATTAGGATACCTCAATCGACCACCTTTGAACCACCTAAAAGCTCTGAACTCCGGAAAGATGGCCAGTTTTGAAAATATGAAAGCGACGCTGGAGGTAATTCTTCCAGAAACAGGAAGTTTTGATTTGAAAGCTTTCATGCGATCAGGTAGATTTGACCATATTTACAAAAACTTTCTCAATACCCGAAACATGCGGATCCTATTAATTGAAGACGAGCCCATCGCATTGAAACGTCTAAAAACCATGCTCAGTGAACTGAGTCAAGAAATTGAATTCGTGGGAGAAGCAGACAGTGTCGAAACAGCTTATGAATGGCTGGCGACACACAATGAACCCGATGCAATTTTCACTGATGTACAACTTGCAGATGGCACTTGTTTCGACCTTTTCGCGAAATACCCGCCAAAATGCCCTGTGGTTTTTATTACAGCGTACAATCATTATGCGGTGGAGGCCTTCAAGGTGAATGCACAAGATTATCTGCTCAAGCCTCTGAAAAAAGAAGAGCTAGCAGCGGCATATGAAAAAATCTCGAATAAAAAATCAACCGAAATTAAAGACCTGGACTATACCAAACTTGCACAGGCAATTCTCAAAGAAGAACAAAAGTATGATCGCAGATATCTCATAAGATATGGTGAACAAGTGAGGTCGGTACAAAGCGACGAAATCGCATATGCTTATACGACCCACAAAGCTGTTTTCCTCGTGCTTTTTACAGGCAAAGAATATCCCCTTGACAAAACAATGGATCAACTAGAGAAAGAACTTGACCCCAAAAGTTTTTTCAGGATAAATCGTCAATTTATTGTAAGCATGAAATCAATCGGTCACATGCACGTCGTCTCAAAATCAAGGGTTCAAATTGAACTAACACCAGAGTATAAAGCTGATGATGTTATCGTGAGCACCGAAAAATCGCCTCTATTCAAGGAATGGCTTGGCGGTGATTAAATAAATTTTGAAGAAGTGATTTAAGTCACAATGCACCCAAATTAACAATCTTAGATTTCATCCATGAATGTCGCCCAACTCCATCTTATGTTCAACCACCTCCCATCCATTGGGCAAGTGATTGGCATCGCCGTTTTTGTTTTCGGATTTTTTTCCTCATCCGAAATAGTCAAAAAAACCGGAGCATGGGTGATTTTAATTTCAGCAATTTTCGTTTGGCCTGTCAGTTGGTCTGGTGAGCAAACCGAAGAATTGATCGAAAATCAACAAGGAATAAGTGAATCACTGATGCATGAGCACGAAGAAAGTGCTGAAACAGCATTCAAACTCACACTATTATCTGCAGCAGTTGCATTGGCATATTTGGCAGCAGCAAAATGGAAACCCGATTTTTCTAAGCCGATTTCATTTGCCGTCATTGCTATTGGTTCAGCTTCTATAGCCTTTTTAGTGATTGCATCTCACAAAGGTGGTTTGATCAAACATCCTGAATTAATTGATGGATCCACTGCAAACACGGAGATCAATAACAGACATGAAGAGCAAGAAGAAGATTAACTTCACATTCAAGTGCATTGAGCAAAAATTTTCAAATATCAATTCTGGTTCCGATTCTAATAGTCCTTTCTCTGCCAACAGCGGTTCTGAGTGAGTGCTTTAAAATCGGAAAACTATTTGAGCATTTTTCAATACATCAACAACAAGATCCAGAACATGGACTATTTGATTTTATTCAAATGCACTACTTGCAAACCGGTCTTCCAGACGAAGACCATGAGCAAGACCAACAACTTCCTTTTAAAACAATTCCGAGTACGCCAAATATTGTAATGGCTACTCCTCAACTTTTCACCCGTTATAAATCCATCACGACCAATCCTCAAAACGTCAATTATAAATTGTATCATTTTGATGGTGGTGAAATCATCTCCTTTAATGGAGAAATCTGGCTTCCTCCAAAAATTAGCTGATCATTTTCTGTGTGATCGCTCAAGTCAGAATTGACTTGTAACTGTGGCTGCCTTGCCACAGAAGTTTATCGTTACTGCATAAATTCAAGACATGAATTTCCAAGAGCCATTGGAAATAGCAACTTGTCATTCTTACTGCTTTTGCAATAAACAGACATTGCGTGATCACTATCCACGATTCAAATCACGAATTAAAAGTCAGCTCAAAATGCTAAATAAAATCATAAATTTTTCTGTCAACAACAAACTCATCATTGGATTTCTGACTATTGCCCTCCTATTCTTTGGAATTTATCAGACCACAAAGTTGCCCATAGATGCTGTTCCTGACATCACTGAAAATCAAGTACAGGTCATCACCGTTTCACCATCATTAGGAGCGCCCGATGTTGAAAGGCTTATAACATTCCCTATTGAACAAGCCAACAGCAACATACCGGGAATTAAAGAAATCAGAAGTTTTTCCAGATTCGGATTGTCCCTTGTGACAATTGTTTTTGACGACGATACCGATATCTATTGGGCCAGGCAACAAGTAAGCGAACGACTACAGCAAGTCGGCAATATCATTCCACAAGGAGCTGGAGTGCCCGAATTAGCTCCTGTAACTACCGGGCTTGGTGAGATATATCAATATGTAGTTAAAACCGCACCAGGCTATGAAGGAAAATTCTCAATCACTGATTTAAGAACAATCCAGGACTGGATCATTCGACGTCAACTCCTAGGTACAAAGGGTGTAGCAGACGTAAGCAGCTTCGGTGGCGAATTGAAACAATATGATGTAATTATCAATGATCAAAAACTAAATGCGCACAAACTATCAATTACCGATATATATGAAGCACTTGAAAAAAACAATGCCAACGCAGGCGGCACATATATAGAACGCGGCCCATCACTACTGTTCATCAGAACAGAAGGAATGGTGAAAAATAAAACAGACATTGAAAACACATTTATCAAAAGATTGGAAAATGGTGCACCATTGCTTGTTGGTGATGTAGCATCAGTAGAAACAGGAGTTGCAAAACGATACGGAGCTATGTGCTATAATGATGAAGGTGAGGTAGCCGGCGCCGTAGTAATGATGCTCAAAGGCGAAAACTCCTCGGCAGTTATTGCTTCCGTCAAAGAAAAAATAGATGAAATCAGAAAAACACTACCAGAGGGGATTGTCATTGAAGCGTTTCTAGATCGGACGAAAATGGTAAACAACGCAATTGGCACGGTAGAAACAAATCTAGCTGAAGGTGCCCTAATCGTTCTCTTAATACTCGTGATTTTTCTAGGAAACTTTCGTGCAGGACTCATTGTTGCATCAGTAATACCTCTGGCCATGTTATTTGCTATCTCCATGATGAATCTCTTTGGGGTCAGCGGAAA
>Ga0075163_10011905_pt1 | contig 11329 bp, 11 predicted proteins | sample JI1023141ADNA_FD_71478 | JGI IMG/M metagenome (GOLD analysis project Ga0075163, IMG submission 71478) | Wastewater effluent complex algal communities from Wisconsin, to seasonally profile nutrient transformation and Carbon sequestration -... | ecosystem: Engineered > WWTP > Effluent > Algae...
ACCGTGGCGCCGGCCTTGCAAGGCCAGGGCTATGGCAGCCTGCTGCTGAGCCGTGTGCAGGCCCTGGCCCGCCAGCAGTCACTGCCGCGGCTGTTGCTGGAAGTGCGTGGCAGCAACACGCGTGCGCGCGGCCTTTACCTGCGCCGGGGGTTTGTCGACCTAGGCCTGCGCCGCGGCTACTACCCCGCCGCACAGGGGCGCGAGGACGCCTTGGTCATGAGCCTGACCGTGGACCTGCACGCCGAGGCACCCGATGGCCTGGTCTGAACACCAGCACGCGCAACTGCGTGCCATGGGGCTGCGCCTGTGGTCGCCGCCGGCCGCGCTGGAAGAGCCCGCTGCCGTGGCGGCGCCGGCGCCGCGGGCCGCTGCGCCAGAAACCACCACCAGCACCACGCTGGCCCGTGTGGCCCTGCCTCGCAGTCCGCAGCCCGCAACGGCCACCGCATCGCCGCTGGCCGCGCTGGGCTGGCCCGAATTGCGCGCCGCGGTGGCGCAGTGCCAGGCCTGCGGCTTGTGCGAAAGCCGCACGCAGACGGTCTTTGGCGTCGGCCACGAGCAGGCGCAGTGGATGGTGGTGGGCGAGGCTCCGGGCGAAAACGAAGACAAGCAGGGTGAGCCTTTTGTCGGTGCCGCCGGCCAGTTGCTGGACCGCATGCTGGCGGCCCTGAAGCTCACGCGCAGCAGCGAAGACGAAGAAGGCGACAGGACTCCGGCGCAGCGTGTCTACATCGCCAACACGCTGAAGTGCCGGCCACCGCGCAACCGCAACCCGTCGCCGGAAGAAATGGCGCAGTGCGAGCCTTTCCTGGTGCGGCAGATCGAACTGCTGAAGCCGCGCATCATCCTGGCCATGGGCCGCTTTGCGGTGCAGGCCTTGCTGCGCAGCGACGAGCCCATAGGCCGGCTGCGTGGCCGTGTTCACCACTACCAGGGTGTGCCGCTGGTGGTGACCTACCACCCGGCCTACCTGCTGCGCAGCCCGCTGGACAAGGCCAAGGCCTGGGAAGACCTGTGCCTGGCGGCTGATGTGGCGGAGGGCATCCAGGCATGACGCCGGACGAGCTGCGCGCCCTGCGCGCGGAGCTGGCGCAGTTCCACCGCGTCAGCAACGCTGTGCCGGTGGCCATTGCCTACTATGAACGTGACGGTTATGTCTGCCGCTATGCCAACGAAGGCTATGCGCAGATGTTCGGCCATGACCAGCAGAGCATCCTGGGCCGCACGGTCACGCAGGTCATTGGCGAGGCCGCGGCGCAGCTGATCCAGCCACGCGTGGACCACGTCGTCTCCACCATGGAGGCCGTGCGCTACGAGCGCCAGCTGCCCGGCGCCGACGGCCAGACGCGGTTCATCGAAGTCCATCTGCTGCCCCACACGGACGACGCGGGCCTCACCGTCGGCGCGTTTGTGCTCATCGCCGACATCACGCGCCACCGCAGGGCAGAAGCGGCGCTGCGCGACAGCGAGGAGCGGCTGGCCAAGTTCATGCACGCCAGCGCCGAGGGCATCGTCTTTCACCGCGCCGGCATCATCACCGACGCCAACCCGCCCCTGCTGCAACTGCTGGGCTACACGCTGGACGAACTGGTGGGCCAGCCGGCACTGGGCTTCGTGGCCGAGGACGTGCGCTCGCGCGTGGCCGCGGTGATGGCTGCCGGCGAAGAGATTCGCTACGACACGGCCGTGGTGCACAAGGACGGCAGCCGCGTGCCGGTGGAGTTCATCGTGCGCACGGTGCTCGTGCAGGGCCCAGGCCAGGTGCAGGAGCAGCAACGCATGACCATCGTGCGCGACATCCGTCCGCGGCTGGACGCGCAGGCGCGCATCCACCACCTGGCGCACCACGATGCGCTCACCGGCCTGCCCAACCGCGCCGCCTTCACCGAGCGCGCCGACGACCTGCTGGCCAGCGCCCGCGCCGATGGCCGGCCCTTGGCGCTGCTGTTCCTGGACCTGGACCACTTCAAGCGCGTCAACGACTCCCTGGGCCACCCGGTGGGCGACATGCTCTTGCAGACCGTGGCCGGCCGCATCACCGCCACGCTGCGCGAAGCCGACCTGGTGTCGCGCTTCGGTGGCGACGAATTCGTGCTGCTTCTGCACGGCGACGCCACCGAAACGGCCGTGGCCGAAGTGGCCACCCGGCTGCTGGCGGCGGTGGGCGCGCCACTGAACGTGGAAGGCAGCTCCATTTCGGTGACGCCGTCCATCGGCGTGGCGCTGTTCCCCGCGCACGGCAGCAGCGCGGCCGAGCTCATCAAGCACGCCGACACCGCCATGTACCGCGCCAAGGCGCGCGGCCGCGCCGGTTGCGAGTTCTTCCACCCCCAGATGGCCGAAGCCGCACGCGCCGAACTGGCCATGGAAAGCCGGCTGCTGCAGGCCGTGCGTGACGGCGAATTCGTGCTGCACTACCAGCCGCAGCTGCGCGTGACCGACGGCGCGCTGATGGGTGTGGAAGCGCTGATCCGCTGGGCGCACCCCGAGCAGGGACTGATCGGCCCCGACGGCTTTCTGCCGCTGGCCGAGGCGCGCCGCCTCACCTTGCCCATGGGCCAGTGGGTGTTGCGCACCGCGCTGGCCCAGGCGGTGCATTGGCAGGCGGCGGGCCTGCTGCGGGTGCCGCTGGCGGTGAACCTGAGCCCGTTGCAGTTCCGCAGCCCCGGCTTTGTGCAGAGCGTGGAAGCGGCGCTGGCAGAGGCCGGCGCCAGCGGCGCGTTGCTGGAGCTGGAAATCACCGAGTCCATGCTGATGCAGGACTCGGCCGAGGTGCTGGCCGTGCTGGCGCGCTTGCGCGCACGGGGCGTGCGTGTGGCGGTGGACGACTTCGGCACCGGCTACACCTCGCTGCGCAACCTGCAGCGCCTGCCCATAGACCGGCTGAAGATAGACCGCGGTTTTGTCGACGGGCTGTCGGCTGACGGCGGCTCAGCCGCCATCGTGCTGTCCATCATCCAATTGGGCCGGGGCCTGGGCCTGCAGGTGCTGGCCGAAGGCGTGGCTACGGCGGCGCAGAGCGACTGGTTGCTGGCCCAGGGCTGCGACGTGCAGCAGGGCCGCCTGGTCCTGGAGCCGCAGCCGGCCGAGTTGTTCGAGGCCTGGCTGCGGGCGCAGCCGCTCAGCCCTTTTTTGCAGCCTTCTTCGGCCGCACCCAGCCCGGCAGCGTGACCTGCTTGGCGCGGGCCACGGTCAACTGACCGGCTGGTGCGTCCTTGGCAATGGTGCTGCCGCCGCCGATGGTGGCGCCGTCACCCAGCGTCACCGGTGCCACGATGACGCAGTTGCTGCCCACGTGCACGTCGTTTCCGATCACCGTGCGGTGCTTGTTGGCGCCGTCGTAGTTGGCCGTGATGCTGCCCGCGCCGTAGTTGACGCGTTCGCCCACGGTGGCGTCACCCAGGTAGGCCAGGTGGTTGGCCTTGGCACCCGCGGCCAGGGTGCTGTTCTTCACCTCGACGAAGTTGCCGATGTGCACGTCCGCACCCAGCACCGCGCCGGGACGCAGCCGCGCGAAGGGGCCGATGAGCGCGCCTGCGCCCACTTCAGCGCCTTCGATGTGCGTGAACGGGTGGATGACTGCACCCGCGCCGATCTGCGCATCGCGGATCACGCAGTTGGCGCCAACGCGCGCGCCGTCGGCCAGGTGCACCGTGCCTTCGAAGACGCAGTTGATGTCGATTTCGACGTCGGCACCGCAGCTGAGTGTGCCGCGCTGGTCGAAACGCGCCGGGTCGGCCAGGCGCACGCCGGCTTCCATGAGGCTTTCCGCCTGCTGGCGCTGGAAACGGCGCTCCAGGTCGGCCAGCTGCACGGGGCTGTTCACGCCCAGCACCTCGGTTTCGCTGGGCGCGGGGCTGGCCACCACAGGCACGCCTTCGGCCACGGCGGCAGCCACCACGTCGGTCAGGTAGAACTCTTTCTGCGCGTTGTCGCACCGAAGCGCCATCACCCAGCGCTTGAGCAGCGCGGTGGGCGCGGCCATGATGCCGGTATAGACCTCGCGGATCTGGCGCTGCGCGTCGCTGGCGTCCTTGTGCTCGACGATGGCGCGCACCGCGTCACCTTCGCGCACGATGCGGCCGTAGCCGGTGGGGTCGGGCAGGGCTATGGTCAGCAGCGCCAGCTTGTCGCCGCCACAAGCCCGCACCAACGCTGCTGCCGTGGCGGTGCGAATGAGCGGCACATCGCCGTTGAGGATCAGCGTGATGCCGTTGTCGTCCGGCAGCTGCGGCACGGCCTGCTGCACCGCATGGCCTGTACCCAGCTGCGGCATTTGGCGCGCGAACACCGCGCCGCTGTGGGCGCAAGCCGCTTCCACCTCCTCAGCGCCATGGCCGGTGATGATGACCGTGCGCGCCGCGCCCGTGCCGGCGGCCGCGTCCAGGACGTGCTGCAATAGGCTGCGCCCAGCCAGACGGTGCAAGACCTTGGGCAATGCGGACTTCATCCGCGTGCCCTTGCCAGCTGCCATGATCACGACGTTCAATGCCATGCCGATGTCCAGGATCAAAACCGTCATTATCGGATTGCTCATGTTGCTCACCGGGCCCTTTCTCACGGGTTGCAGCGCTTTGCGCCTGGGCTATGCCAATGGCTCCACGCTGGCCTGGATCTGGATCGACGGCTACTTCGATTTCTCGCGCGCGCAGTCACCCGATGTGCAGAAGAAGCTGGACAACTGGTTCGCCTGGCACCGCGGCTCCCAGCTCCCGGCCTACGCCGCATTGCTGGCCGCGGCGCAGGCCGACATCAGCGAGCCCACCACCGCCGCAGCGGCCTGCCGCTGGGCCGAGCGCATACGCGAGCAACTGGACCCGGCCTTGCAGCGCGCCACGGCCGACTTCGCCGAGCTGGTACCGGGCATGGGCGAGCCGCAGCTGCGCCACCTGGAGCGGCGCTACGCAAAAATCATCGACGAGATGCGCGGCGACTACCTGCAGCCCGACGCAGCCGACCGGCTGCAGGAGTCCGTCAAGCGCACCGAGAAGCGCGCGGAGCAGCTGTATGGCGCGCTGGACGAGGCACAGCTGAAGGTCCTACGCGCGGGCGTGGCGGCTTCGCCCTTCAACCCGGAACTCTGGCTGGTGGAGCGCCAACGCCGCCAGCGTGACGTGCTGCAGACCCTGCGCAAACTGCAGGCCGACAAGGCCGATCTGGCGCAGCGCACCGCCGCCTTGCGCGTGCTGCTGGACCGCACCGAGCGCTCACCCAATGCCGAATACCGCGCCTACCAGGTCAAGCTGACCGACTACAACTGCGCCTTTGCGGCGCAGATCCACAACGCCACCACGGCCGCGCAGCGCCAGAAGGCGCGCGACAAGCTCAAGGGCTGGGAAGAGGACGCGCGATCGCTTAGCGCCAATCCGGCGAACTCAGCACCCGCCTGATCACGGCTGCTGCGGCAGCGCCACGTCCACGCGCCGCGGGTTCATGCCCAACTTGGGGAAGTCCATCAGCGCGGCCTCGAACATGGCGCCCAGCGTGACGCTGGCCGTGCTGGGCGACGAGGACTCGCGGCTGGCGCGGGACTCGAACAGCGGCTTGCCGCTGGCGCGGTCGCGGATCAGCACGGCCACTTCGCGCTCGTAGCGGCGCGGGTCGTATTGCATGCCCACACCCAAACCCCAGCGCGGGCCCAGCCAGGGGCCACGGCGGTAGTAGCCGAAGCTGCCGCGCCACCACATGGAATCAGCCCAGGGGTAGGCGTCCGAGTAGCCCACGCGCGAGCCCACCTGCACCAGCACGTCGGGCTGCTGGCCGGCTTCCACCGGCTTGAAGCCGGCCTTGGCCAACGCCGGCTTGGCGGCGGCTTCCAGCGCGTCGGACTCGGCGGCCTGCTGGGCTTGCGAAGGCAGGCGGTCGAAGGCGTAGGTGCCGGGCTTGCGGTCGGCCGGCCATTCGCCGAAGCTGGACACGTCGCTGCTCACGCTGGACAGCGCAGCGCAGCCGCTCAGGGCAGCGATGGCCGCGGCGCCCAGGATCAGTTTCAGAACACGCATGGGTCAATCCTCCAGGTCCGCGTCGGGGGCGACGCCGGTGGCCGCGCGGTGCAGTTGGATGGTGGCCGTGGCGGAGGGCGTCTCGCAAGGCTCTTCGTCGAAAGCCAGGTCACCATCTGCAACGGGCGCGCCCGTGGCTTGGATGCTGGTGAAGGGGTAGAGGTTCCGGTCCATCATGTGCGACAGCGTGATGTTGCCCATGGCAGTGAACATGTTGTCGATGCGGCCGGGGTACTGCCGGTCCCAGTCGCGGATCATGGCCTTCACCTGCACGCGCTGCAGCGTGGTCTGGCTGCCGCACAAGGTGCAGGGGATGATGGGGAATTGGCGGTGTTCGGCCCACTTCTCCAGGTCGGTCTCGGCCACGTAGGCCAATGGCCGGATGACGATGTTCTTGCCGTCGTCCGACACCAGCTTGGGCGGCATGCCCTTGATGCGGCTGCCGAAGAACATGTTCATCAGCAGCGTCACCACCATGTCGTCCCGGTGGTGGCCCAGGGCGATCTTGGTGGCGCCCAGCTCACCGGCCACGCGGTACAGGATGCCGCGCCGCAGCCGCGAGCACAGGCTGCACATGGTCTTGCCCTCGGGCACCAGTTTCTTGACGATGGAGTAGGTGTCCTGCTCCTCGATATGGAAGGGCACGCCGCGGCTCTTCAGGTAGTTGGGCAGCACGTCGCCCGGGAAGCCCGGCTGCTTCTGGTCCAGGTTGACGGCGACCAGGTCGAACTTCACCGGCGAGCGTTCGCGCAGGTTGATCAGGATGTCCAGCAGCGCGTAGCTGTCCTTGCCACCGGACAGGCAGACCATGACCTTGTCGCCGGCCTCGATCATGTTGAAGTCGCCGATGGCCTGGCCCACCTGGCGGTGCAGCCGCTTGCTCAGCTTGTTGGCTTCAAAAGCCGCCTTCTTGGCGGCCGCGGTGTCGGTCATGTCGTTCATGCTCAGGACTCTTTGATGCCAAACACTTCCACGCCCACGGCGTCGCAGTCCGGGTACACGTCCGGCTTTTCGGTGGCTACGCGCGCCGCGCGCACCTTGGGGTGGCCCAGCATGCGTGCCAGCACGTCGTCGGCCAGCGTCTCCTGCAGGTGGATGTGGCCCTGCGACACGCGTGCGGCGATCTCGCGGCGTATGAAGTCGTAGTCCACCACCTCGTCCAGCTTGTCGTGCGTGGGCGTGCTTTGCGCCAGCGGGATGTACAGGTCGACGTTGATCTTCACACGCTGCTCACCCTTCTTTTCGAAGTCGTGCACGCCGATGTTGATCCACACCTCGTAGTCGCGCAGGAACAGGCGCCGGCAGTCCATCAGGCGCGGGTGGTTGATGAGGCTTTGCATCGGGGGCTTTCTGTCGGGCTTACGAACTCTGGCGCGCGATGAACATGACATCGCGGGATTGGGCTTGCAGGTGCTGGCCACCGTCCACCAGCAGCGTGGTGCCGGTGATGGCGGGCGACTCCAGCAGGAAGCGCACGGCGCGTGCCACATCGTCAGGCGTGGAGCTGCGCTGCAGCGGTGTCATGCGGTGGGACTGTTGAAACTCGCTGCCGCTCATGTCGCCCGACAGCAGCGTCACACCCGGCGCCACGCCGCACACCCGCACCCGCGGCGCCAGCGCCTGGGCCAGCAGCGTGGTGGCGGCTTCCAGCGCGGATTTGCTCAGCGTGTAGCTGAAGTAGTCGGGGTTGGGGTTCCACAGCTTCTGGTCCAGCAGGTTCACCACCACACCGCTGCGGTCGTCTGCCAGCAGGCGGTGCAGCGCACGCGCCAGGATCACCGCTGGCGCGGTGTTGGCGCGCCAGGCGCGGTCCAGCGTGGCCATGTTGAAGCTGGCCACATCGTCGTATTCAAAGAGCGACGCGTTGTTGACCACCGCGTCCACCCGGCCCAGGGCCTGCGCGACCGTGGGCAGCAGGGCTTCGCAGTCGGCTTCCAGGGCCAGGTCGGCGGCGAAAGCCTCGGCGCGGGCGCCGGCTGCGCGCGCAGCCGCCACGGTTTGCGCGGCGGCTGCGGCACTGCTGCGGTAGTGCACGGCCACGTCCCAGCCATGCGCGGCCAGGTCCAGCGCAATGACGCGGCCTATGCGTTGGCCGGCGCCGGTCACCAGCGCCACCGGGCGGGTGGCAAGTCGGGGGTTGGAAGCCATGGTTCCTACAATGCAGCCGATGTCATCGACCGGGCCCGGGAGTTTACGGGGCAGCCTTCTTCAGCGTGTGCTGGCGGCCATTGCGGCAGCAGGCGGCTGGCTGCCCTTCGACCGTTTCATGGCCCTGGCGCTGTACGAGCCCGACCTGGGCTACTACACGCGTGGCACGCCGGTGTTCGGCACCATGCCCGCCAGCGGCAGCGATTTCGTCACCGCGCCGGAACTGTCACCGCTGTTCGGCCAGGCCCTGGCGCGCCAGGTGGCCGAGGCACTGGAGGCCGCCGGCGCCGACACGGTCTACGAGTTCGGCGCTGGCAGCGGCGCGCTGGCCGCGCAGCTGCTGGGCGCCTTGGGCAGCCGCGTGAAGCGCTACGCCATCGTGGACCTGTCTGGCACCTTGCGGCAGCGCCAGGCCGAAAGGCTGGCCGCTTGGACGGGCACGGTGCAATGGCTGGACGAGTTGCCCGACACGCTGCACGGCGTGGTGGTGGGCAACGAAGTGCTGGACGCCATGCCCGTGCAACTGCTGCACTGGGACGGCGCGCATTGGCTGGAACGGGGCGTGGCAGCGGACGGCGGCATGCTGGTCTTCGCAGACCGCCCCAGCACACAACGCCCGCCGCTGGACGCACCGTTTGTCCCCGGCACGGTGACTGAAATCCACCCGCAGGCCGAGGCTTTCATCCGCACGCTGGCGGGCAAGCTCACACGCGGCGCGGCCTTCTTCATCGACTACGGTTTCCCAGAGGCCGAGTACTACCACCCGCAGCGCACGGCCGGCACGCTGATGTGCCACCGCGCCCACCAGGCCGACGACCGTCCGCTGGAAGACGTGGGCAGCAAGGACATCACCGCGCACGTCAACTTCACCGGCATCGCGCTGGCGGGGCAGGATGCGGGTCTGGACGTGCTGGGCTACACCAGCCAGGCGCGCTTCCTCTTCAACTGCGGGCTGGCGGACCTGCTGGCCGGTGCGGACCTGCGCGAACGTGCCATGGCGCAGAAGCTGGTGACGGAGCACGAGATGGGCGAGCTGTTCAAGGTGCTGGCCTTGGGCCGTGGCGTCACGCTGGACCCGCTGGGTTTTGCGGCGGGCGACCGCATGCACACGCTGTAGACCCCAAGCCACCATGCGCTGGGTCATCGTCTTCCTGCTGGCCACGCTGGTCTTCAATGTGCTGCACCGCTGGATGCGCAAGATCGGCCTGGGCCGCTTGCCGGGTGACTTCAGTTTCACCTTCCGTGAACGGCTGTACCACGTGCCGCTGGCCAGCAGCGTGGTGCTCAGCGTGCTGGGCATGCTGATCGGACTGGCCTTCTAGGCAAGCCCTGTGGAGTCGCGCACATGAACATCTTCCTGTCCTACCCCAGCGCGAGGCGCAGCTTTGCCGAGCCACTGAAGCTGGCGCTGGAAGCCGAAGGCCACGAGGTCTTCTTCGACCGCGACGACCTGCCCGCCGGTGAGGCTTTCCACGCCGCCATCCGCCAGGCGGTGCAGGCGGCCGACCTGTTCATCTTCGTGGTGGCGCCGGAGTCGCTGCGCGAAGACGGCTACGCGCGCGCCGAACTGGCCTTGGCGCAGGAGCGCTGGCCGCAGCCGGCCGGCCACGTGCTGCCGGTACTGCTGGCGCCCATCGACAAGGCCCAGCTGCCGCCCTACCTGCTGGCCGTGACGCTGCTGGAACCGCGTGGCGACGCCGTGGCCGCCACGCTGGCGGCGGTGGCGCGGCTGAACCGGCCGCCCGTGCAGCGTTGGGTGCTGAAGGCCGCAGTGGGTGCGGCCTTGCTGGTGGCGCTGGGCGCCGTGTGGTGGGTGCAGCAGCAGCGCCAGCACGCGGCGGCCGAACTGGTGCGCCGCGTGGGCGAAGGGCTGGCCGTGGCCAAGCTCTGCACCGAAGGCGACCCCGCCGAGCCCTTCGCGCAGCTGGGCCAGCTGGCCGCGGCGCCTGACGCCCCGGCGGCCGTCAGGCAGGCCCATGAAGACTGCGCCATGCACTGGCTGCGCCTGGCGCGCCCGGGCCCGGACCGCACGTTTGCGCAGTTCGCCGCGCCGCTGAAGCCGGTGCTGGTGAAGGCCTTGTCGGCGCCGCCGCAAAGCCTGCCCGGCCCGCGCGCGGCCGACCTGCGCGCCCACCTGGGCTGGGCCGAGGCCATGCGCTGGAAGGACCTCCAGGACCCCGGCATCGACCCCACGGGCCTGTACCGCGAGGCCCTGCAGCAGGACCCGGGCAACGTCTATGCCCACGCGCTGTGGGCCCACTGGCTGCTGCGCAACCGTTTCGCGCCGCAGGCCCAGGTGGACGAGGCCCTGAAGCACTTCGAAGCCGCCGTGGCCGCCAAGCGCGACCTGCCCTTCGTGCGCCGCATGCAGTTGGGCGCCATGCTGGGCACAGACCCCTTCGGCAAGCCGCTGGTGCAGGTCTTGAACCAGATGCGCCTGAACCAGGAGCCGTTGTCCGACGCGGCCCGGCAGCGCGCCTGGTCCTACCACTACGCCCATGCCTGGCGCGACGGCATCAGCGTCAACGTGCTGCAGGCCCTGCCGCCGGCTGAAGGCCTGGCCACCTACGACTGGCTGTTTGCCGAGCCCGAAGCCAGTGACAGCCGCCATGCCAGCTGGGTGTTGCTGCGCGCGCTTCTGCAGGCGAAGGCCGGGCAGGGGGCTGTGGCCCGCGACGCCTTGCAGGCGGAGCTGAAGGCCCTGCGCGCCGCCAAGGCCAGCGGCCCGGTGGTGGACGCCATTGCGCAGCAACTGGCCCAACTGACCCAACCGCCCGCATGACGCGCGGCCTGCTGCTGGGCTTTGTGCTCGGCTACTTCGCGCTGCTGCTGGCCGTGGCCTGGTGGACCAGCCGCCGCGTGGACAACGAGGCCTTCTTCACCGGCAGCCGCGCCAGCCCGTGGCCGCTGGTGGCCTTCGGGATGATTGGCACGTCGTTGTCAGGCGTCACCTTCATCAGCGTGCCGGGCGCGGTGGGCCTTACGCACTTCGGCTACCTGCAGGTGGTGCTGGGCCAGGTGCTGGGCTACATGGTGGTCGCCTTCCTGCTGCTGCCGCTGTACCACCGGCACGCGCTCACCTCCATCTACGGCTACCTGTCGCAGCGCCTGGGGCCGGTGTCCGGGCGCACGGGTTCGCTGATCTTCTTGCTGTCGCGCACCCTGGGCGCCACGGCGCG
>Ga0075163_10011907_pt1 | contig 11328 bp, 15 predicted proteins | sample JI1023141ADNA_FD_71478 | JGI IMG/M metagenome (GOLD analysis project Ga0075163, IMG submission 71478) | Wastewater effluent complex algal communities from Wisconsin, to seasonally profile nutrient transformation and Carbon sequestration -... | ecosystem: Engineered > WWTP > Effluent > Algae...
ACCCGCGACCTGGGCGAGCTGGCCTCGACACCCGTGACCTGGGCGAGCCCGGCCTCGACACCCGCGACCTGGGCGAGCTGGGCCTCGACACCCGCGACCTGGGCGAGCTGGCCTCGACACCCGTGACCTGGGCGAGCCCGGCCTCGACACCCGCGACCTGGGCGAGCCCTGGGCGCGCCGCTCGACACCCACGATCTGGGCTCGAGGCCCAGGTGGCGGACGCCAGGTGTAGCGATCGTTGTGGGCGTCGTCCCCGAGGTCGGGGTGCGGGGTTGACGGGTCCGCCGTGGTGCTTAAATGCACATCCGATGCCCTACACTGCCCTCATCAACTTCGACTTCGCAGATTACGACCCGCCCCGCTTCCAGCGGCTCGGTCAAGCTCTCATTTACAGGGGCTGGAAGTACGGCGCGAGAAGCGCATACGTCTACGAACAGCCGGACAGCCAAACCGATGAAGAGGCGCTGAAGGCGATCTGGGAGGGGATCGAACTGATTTCCCGAGGCGCGGCACACACAAAGGGCAAACTGTCGTCGCTCACGTTCGCTATCCAGGCCACCGGTTCTGTGCCCGCAAAGGTCAGCACGAAGCCCGTTCACGCATGGAGAACGCTCAAAAAATTGCCGTTGGCGTCCGAGCCGGGCGGCAACGACGGGGGCGACGAGGACGATGGGGACACAAACGACCCGGACGATGGGGCGGACAGGCTCAGCGACGAGGACGACGAGGGGGGCAAGGTCGGCGACGAGCGCAGCTAAAGCCGGCCTGGAATGGTCCGCGACCTGGGCGAGCGGGGCCCTCGACACCCCGCGACCCTGGGCCTGGCGAGTTGGGCCTCGACACTCGCGACCCTGAGCCTGGCGAGTTGGGCCTCGACACCCGCGACCTGGGCGAGCGGGACACCCGCGACCTGGGCGAGCCGCCTCGACACGCGAGCCCGGCCTCGACACCCGCGACCTGGGCGAGCCCGGCCTCGACACCCTCGCCCGCGACCTGGGCGAGAAGCCACAAGCCGGCGTTGCTCGTTCTACTCCTCCGCCTCCGTTGCTGGTGGCGTCGATGGTGTCGGCTGTGCACCGTCGGGAAGCGCAAGAAACGACGGGGCCGTCTGCAACTGCTTAAGAGAAACCCGAAGAGGGAGGGCCGTTTTGACCTCCGGTGGTGCGTTCGCTGCGACGACGATCTCCATTCCTTTGTCGAGCAGTTCTTTGAAGTGGTCCGCCCCTTGTTGGCAAATTCTCATTTTGGCTTCAGCCTTAATTGCGTTGTCCAAATCCTTGCCGTGCACATCGAGCAGGCTGCCGACTCGGTCTTGCAACTGTTCGCGCAGCCCCTTCACCCCGAGTTCTAAGAGGTCAAGTCCGATCTCTCGCTGCCGTGCCGCCGCTTCGACGACCGAGATGGATTCTCGGAGTCTAATGACAGCGCCGAAGAACCAGAAGAAGAGCTGCAAGAGCGTGCCGGTAATTGCGATGCCCTTCACGCTGACGAACACAATCCCCAGAATGGTGCTGCCTGCCTCGGCGCCAACTACCCGGAGTTTAGGCTCGCCCAAGGTCATCAGCGGGTAGTCGAAAATATCTTCGAGTTTCGACGATACGTCCTTCAGATCGGAAAGTGTATCGATCGGCGGCAGTTTCACCAATAACTGCGAGGTTGGATGGATCAGTTGAACGATGATCGCCCTCATCCCCTGGAGGGTCGCACGCGCACGTTCAATTTTTTTCAACAGCTTATCTGCCGCTTCGCTAGGTACCGACGTGGTCTCGTCTGCGTTCATGAACACCGGGTCTGCAATAACTTCCGCGACGAGCTTATGAAGTTCCGGAATCCGCCTCAGACCTGCGAAATACTCCTGAAAAGCACGAATCTTCGGGAGATACACCGCCGCTCCCTCGTTGTCGTAATCCTTAGTCACGCCCATGCGGTTCGGGAGGGCGTCGACCGCATCCAGCGCTGCTACGTAGAGATGACCTTGCATCTGGAAATTGTACTTGTTCGCCAGGCTTTTGGACATCGGCATTTCAGCGCTACCCGCGACCTGATCGGGCATGACCCCGGCCCCGCTGCGGCGAATGCGCTTAACCGCCAGCGTTGATCCGTGGCAACTGGGCGAGCTGGGCCTCGACACCTTGCGTGCAACACTCGCCGCGCTCGGCTCGATTTAGCGCGATGCCCTGTCGCCCCTTCATCGCCGATTTCGCTAACACCCTACGACCGGTTGCCGCCCCCGACCTGGGAGCCCGGCCTCGACACCCGCGAGTTGGGCGAGCCCGGCCTCGACACCCGCGACCTGGGCGAGCTGGGCCGCGAGCTGGGCGAGCCGGCCTCGACACCCGCGACCTGGGCGAGCTGGGCGAGCCCGGCCTCGACACCCGCGAGCCACCCGCGAGCTGGGCGAGCCCCGCGAGCTGGGCGAGCCCGGTCGACACCCGCGAGCTGGGCGAGCCCTGCCTCGACACCCGCGATCTAGGCGAGTTGGGCCACACTCTTCCTTGCCATCCGGCTTAGTTCGGCAAAATTTCCGGCTGCGCACTTTCGACGGTCTCGGTCTCACGGGTCGACCCTGCTCGCCTAAGATCGCTCTTAAGAAGCTCCAAGAAAGTGTGATTTCGAGCGGCCGCATCCTGAATAACCGCACTAAAAGAAAGCAGACAGATTGGCGTTGGAATTCTGACTCCATCGTCGCGCGTCACTGAATACTCTTGATAAAATACCTTGCCCCTTGAAAAAAGAGGAGTCCACTTGGTGTCGATCAGTAGCTGGGAAAAGGAATCATCGATTTCAATGATTGCGAAGTACCAAACGCGCTGGATAGAGGGCCAGTAGTCTGCCAATTTTCTCGCCCTCCTCATTAACTGGGCATGGGCGAAAATATTCTCTTTGTCATCAACGGTTCGCCGCTTGATTTCGACCACAACGACGTCGACTTTTTGCACACTCTCAGGATCGGCAGAGAAAATCATCGCAATATCTGGTCTGCCTTCATCAGTCAGGGTGTCGGAAGTCAGAGTGATCGCGTTGATCACGTCATGCATCTTCACCTCGCTCAGAATAGTCCTAAAGCTCATGAACTTATCATCGAGCAGCCAAGCGTTGTTCGTGTAAATCTCGTCAATTAGGCCAGCTCCCTTAAGTACCTTGCGCTGGGGCACAATAAGATTGTGAATATCGGCCTCTTTGTTTTCCTTGGTCATCTCTCTCAGACGTTTAATGATCAGTTCGCGGTAAAGAACGTATTCCGTGAGCGTTCGAGACGAAAATTCTAGAGACTTTGCGAAAGCAATATCATCGAGCGTGTCACTCTCAAGGACGATCTTCTGCTCTTGAAAAAAGCGGCGCTGAGCGATTTCAATCGCTTCATCTTTGTCGATGAGACCGACTGTATCTTCCTCAAAGAGGCCCACGAGATGCGGATATTGATCTTCAAACTGCTTCTTTGTCGCGGCATTTTTGGTCTCGATCTCTGGCAGTTTTTCACTCAACACGTTCGACATCTCCCTGCGCAGCACACGCATCAAAACTGGCTCCGAAATCGTATCTGGAAGCACCAGACGCTGTCGAGCACTATCCGATTTCCCTGCAAATAATTCTGACTCGAATAAGAAAATTGCTGTATATTTAGACGGAATCGCTCCCTTGCTCAGCAATTTGCTTGCGATGGGGATGGTGCGGCCATCGATGCAGATGGCAATGATTTGTTGACTTTCTGTTCCTGGAGCGAGCCTGTAGTTCATCGATATTGGAGCGTACAAATCAATCAATCTATTCTGAATGATTCTGCACTCCAACGGGGGCACATCTACTTCAGTAATGCTCTGAGTATCAGCAAACAGACCACGCTGTGCATTTTGGGTGTCCGGAACTTTCAGTTCAATGCTAATTCGGAACGGGCTACCATTCTTCTTCTTCTCGTAGAGCAAAGGCAGAAAATGCTCGAGGAGCCGGTTCTTTAGAGCAATCGGCTTGATATCTTCGTACGTTCTAAGTCTGGTGCCCGTGAACCCCTTGAACTTGAGAAGGGTTCCCGACGGTCCTTCACTGGACATGCCCTCGGTTTTTGATTGTCCTTTGAATGTGTTAGAGAAAAGAAATGAACGCTTCTTGTTATTGAACGTGCTTGCAATGCTAACGCTGTCGAAGTAATGAAGATAGACGAGCCGGCCAAGCCCCTTGTGGAAAGAGTCAACTGGCTTAGCCAAGAGGCGAAATCGTTCAAACCGCTCGTCAGTGAACCCGTCTCCATTATCACTGATCGAAATTTCCAGAAATCCGGGACTAATCTGGCCGTCTGTCGAAATAACAATATCGACGTTGCTGGCGCCAGCATCGAACGCATTCGCAACGGCCTCGAAGTACACTTGAATAAAGGCGGAGTTTGCGAAGAACAACTGCACAGCGTACTGGGTCTCGATTTCCATTAGCTCTCTCCCGGGTGTGGGGCCTCGCGTGAGGCGGCACACGTGTCTGCTCGTTGGGAGGCTCAGCCTAACTGGCGCCGAACTGGACAGCAAGCGCTTCTGCGTCTTGGAAAAGAACCTGCCAGATCCGGTTATTGGCTAGGCGACGGGGCGGTCGAGCTGAGCAGGTCCCGCGACCTGGGCGAGCGGCCTCGATACCCGGCGACCTGGGGGCGAGCCCGGCCTCGACACCCGCGAGCTGGGCCTCGATCCCGGCCTCGACACCCGCGACCTGGGCCTCGATCTCGGCCTCGACACCCGCGACCTGGGCGAGCTGGGCCTCGATCCCGGCCTCGACACCCGCGACCTGGGCGAGCCCGGTCGACAGCGAACTGGGCGAGCCCGGCCTCGACACCCGACAAGCTCGACGAAGTGACCTCGGGCTCGGGGCCTCGACCCTGGGCGGCCTCGGCCTCGACCCGCGACCTGGGCGAGCCGGGCCCCAACACCCGCGATTTTAGCGCAAAAAAACTGGCCTTCCGTGGCCAGCCCCGGCCTACCTAGCCGGTGTGGGGTCCCAGCCTTCCTAGCTGGGCGAAAACTGCGCAGTAATCAGCGGTCAATGGCAAGTTTGTTTCAGGATGCTCTCGCGGTCCTCAGCATCGGCCGCGAGTGCGTCCAAATGGGTGAGCGCGACCGCAACGATCGCCTTCGAGCCACCACGCTTCAGGCGTGCCTCGAGATCAATCAAGCACTCAACCAGGCGGCGAGGTGAGTCGCGGAATCGATGCCAAAGGCCATTTGCAACCCCAACGCCAGCGACAACCGTTTGCGGGGAAAGCGACGTCATTGCACGGCCTCCAATTCCAAGGTCTTACTGGTACCTTCAAAGGCCGAAATAGCTCTGAAGAGGGTATGAACGGTCCGGAATTCGTATTCAGCCCCGTTGAATGCCAGCCGAACGTTGGATTCCTGCCCGACGTAGCTCTGGGTAACTTCCACGACACCCCGCAGACTGAGGGTGAAGCAGATTCCAGTATCCAGCCGGAACGTGATGGATTTTGCGGGGCTAGCCATTTGTCGGCTCCCTGTACACCAACAACCATTCACCCTTGCGTGGCACCGTAAAGGGGCGCTTGCCAATCCGGCTTGACTCAAAGATCATCATCGAGCCCGCCGACGCCTCAACCTCCCACAAAACGACTTTTCCCCTTTCGTATGCTTCGCGCATTCGCTCCGGGTCGACGTGCGCGAGCATGAGTGGGACCAACCAGTCTAGATGTCCCGGAAGCTCAAAGGAAACAGTGCTGCAAATGTATTCGTGGGCACTGGGGAACGTCCCACAGTAGCTCTCAGCGGCGGCCGCCAAGACATCGGCATCGCGCGACTTCAACGCAACCGACACCCGCGACCAGAAGTCCGAAGGAACACCATCGGGCATGGGTGGCAGTTGATCATCATCTGCGATGGTAAAATCAAAGTCTGGTTGGGGCTCGGGCTTGGACAGCTCCTTGGGCAGCTCCAGCTCGAGCGGCTTGGGCCGTTCGGGCAGCTCGGGGTTGTCTTCATCGTTCCTCATGCGACAGATTCTATCGATAGATTCTGTCGCATGCCAGCCTTTTCCGATATTTTTTACCGATAGAAAATCGCGCAGCGCGAAAGTGGAAAACGCTGGTGCAGATCTGGTAGGTTCGAGGCGTGGGACCCCCACAGATTCCACCGAGTGATCTGGAGAAAGTCGCCCGTGGGCTGGCGGCTGGGCGCCGACAAGCCCAGATCGCCACGGATCACGGCTGGACGCCCTCACGCGTCACTCGCTGTCTCAACCTCATGCGTGAGGCGCTGGTGAAAACCTCCGCTGATGTGGTCTGGTTGGATACTCGGGCGAGGAGCGCTGGCGAGGTCGCCCGAGAGTGGCTCAAGCACTTCACCGCGGACGATCCAAAATGAGACATGACTCACGGCTATCTGCATTTGTGGGCGGCTTGCTGGGTTTGGCCTTGGGTTGCGCCGACAGTGACCCTGAGCCCTTCTCCCCATGCGACAAGCTTGGGGAGGCTTGTGGCCAGGGTGGCCTTTGTACAAGGGACGAAGCGGGGAGCGTTTGCAATCCCCCCTGCAAGGTGCCAAGCGACTGCCCGACCGCCGCCGATGCGCAATGTGTAGGGGGCTATTGCTTTCTCTATTGCAAAAGCTCGAGCGTGTGCCCGGAGGGCATGGAATGCAGCATCATCGCACCCGAAACAACCGGCCTTTGCGAATGGCCCAGTAACGATTAGAGAACAAAGCGCCAAGCCCCTTGCGCACATGGCGGATAAAGAAGCGGGATACCCAGCTCCGCAAAATGCCCCGCATCACAGGCGCAGATATTTCCATACTCGGGCGCGGAGGGATCGTAAGCGCCGAAATTGAGATCATCGCCCCCTTTCCCGCCTTGTGGAAAAAACGAGAGGCCCGCCCCGCCGGAGAGACAGTCGTAATTTTGCGACTCGCAAGGGCCTCCCGTAACCGCCTCACAAATCGCCTTTGCGCCGCAGGTTAGATCAGCCGTTTGGCAATTGCTGTCAAAGGCCATTCCGCCCTCAATCTCGATCCTAAGCCCACTAGCGCCCGTGCTCCCGCTGGTGTCGTCGGTCGTTGGCGCGCCCGTGCTCGGCGCGCCCGTGCTCGGCGCGCCCGTGCTCGGCTCGCCCGTTGTCAGCTCGCCGGTGGTTGGCGCGCTGGCGGTGCTGGTAGTTGGTGCGCCCGTGCTCGGCGCTCCCGTGTCCGTCGCCGTACCGCCATTTGTCGGGCCGCCGGTGTCAGACGTCGGATCGCTGGTGCCTTGGATGACATCGACACAGCCGGTGAACAGCGTTAGACAAATAAGTGCGCGCATCAATGCATTTAGCCGCGAAAATGCCCGCGGGACTATGACTTTTCTCAAAGAGTTAGGCCGGACGACTGGGGTAATCTCACAAGGCGGAGGGGGGCATATGGAGCGGATGGAAGGGGATCGTATCAGGCGGATAAGGCACTTGCTGGGTCTGTCGCAGACGCGAATGGCAACGATTCTAGGGTGCGACGTGTCGACTTGGTGCCGCTATGAGAAGGGCCATACCAACCCCAGCCCCTATACTCAAGACCTAATCAAAGTCTTTGAGCGGGCAAGCGCAGATCCGTCCATCATGCGAGAACTTCGTGATCTCCAGGATACCGAAACGCCGGCCGTGCTTTGGTTTATCCTCGATCGCGTGTACCGCTCGAGATTAAGATAGAGACGCGAGCGCGCGGCAAAACCTGGGCGAGCCAGGCATCGATCCCGCGAGAGACACGGGGCGAGGGCTGTCTCGTCGCCGCGCATTTCAGCCCGTAAATAGCGAGCGGCAACAACTTACGCAAACGCAGAGAAATTAGCCAACAATGGACCTACTATAGAAACGCGGTAGTTCTTGATCGATGCGCCTAAAACAGGCGTGCTCTAAGGATCGCTTCGCATCCGCGAAGTATGTACATTTTAGAGCCTAAATTTACGCTGTTTTCACCCCGCAGCGACGATTTTCTGGTTGTGGCGCGCTCCGGACCTGAACTAGCTTTGTTGTGTGGGCACGCCTGAACCAAGCCGCCGAACCATCGATCCGGTGCTCTCAATTGCGCCTGATCGCCCGTCTGTCTCCTTTGATGCATTCGAGCAACAACAGCGCATCTTGCTGGACGGTCAACAGCGCGCGCTGGACATTCAGAACAAGCAGATGGATGAGGTCATGGCGATGACCCTTACCGCGGCCAAGAAGGGCCAGGAGATGTTACAGGTCGTGTTTCAGGCGTCTGCCGACCTAGCCGCCCAGGCGGTCGCGGCCGCGGATGAAGCACGCAAGAAAGCAAAGGAGGCGCAGGACGCCCAGGCCGAGAACGCCAAAGTTACGCTTGGGCCGCTTCTCGATGCGTTTGCTTCCTTTCTCAAGGAGAAGGGATTCATGCAATGAGCCCCCGCCCGTACTCCTACCACGTGGCCGAGCAGCTCTCTCGCGAGGCTAGTATGTCGGTCGATACTACCGCCGTAGAGGACTCGATTGCCGGTCGCTATCTTTCATCAGCAGCGCGCGGTGACGTCGAGCGCGCGGAGGAGCTCGCAAAGAAGATCCGCGCGTCGTCGGATACGCAGGCCGTTGTCGAGGTGCTAAAGGAGCAGCGCGGGTCAAACGTCGACATCCTGGTTAGTCTTGTCGCCCAGGCCGGAAGCTACCTGGTTGGAAAGGCAATCGGAAGCGTCTCCCCTCACGTGGCGATAACAGCGGTTCCGGCGGTGATCGGCACGATCGCTAGCTTGGCTCTCCCTGCAAACTACGCAGTTCGGGCCGGAATTGCGTCTGCGACGGTGTCATATGTCGCTGGCGCCGCCGCCAACAAAAAGTGAGTGGGCGATGAAAACTACGGTACTCGAAATCAAAACGACTGCAGCGGGCCGCTTCGCTATCCTCGCGGTTCCGGTGTCCGAGCGTGTAGTCGTTGGCACCGAGCTGGACCTCGAATTGCGGACCGCTCCAATCGCGCCAGCTACCGCGGCGGGGCGGCCGTCCGCGACCGCAACAGCAACCACCACAATCGAGCGAGCGATTCGCTCACCTTCGGACGTTGATGTCTTGGGATGAAAGGAAAGAGAATCATGGGTGACAAAGTGTATCAGCTCGACAGAAACACGACGAGCGACGGCACAGTGATTGTGGTAACGCCACAGGAGCTCGCCGCGCTCGTCGAGAAATGCGTCATGGAGAAGATCGCACGCAATGAGATCTGCGGCGGAAGCTGCAAGGCGAATGCGGCGGACGAGTGCGGCTTGGATACCCGCCTCAGTCACCAGCGCAAGGTCAATCTCACCCGCCAGGGGACGGACCTCTACGTGTTTAGCACCCAGCTCCCGCTGGAGCCGGGCCAGGAGAAGAGTTGGGTCGTCCCGAAATACCCCGTGGGGCGCGTCATCGAAAATCTGTTCTTCCGCCCGACGATGGCGGACGGTGGCAACGTCGACGATATCCAGGTCGAGATCCTCGGCGACGATGGTGTCCGCTGGGCGATCTTCACGGGGGGACGTCACAACAACAACAACGGTTGCTGCCTGCTCGAATTCTTCCGCAATGACTGCATCGGGTACGACGAGACGTTCACCTTTCGCCTCAAGCACCTTGGCTCGGTCGGTTCACCAAACATGATCAGGGCCGTCGCGGATTGGAACTACCTTTTCGAAGATGCGCGGCCGCGCGATGGCTGGTCGTGGCCGAGGCGCTGCCGACAGTAAACAGAACAAACCTTTCCGCAAGGTGAGACGGGATAGAGGATATCATGGGTTCAAGCTCCGATCTTTCCAGCTACTACGCGCTCGAGGCGTCTCAATGGGACGGTTCGACCGTAGTGAATACGATCCCGTGGGGCGCAAATACGCCCGACGTTTACCGCCAGGCGGCGATCGCCGACGCCGGGGCGGTGGGGCGAATCCCGGTAAATGCGTTTACCAGGTCGGCGGCCGAGCCCGGTAGTACGGCAACGCCGATTGCCAATACCGGGGCGATCGTTGTTGCCAGATTTCCGAAGGCGAGCAGTTCGGCGCGAATCGGAATCATCCCGCGGGATTCGACGGTCATCACACAACTCCAGACCCTTGCGCCCGACCCGACGGCGCGCCTCTGGGCCATGCCCGGGGACTCGATCTACATTGTCGATCCTGGAGTTGATCCAGCCGGAGGCCGGTCTCGAGTCGACTTTTACGTCAAACCGATCAATTTCTTCGAGCTTGACGCCCTTCTCAAACTCCCGCCCCTCCCCGCGATCCCGTCCGAGCCTCCCGTGTTTGCGTTGACTACGCTCACGGACCCGACGATCCCATACACGCGGGCCCCGAGGGTGGTCTATTTTCTGACCCCGCCGGTCGCCGACTATCAATACACCCTGATTCCGCCGGAGACCGTTCCCGTTGGCTACGAGCTGGTCTTTGTGGGGACGAACAATCGTCCTTTCATCCTCGACGCAAACGAGATCAACGGTGGCACCGACATCACGAATAATTACTATGTCCCCGGGCGGGGCGTGGTTACGATGATCTCGGGCGGCGGGTTCTATGCGCCGATCGGATCCGCGAGCAATATCGCCGCAGCGATCACCACGGGACAGGTGCTCAATCCGTGGCGCGGAGTTCGTCGCGCAAACTTCAGCGTCGCACTCGCGGAGGCTTTCGCATTGCCGAATGCGGCTAACCTCCCCAGCGATGCAGTTCTTTACGCGGTGAACGGTGGAGCGGGAACCGTCACCCTCACCGGAACCGTTAACGGTGCTGCAAACCTTGTCCTGACAGCCGGCCAGGCTGCGGTGCTCGTGCCATACGGTACGACCTGGATTGGAGTGAAGACGTGAACTGGAGAATCCTGATCCTCGGGGGTTCCGGCGTTGCAGCTCTCGGCGCTGGGGCGTTCTTACTAAACCAAAAGCTGAAGGAAGCAACACCGGAACCTGACGACGGAACGGGCGACACCGGCGACGGTGACACCGGCACTTCGGCCGAGCAACAGGAGACAGACAAATCCGCTGGGGCGGCGCCGCCCCTCGGCGATCCGCGGTGGGGGCCCGTTCCTACCGACTTCCAAAAGCTCATTACTCGTACGCAGCAAGCGGCTGGCATTCCCTACCTCTGGGCGTTCGCTTCGATCTGCGCGCATCGAGAGTCGGGCTTTGTTGCCAATGCTCATAATCAGGATGCAAAGGAAGTCGCAGGTAGTACGAATGGCATCGAGGCTGGGCTGAAGAGGGGCAATCCCAAACCCAAGTTTCCGGAGGAGATCAAGGCGTTCGGATCGGGCGGCCTTTTTGGGGCGCTGGCTTCCTCGTTCGCTTGGATCGGCATGGATGCGGCTTTCATGCCGTTTATTCGTCGCAAGCCCTCGCTGGTATTCGAGCCCGA
>Ga0075163_10011909_pt1 | contig 11326 bp, 5 predicted proteins | sample JI1023141ADNA_FD_71478 | JGI IMG/M metagenome (GOLD analysis project Ga0075163, IMG submission 71478) | Wastewater effluent complex algal communities from Wisconsin, to seasonally profile nutrient transformation and Carbon sequestration -... | ecosystem: Engineered > WWTP > Effluent > Algae...
CCAGGTCAAGCTGCGCGGCTTTCGCATCGAGCTTGGCGAGATCGAGAGCGTGCTCGGACAGCACCCGTCCGTGCGCGAAGCAGTGGTGCTGGCGCGCGAGGATACGCCTGGAGACAAGCACCTGGTGGCCTACCTGGTGGCGCGCGAGGAGCAGGAGCCCGCGGCGACCGAGCTTCGGGCGTGGCTCGCGGAGCGGTTGCCCGAGTTCATGCTGCCCTCGGCCTTCGTCACGCTCGATGCCTTGCCGCTCACGCCGAATGGCAAGATCGATCGCCGCAAGCTCCCCGCGCCGGCGGTCGTGACGGCTGCCTCGGACATGCTCGTGGCGCCGCGCGATCGCCTCGAGTCGCTGCTCGTCGAGGCATTCGAGAGCGTCCTCGGGGTGCGGCCCGTCGGCGTGACCCAGAGCTTCTTCGAGCTGGGTGGACATTCGCTCTTGGCAGTCAGCCTAGCCGCGCGCATTGAGGAGCGCCTCGGCCAGCAAATCCCGCTCGGGGAAATTCTGACCCGGCCCACTGTCGCGGCGCTCGCCGCGCTACTGCGCGACCAGCCCACCGGTGGGGCGTGGACGCCGCTGGTGTCGCTCGCGGCGAGCAGCGCGGGCCCGGCGCTGTTCTGCGTACACCCCATCGGCGGCTCGGTGCACGGCTTCACCGCGCTGGCGCGCCGGCTCGGGACGGAGCGGCCTGTATATGGTCTCGGGGCCGCGGGCCTCGACGGCCGGCGGCCGCCCTTCCAGCGCATTGATGCCATGGCCGCCGCCTACGTGGAGGCGATCCGCGGCGTCCAGCCCGCGCCGCCGTACATGCTCGCGGGATGGTCGATGGGCGGCGCCGTCGCCTTTGAGATGGCGCGGCAGCTCCGCGATGCAGGGCATGAGGTCGCGCTCGTAGCGCTGCTCGACAGCGCCCCTCCGGCTGCGGGCGGCTCGGAAGCACCCGATGAGGCCGCGTTGCTGGAGGGGATCGCGCTGGATATGGGCCGCATACTCGGCCGCGAGGTGCACCTTGACGCGGAGGAGCTACGCGAGGGGCGGTCGGACGAACGCATCGAGCGCTTCCTGGCGCGGACCAAGGAGGCCGGCGCGCTTCCGCAGAGCTTCGGCCCGCGCGAGGCTCGTTCACTCGCGGACCTGTACCTCGCCCACCTGAGGGCGCTCGCCACCTACACGCCGGTACCCTCCGGCGTCCCCTTGACATTGTTCCGCGCGGCGTCGGGCGAGCTGGAGAGAGAGAGCGTCTGGAGCGAGCTCTCCACCGAGCCTCTCCGCGTCCTCGATGTGCCGGGCGACCACTACACGATGTTGTCCGAACCCCATGTGGAGGTGCTCGCCGAGGCGCTCCGGCGCTGCCTTGCCGAGGTGTCCTGAGCCAGCCGACGAGATCCAACCATGAAGAACATCGCAGACGTCTACCGCCTCTCGCCTCGCCAGCATGATCTCCTCGAGCTCCGCCGCCGCCTCGGAAACGGCGCCACCCTGGCCGTGCTGCGCTGGTCGATGCGGGGCCCCCTCGATCTCGACGTGCTCGAGCGCGCGGGCGGTGCGCTCACTGCCCGGCACCCGGCGCTCCGCACCGCGCTCTTCACCGACGGGCTCAAGGAGCCGATGCAGGTCGTGCGCGAGAAGGTCGCGCTGCCGTGGGAGCGCGCGGACTGGTCGGACCTCGCGGCCGGCGAGCGCGAGGAGTGCTTGCGCCAGGTGCTCGAGGTCGAGCGCCGGCGCGGCTTCGCGCTTTCAGCGGCGCCGCTGGCGCGCTTCGCCGCGATCCGTCTCGCGGAGGAGCACCATCACTTCGTCTTCTCCCACGACGCGCTCGTCCTCGACGAGCGCGCGGCGCGGCTCTGCCTCTCGGATCTGCTCACGTTCTATCAGGCGTTCGCCGTGGGCCGCGAGCCGGCCCTGGAGCCGGCCCATTCGTACCGCGAATACATCGCCTGGCTCGATAAACAGGAGCAGGACCCGGCCGAGGCGTGGTTCCGCGACGCGCTCTCTGGAGGACCCCCGCCAGCGCTGCTCGCAGGCGCGCCGCTCGTCGCGGACGGCGCGGGCGTGACCCGCGTCCAGCGGATCGGCATCTCCATCGAGGCCACAGGGAGTATCCAGGCCCTGCTTCGCCAGCACCGGCTGAGCTTGGGCGCGATGGTCCAGGGCGCGTGGGCGGCGCTGGTAGGGCAGCGCACCGGCACGCAGGAGGTGCGGTTCGGCGCAGGCGTATCCGGGCGGCCGGCGACGCTCGCGCGAAGCGACGCCATCGCAGGCTGCTTTGCCGGCACGCTGCCGGTGCGCGTCGTGTTGCCGGCGCCCGGCGCGGCCCTGCTGCCCTGGCTGAAGCGGCTCGCCGTGGGGGAGGAGGAGCTTACGCGCCACGAGCGCACGTCTATCCAGCAGGCGCGTGCGTGGGCCGGCGAGCCAAACAAGGGGCTGGCCTTCGAGAGCGCGACCGTAGCCGCAGCCGTGCCCGACGACGCGCTCGCGCGGAGTCTCGGCGCCTCCGGCGTCATTTACGTGCGCCCGGCGCCCGAATGTCCGTTGCTGGTGTGCGCCGCGATGGGCACGCGGCTTGTGCTGAGCTTCACCTACGATGCCCGGCGCTTCGGCGACGTCGAGATCACCAATCTCGCCGCTCACCTCGCGGCGATCGTCGAGGCGATCGCTGAGCGGCCGGACCAGCGACTGGACGCGCTCCCAGGCCCCGAGCCCGCTCCGAGCGCCGCGCGGCCGCTGATCGCGGCGGTGCTCGCCCAGCACCCCGCGGTGAGCGCGGTCGCCGTCTCGGCGGAGGGGCCTGCGCTCTCCATCGACATCGTGCCCCGCAAGCGCGAGGGCGCGGCCGAGCGCAGGAAGCTCGCGTTCAGCCTGTTCTACTTTGCAGACGCCACCGCGGCGGGCGTGGGGAGCGACAAGTACCGGATCTATCTCGAGGGCGCGAAGTTCGCCGACCGCAACGGCTTCGAGGCCGTGTGGACGCCGGAGCGCCACTTCCACGATAATGGCGGACTCTACCCCAACCCCTCGGTCCTCAACGCGGCGCTCGCCACCATCACGGAGCGCGTCAAGCTGCGCGCAGGGAGCGTGGTCGTGCCCATCCACCATCCGCTCCGCATCGCCGAGGAGTGGTCGGTGGTCGACAACCTCTCCAACGGGCGCGTAGGCGTCTCGGTCGCCTCCGGCTGGGTGCCGAACGATTTCGCCTTTGCCCCGGAGAACTACGCCCAGCGGCGCGAGGCCATGTTCCGCGGGATCGAGCACCTCCGCGCTCTCTGGGCGGGCGGCACGATGCTCGTCAAGGATGGCGCCGGAAACGACGTCGCGCTGCACGTCTTTCCTCGGCCGATCCAGCACGAGCTGCCGTTGTGGCTCACGGCCGCCGGCAATCCCGACACCTTCGAGAAGGCGGGCGAGCTCGGCTTTAATGTACTCACGTCGCTGCTGGCGCAGTCGATCGAGGACGCCGCCGAGAAGATCGCCCTCTATCGCGCTGCGAGGGCGCGCGCCGGCCATGATCCGGCGACAGGCGTGGTGACCATGATGGTGCACGCCTTCGTGGGCACCGACGCGGGCGATGTGCTCGCCCAGGTCCAGGGGCCCTTCACCACCTACCTGCGCTCGCACGTGAGCCTGCTGGAAACGATGGTGAAGAGCATCGACATGCCCATCGATCTGCGCGACCCCAAGTGGCTCGACTACCTCGCCTCGTTCGCTTTCGAACGCTACTCGCGGCAGAGCGCGCTCCTCGGGACGCCGACGAGCTGCCTGCCACTGGTGGAGCGCCTCCGCTCCATCGGGGTCGACGAGGTGGCCTGTCTTGTCGATTTCGGCGTCGATGCAGCGTCGGTCATCGCCGCCTTTGAGCAGCTCAACGAGCTCCGCCGTCTAGCGAACGACGAGGCGCTCTGCTTTGAGCGCGTACTCACCGAGTACCTAGACGAGCGCCTACCCGAAGTCCGAGGCGGCATGCCGCTCGCCGTCCGCATCGTCGAAGCACCGGCGCGTGTCGCTTGAGCTGGCGCCATGGACCGCACGACGCCGCAAGGAATCCGGACGTTCCAGATCCTCTGGCTGGGGCTGGTTATCTCCCACGTGGGCTCGCAACTCACCGGTTTCGCCATGGGAGTCTGGCTCTACCAGCGCACCGGCTCGGTGAGCCTCTACAGCCTTATCGTGCTCTTGACATTCGGGCCGCCGCTCCTCGTCGGTCCTCTTGCCGGCGCGCTCGCCGACCGTTGGGACCGCCGCTCCTTGATCCTGGCGGCCCACATCGGCGGCACCGCCACCGTCGTCGCCCTTCTCGCGCTAGCGAAGCTCGATGTGCTCACGCCCGCGGCAGCCCTGGCCGGGACCGCCCTCCTGTCCTCGTTCAACGCGCTCGAGCTTCCCGCGTTCTCGGCCTCGATCGTGCTCCTCGTACCCCGTGAGGCGCTCGATCGGGCCAACGGCTTGGTACAGATCGGCAACGGCATCGCCCAGTTCGCCGCCCCGATGGCGGCCGGCTTTCTCTTGCCCGCGATAGGCATCTACGGCATCTTCGCGCTCGACGCCGTGAGCTACGCGGCCGCGCTCGCCGCGGTCGTCGCCGTGCGCTTGCCACGGCCGCCGGGCTCGGAAGAGGGCCGCCGGGCGCGCGGCTCGATCCTCACCGAAGCCACGTTCGGTTTCCGCTGGGTGCGCCGCCGCCCGGGGCTCCTCGGGCTAATGCTGGTCATGGCCGTGATCCACTTCAACCTAGGCATGGTGCAGACCCTGTACACGCCGCTCGTGCTCGGCTTCGCCGATGCGCGCGCGCTGGGCACGGTCAACTCCGTCGGCGGCATCGGCATCATCGCCGGTAGCGGCCTCTTGATGGTGTGGCGCGGCCCGCGGCGACGCATTCATGGGATCCTTTGCTTACTTCTCGTGCAGGGCCTCGTGCTCCTCCTCGGCGCCGCGCAGCCCTCGGTGGTGCTGGCCGCGGCCGGCTCTTTTGGCGTGCTCTTCACGCTGCCGCCCATATACGCTTGGGCGCAGACCATCTGGCAGCGCAAGACGCCCGCCGACCTTCAGGGGCGGGTGCTCGCCGCGCGGATGATGGTGGCGCAGGCGGCGGCGGTGCTCGCTAGCCCACTCGCCGGCCCGCTCGCGGACAGGATCTTCGAGCCGGCTATGTCGCGCGACGGATTCTTCGCGGCGAGCATCGGGCGCGTCCTGGGCACGGGTCCCGGGCGCGGCGTCGCTCTGTTCCTCGTGACCCTAGGCGCGCTCGCCATCGCCACGGTTGCCGTCGCTTTCGTCCTCCCGCGCGTCCGCCGCGTCGAGCTCGATGTGCCCGACGCCGCGGCTCCCCTCCCGCTCCTCGAAGCGTCCACCCGACTCACCCCCTCCTGAAAGGAACGAAGCACCGTGTGTGGAATCGTTGGCATGTTCGCCCTCCGGGGTGTGCTCTCCAAGGACGTGCTGCTCGACGCGACTTCGGCGCTTGTTCACCGCGGTCCCGACGGGAAGCGGCACTGGCTGAGCCAGGATCGGCGCGTCGGCCTCGGGCACACCCGGCTCAGCATCATCGACCTCGAAGGCGGCAGCCAGCCGCTCTCCAACGAGGACGACCGCCTGCGCCTCGTAGTCAACGGCGAGCTCTACGACTTCGAGCGCATCCAGCGCGAGCTCGAGTCCCGCGGACACACACTGCGCACCCGCTCGGACAGCGAGATCGCCCTCCACCTCTACGAGGACATGGGTCCCGCGTGCCTCCGCCACCTCCGCGGCGAGTTCGCCTTGGTGCTCTGGGACGGACGCAACGACACGCTCTTCGCCGCGCGCGACCGCTTCGGCATCAAGCCCCTCTACTACGCGGTCCACGGCGATGTGCTCCACCTCGCCTCCGAGATCAAAGCGCTCTTCGCCGCGGGCGTACCGGCGCGATGGGATCGCGAGCAGTTCTATCAGCGCACCTTCATCCCTACGAGCCCGGACCGCACGCTCTTCGCCGGCGTCTACCAGGTGCCGCCAGGGTGCTACCTGCTGGCGACGCGCGGCCAGATCAAGATCGTGCGCTACTGGGATCTGGAGTTCCCGGAGGCCCGCGATCCGCAGCCCTCAGTGAGCGAGGAGGAGTTCACGGAGATGTTTCGCGACAAGCTCGACGAGGCCATCCGACTCCGCCTGCGGGCCGACGTCCCTGTCGGAATCTTCCTCAGCGGCGGCGTCGACTCGAGCGCGGTCCTCGGCCTCGCCACGCGCCGGACCACCTCTCCGCTCCACGCCTTCACGGTCGCCTTCGCCGATCCCGAGTATGACGAGGAGGCGATCGCCCGCGAGACGGCCGCGCACAGCGGCGCCCTCTTCTACCCGATCCCGCTGCGTCCCGAGGACTTCGCTGCGCACATCTCCGACGCGGCGTGGCACGGCGAGACCGTGACCTCCAACAGCAACTCGGTCGCGCGCTACCTTCAAGCCCGCGCGGTGCACGACGCGGGCTACAAGGTGGTGCTCTGTGGCGAGGGAGCCGACGAGATCCTCGCTGGCTACCGGGTGCTCGAGGAGGAGTTCGTCCCCGCCGAGCAGCGCTCCACCGACTTCCCGCACTGGCGTGCCGAGCGCATCAACGAGGACCTCGCGCCGATCGAGCGGATGGTGGGCAACGTGCCGCTCTTCATGCGCGACGCCTGGTTCGCCCAGCGCTCGATCCGCACGGTCCTCGCGCCCGATTTCCTCGCCGAGCATGAATCGCACAACCCCTTCGTGACCATGCTGAGCAGCCTCGACGGGCTCGCCAGGCTGCCTCGAATGGCCGCGCCGCATCGAGCCATGTACCTCTGGTCCAAGCTCATCCTGTCGAACTACATCCTCTTCGCCGATCGAATGGAGATGGCGCACGGCGTGGAGGTGCGGCTCCCGTTCCTCGATCATCACCTTGTCGAGCTCACGGCCCGCATGCCGCTTGCATTCTATCGGCGAGGGAAGCTGTCGAAGCACGTGCTCCGCGAGGCGGTTAGGCCCTTCGTGACGGACACGATCTACACGCGCCCCAAGCGGATGTTCGCCGCACCGCCCGACACCTCAGGGGGCTCCTCGATGCGCATACTCACCGAGGATGTCTTGCGCGGCCCTGCGCTCGCCGACGTGCCGTTCTTCGACCGCAAGGCGGTCCTACGCCTGTTAGACAAGCTGCCGGACGCGGACCGCAGCTTGGCGACAAGCGTCGACCCGCTGCTGAAGCTCCTCGTCTCCACCTGCCTTCTACAGCGCCGATTTAGGATCCAATGAGCGCCGCACCCACTCCTTCGCTGATCGATCAGCTCATCCGGCACGCCGCGACCCGCGGCGACACGCTGGCCTTCGTCTACCTGCCTGCCTCCGGCCCGCCGATCGAGCTCAGCTGGGCGGAGCTCGACGCCCGCGTCCGCAAGGTCGCCGGCCGGCTCGCCGAGGCCGGCGTCGCACCGGGCGAGATCGTTCTCGTCCTCAGCCCGTCACCTTACGCCCAGGCGCTCGCCTTCCTCGGTGCGATGGCGGCCGGGGCGCTGCCCGCGATCGTCTCGTTCCCGTCCGTCAAGCAGAGCACGGAGCGCTTTTTCAACATGCTCTGGCCCCTCGCCCGCGGCGCAGGGGCGCGGTGGATCGTGAGCTCCCCGGACCTCGCCGACATCACCCGCGGCGGAGCGCTGCCGGTCGACGTCCTCGAACTCCCCTCCGACGAGGCGCTCGCCCGGGCATCGATCCCCGCCGAGCTGCCGCCCCCCGCGCCCGGGTTCCTCCAGTTCTCGTCTGGGACCACGGGGCTCCGGAAATGCGTCCGGATCACCTCGGAGATGTTAGCGAGCCAGGCCGAGGCATACGCTGCGGCGCTGCGCCTGGAGCCGGGGGATCGCGTCGCAAGCTGGCTGCCGCTCTATCACGACATGGGCCTTGTCGCGGCCTTCCTTGTCCCACTCTTCCATGGCTGCCTCTCGGTTCAGCTATCTCCCTTCGACTGGCTCGGCGCGCCGTCGCTCCTGCTCCGCGCCGTCGCTCGCTACCGCGCCACGCTCGCGTGGTTACCGAACTTCGCCTACCAACTACTCGCCAGTCGCGTCTCGGACGAGGAACTCCGCGACGTGGAGCTCGGCTCGCTGCGTGCGCTCATCAATTGCAGCGAGCCAGTGCGCGAGGCCGCGCACGAGTCATTCTTGGCGCGCTTTGCTCAGGCCGGTGTCCGCCCCGAGCAGCTCCAGGCCTGCTACGCCATGGCCGAGGCCACTTTCGCGGTGACGCAGACCGATCCCGGTGCCCCAGCCCGTGTCGACCGCGTTGACGCCGCCGTCTTCACCACGCGCCATCGCGCCGAGCCCGCGGCGGTCGGCGCCGCGTCGATGGCGTTCGTCTCCTGCGGGCGGCCCATCGCGGACACCGAGGTGCGAATTCTGGGCGCCGAGGACGCGAACGGGGAGCGTGTGGTCGGCGAGATCGCGGTCCGGAGCCCCAGCGTTGTCCGCGGCTATGGCACCGACAGCGGCGACCGGCCGGACTCCTTCACGACCGACGGGTGGTTCTGTACAGGCGACCTCGGCTACCTCGCGGGCGGTGAGCTCTACCTCACCGGGCGCGCCAAAGACCTCATCATCCACCGCGGAGCCAACATCTACCCAGGGGACATCGAGGAGATCATCGGCGCTGTCCCGGGCGTGAAGCCTGGCCGCGTGGTGGTGTTCGGCGTGCGCGACGAGACCGCGGGCACCGAGGAGATCGTGGCGATGTTCGAGGCCGGCGCCGACATGGGCGACGAGCGCGCCGTGGTGCGGCGCGTGCGCGCCGAGGTGTGGGCCGGATCGGGGATCGCGCTCGCCGACGTGTGCTTGTGCCGGGAGGGCTCGTTGCTCAAGAGCACCTCAGGAAAGCTGTCGCGTGGCGCGAACCGTGCGCGCTACCTTGAGGCAGGCCCCGCGCGGGCCGGAGCGCGGCCGAGGCCGGCGACGGCCAAGCCGTACGTCGCTCCACGCGACCTGTGGGAGCGGCAGCTAGCCTGGATCTGGGAAGAGGTGCTCGGCGTCGCACCCGTGGGCCTGTGGGACGATGTCTTCCTCGACCTGGCGGCCGACTCGCTCGCAGCGATGCGCGCTGTCGCGGAGATCCAGCACCGGTTGATGCGGTCGATCGATGCCTCAGCGCTGCTCGGCGCGGAGACCGTCGAGCTCCAGGCCGCGCTGCTCCGCCGCGGCGAGGGCCGAGCCGGCGAGTCTCTGGTCACCCTCCAGCGTCGCGGCAACGGACACCCTTTATTCCTCGCGCACGCCGCCGGGGGCTGGGCTTTTCCTTACGTCACGCTGGCGCGCCACCTGGGCGAAGACCGACCGATCCACGCGTTCCAGGCGCCCGAACTCGTGCGCGGCGATGTCGCGGCGATGTCGGTCGAAGGGCTGGCCACAAGATACCTCGCCGCGATGCGGGCAGTGCAGCCCCGGGGCCCTTATCATCTCGCGGGCTGGTCGTTCGGCGGCCTCATCGCCTTCGAGATGGCGAACCGCCTTGTTGCCGCGGGCGAGCACGTCGCCCGGGTCATCGTCTTCGATAGCTCTCCGCCCCTCCCGGCGTCCGCGCGCGCCCGGACCCGCGCCGTGCAGGCCCTCACTGCGGGGTTGTTCCGGCTCTCGCTGCGCCTGCCCATTCTGGAGGAACGCGTCCCTCGCCTGCGCCGACTGTGCACCCTCTCGCCGCTCTGGCGCTTCTTTGTCGCCTTCCACCAGACGGCCGACGACGCCCCCTTGGGCCCGCTGCTCGCGTTCGCCTTCGGTGACCGCTTCGATCCACGGCGGATCGAGGGCACGAGCGCGGACGTCGCCTGGGACTACCTCGTGGCGCTGGCCAACGAGCGCCCCACGCCCGAAGATCAGCTTCTACTGATCCCCGGCCTCGACGGCGCTGCGGCCCGGCGGGCGCTGCGAGTGTCGAAGAAGCTCGAGCAGCTCAACGTGCGCTATGCCACGCGTAAGGTCTACCCCGGCACGATGGATGTCTTCGCCGTACGCGACAACCCTGCCGTCGAGGGTTGGCGGGCCTATGCCTCGGGCCCGGTCGTGGTGCATCGCTTCGATATTCGGAAGCGGTTGATCGGCCCGCACTGGGACATGATGGAGGACGAGAACGTGCAGCTCTTCGCCCCCGCGCTGCGCCAGCTTCTCGAACCCCCCTAAAGGATCCTACTTCAAACCGGGCTTCTGCGAGGGGATAATCCGGTTCTTCCGGGTTCCGAGTGCCTTCGCGTCCGCGCCTTCTCTGCAGCACCTGCCCGATCGGGATCTTGATGCAGATCCGGGAAGCTCTTGAGGTCCAGCTCGTAGCCGATCCCCGCGGGATGATCACCAGGGCCATCGCCTGGCTCGCCGGCTCCGCCGGCTTCTCCGACTGCGCCGTTCCCTCCTTGAGGTCGACGTCGTACTCGTCTGCATTCAGACCACGCTGCTCGTATTGTAGAGTGCAGATTGGGGTGGAGCGCCTGGTCGAGCCAGATGCCCCCTGTGGCCCGGTCTGCGGCTGCGGCTGCGGCTGCGGCTGCGGCTGCGACAGTCCGATCATGGACCTTGGTTGTCTTGCCGGAATCCGTTCAGTCTTTGTCGCGCGCCGCCGCATCCATGCGCCGCCGCAGGCTCAGCGGACGCATGTCGGTCCACGTGCGATCGATGTATTCAAGGCACTCGCGCTTGTTGCCGGTCGTGCCGGCGGGGCGCCAGCCGGCCGGCAATTCACGGTCCGCCGGCCAGATCGAGTACTGCTCCTCGTGGTTCATGACGACGTGAAACGTCGCGTCCTCACTGTCGAAGATGCTCATCGTGGCCCCGCCTTGCGCGGATTCTAGCTAGAACCGTGGGCGCACGCAAGGAACCTCGTATTTTGCAATATAATAATCGTAGATTATATTGCGAAACGACGCGAATGTTGACGCCGGTCAGGATCCGTATCGTAGCGCCGATGTTCGGCAGTTCTGTGGTGAACGGGTCGCCAGAACGGCGTTCTTAGGCATCTTGAATGACTTCGTGATGGATCATAGTTACGGGTGTCCAGTGCTTTCAAGCACAGACCCCTGGAGTGACGGCCTATCGGCTCGTTGCCGGAACCGTGCAGGCGCCAGACGAATCGCCCACAGCGCTTCGCAGCGCCATGGACGGCCAGACCGCCTAGGGCGCCGTGAAGCAGCCAGGGTCAGACACGCGGGGCTTTTGCCGCGTCCGGCTCTCGGGCGCGGGGGGCAGCGCCCGCGCCGTCGGCCGACGCGCGGACCGGGCCACCGGCGCCGCGAGCAGGGCCTCGACCTTGGGCCAGGTCTCGTCCGCGCACCACCGCTTGTACCAGCGCCAGCACGTCGTGGAGGACGCGTAG
>Ga0075163_10011911_pt1 | contig 11326 bp, 7 predicted proteins | sample JI1023141ADNA_FD_71478 | JGI IMG/M metagenome (GOLD analysis project Ga0075163, IMG submission 71478) | Wastewater effluent complex algal communities from Wisconsin, to seasonally profile nutrient transformation and Carbon sequestration -... | ecosystem: Engineered > WWTP > Effluent > Algae...
TCCTTTTTCATGAGAGAAGACTCCAAAGTTTTGATCTAATTTTAAATCACCCGAATAAGAGTTTGATTTCGCATAAGATCCAGTAGCCACAGAAGATAATTCATTTTTACGCAGAGATAACTCTGTCCCAAAATCACCGAAGCCTTTATTGGGAATCTTGTCAAAAGTAGAATCCAATAGGTCTACGCTAAATCCTTCTTTTGAATGGATGCCTGCATAGGTTACTGACTTATAACCATTTACAGAAGGCTTCATGTATTTTGAATTGTATAAATCTTTAAAGTCAAACTTTTCTAAGGACTTGCTTAAATATTCATGAAACTCTTCGGCCTTCTGGTTGTATTTTGTTTTACTTGCTACATTTACTAATAGATTTAAAAAATCAGATACAGAATTTGAGTCCTTTCCTTCTACAGACTTTACAACTTTTAAAAAAGTAATTGTTTCTGAAAATAGAATAATTGGAGAGATTAAAAATACTGTGGCTAATAAGCACTTTGCTCTCAATCTATTTATCAATCTTAAAGAAACTCATCTCTTGTTTTAGTAGCTCTGCCGTTTTTGCAATTCCCTCAGAGCTTGCATTCAATTCTTCAACACCTGCTGCCGTAGACTGGGTGATGTCATTGATATTGTAAATCGTTTTTGCGACTTCTTCAATGGCTACTTTTTGCTCTTGCATTGCATTTCGAATTAGCGAAGTCATTTGATTTAAACTTTTTACTTCTTCATTCGCGACGGAATTAATAGACTTCTGCATCTTTACCTGTAACTCCAATGTTTCAGCCATGGACTGAAAAGAATTCACTCCATCGATAACTTTGTGGATAATCTGAATTGTATCCTGAATGATTTTACTTCCCTGTGATATTTCTGCTTGGTTTGTGCTTACAAGATTTGAAATATCTTTTATACTCCTAGAAGTTTTATCTGCTAGCTTTCCAATTTCATCGGCTACTACGGCGAAGCCCCTACCCGAATCGCCTGCCCTTGCTGCTTCAATAGCCGCATTGAGTGATAGTAAATTAATTTGTTGGGAAATGCTTGTAATGATTTCCATCACATTTGTAATTTGTTTTGAACTAGCACTAATATTGGAAATACTTGCGTTCATTTGATCGAGAGACTTTTCGCCCTTGCTTGCATCTTTTACAATCGTATGAACATTGCGGCTAATGCTCGATATCTCATCTCCCATGGAGGAGATTGTTTCTGTGAGTTCTCCCATTTTACCATCAAGTATTTCTACTTTTGCAAATTGATCTTCTGCTCTTGCATTTACACTATCGATTCCGGCAGATATTTGTTCAATTGAGGCAGAAATTTCCTCTGAAGAGGCAGCCTGTGTTTGTGCATTGCCTGATAGGTTATCTAGGGCTAAATGCATTTCATCGGAGGCAGCCGCGAGATTATTTGCAATTTGAATATCGTTGTGGATAATAGAAGATAGCCTGTCAGCAAAAGAATAAAGACTTCTTTGAATACTACCAATCTCGTCCATAGAAAGAATGTTGACTCTCTCTGTCATATTCCCTTTTTCCATCTCAGCTAATACTCTTGAGCTTTCAGCAAGTGGATGAAGTTTTAAATTCAAAAGATGGTATAGAAAAAATCCAGTAGCAAAAAGAGTAATGAAGGCGATGATTGTAATATCTCTTGTGCTTGCCAGGGCTGGTCTTTCAAGGTCTTCTTGGACGATAGTAGTAGCGACTATAAAATCATACTTTGCACTAACCTGCTTACGTATGGATCTAATGATTCCATCTTCTGAATATAAAAAAGATTTTTCGATGTCGGAGTCTTTTAGAAAATCAGAATAAGGGTCATCGTTTTTATTTTTCATGATTTGCTTTTCATCTTTGTGGGCAATGACTGTTAGATTCTTAGTTAGGAAAAAAGGATAACCATTGGAGCCTATATTAATTTTTTTGATTATCTCTGTAGCAAAATCACCTACCATAAAAGCAAATCCAACGCCGGCGATTACTTTACCGTTGTCTTTAATCGGTGCAGTAATTAAAATATTGGGATGGAAGGTAATGGGAGATATTAATAATTCGCTAAAATGAGTTTTACCTTCTAAAACATATTCAATATTTTTTTTAACACTCGGGACATCTTTGGCTTTTAGACCGATTCCTTCTCCTTTAGACGAACTGTTTGCGACTATCGTATAATCAGAATCGAGAGTAAAAATAAAAGTTCCTTCGTAGTAGTTTTTGGAATTTACTAAGTAAAGAGCCAGATACTGATTTAGCGCATACCAATTATTATCCCGAACAAGTTTTATAATCTCTGGATCAGTTGCAAACTTGGTAATATCTTGCTCTCTGGCACTATAGAATTATCCATAATCTGTAAATTGCCTTCGTTGATATTATTCATTTGATTTTCAAATGCTTTTGTGAGAGTTCTCGAATTTAAGTTGAAGGCTACGATTAAAATGGAAATAGATAAAAGTAAAATGGAGGAGCCGATCTGAAGTGCCATCGAGTTAAATAGTCGGCTATTATTTTTTCGTTGGTCGATTACGCTTTTATTAAATATTCCTGTTCTTGCAATTCGTGCAATAAGGAATTCATTGACTGAAAACGACCAGAGTGAATTTAAAATTGCACCAAAGAATCCAATTCCAATTAAGTTTGTAATCTGAGAAGTCCTACTGTCGCTAAAAAAAATCACAGATATCAAAACGGAGATGAGACCAATCATCCATCTAGAAATAATTTCGATAGAGTGATACCAGGGAATCTGGGTAAATCTTTTTTGTGCATCTGAATAGATTTCCATCGAAGCTTCTTTGTTTTCGAGGGATAAGTTGATGTATTCTGTAAATGAACCTATAATTTTTTCATTTACATACATAGAAATTAAGAACGTAATCACTGTCATCGTTATGCAATTTGCTAGCACAAGGCGAATCTGGTAAGGAGTGAAATCAATAAAGGCGATGGCAAATGCTACCACACCGGGAAGTATCAGCAAAATCCCTAGAATCTCTGCATAAATCCAAAAATTCATTTTATATGTTTCTAAAATTTTTCTATGTTTCTCGTTCATCGTAGATTCAATTTCTTTTACTGCTTTAAAGATTTCTAGTAATTAAATTTATTTTTTTAGGAATTGAGAATCATCTTTTTTACAGGCATTTTTCCACTGAGTTATTTCTTTATCATTTAGTTCTATTTCTTTTGAAATGTTTAAAATTAGAATTGCTAAACGATTATCACATTTTTTGTAATCTATAGCGATTGGTTTTGTTTCTTTGATAAGATTTTCAATTAATGCAATTTTGGTTTCTCTTGTTTCTTTTAAGGAATTAATATAACTAATTCGATTTAAGAAAAAGTCCTTATATCGCTCTACCTTTTCTGATTTATATAAATAATCCAAATGGGGTAAACTCTTTCTGAAATACTCATCTGCCAAATCAAAATTTTTTTGATTCACATGAATCCATTGTGCATTTAAAAAGTTACATTCATTCAGGTTTTCAAAACTTTCAATGCTCTCGTTTGAAATAAGTAGCGCATGACATAAATCTCTTGTTAAAAATTCTCTGTATCTTTTCCAGGGCAAATTAAATTCAGCCAAAAGAAAATTTATAGATTTACTTTCTTCAATCCTTTTAGATTCATTCCTTAAAATTTCTAAAATTCTTCTTTGAATTTCAAAAGAAATTTTAAATTCTTTTTTTGTTTCAGAAATTTCAAAAAAGATTCCATAGTTTGTATATTCCAAAGGAAACTTAACTTTATCATCAAACTGTTCGAATTTACGGGTTGTGAAAATTCTTTTTCCTTTGTTCATTTCTTTTGAAATAAAATTGAGTATGGGTATTCTCTGCGAATCTTTGCTTGGATTTATTTTTCGAGAAAAAACACGAATGGGAAGTAAAGCACTCACTTGAGAAATTACTTGAACATCAGTTCTAAATTTTTCCACATAAGATTTAAAACCCAGTATACCAGCCTCTGTGTCCTTGTGCACGAATAAAATTGAATTTTCTGGTAGAGATTGAAGAACAATTTTAGAATACTCATCAGCTAAATTATCATTTTTTAATTTTATTTGATTATAACCCGAACTAAGGATATTCAAAAAAAAGATGGCGAGTAAAATAAAAAAATAATTTTCATAACCAGTTTGTTTCATATATAGATAAATTTTTCTTAGAATAATAAATATACCGAGACAAATTCCAAGGTAAGAGCTAAGCTCCCAGTATTGAAACATCTCTAATGTAAATTGATTAATTTCAGTTCTCCATAAAAAAGGAAGAATTATTGGAATAGAGAAACTCAAAATGATAAATGGATAATAAAATAAAATTCCAAATAGGCCAAATGTTGCACCCAAAAATCCGAATTCTTTTAAGCATCTCTCTATAAAATTGAAACTTAAATAAATAGAATCTTTAATTTCCCAACTGGGAAGAGTATCATTAACCATTTGATCTCTTCTTAAAAATAAATGAATTGCATCTGAAAAATTTTCTACTGGTTTATAAAAATGATAATCTGAAATATAGGGATTTATAAAATAAAATAAATAAGGTATTAAACCTAAAATAAAATAAAGGAAACTAGTTTTGATTTTACTATGAAATATTTTTTTTGAATTCAAATATGATAGGAAGAAAATGAAAAATGGAAAGAGTAAAATTATTAATGGCCAATGATTTGAAATGGATAAACCTAATACAAAGAATAAAGCTTTGCCTAAATTTTCTTTCTTTTCTAACCTAATTTTTAATATTAAATAAATAATTAAGACAACGAAGAATAAATGCAGGATATATACTTCGGATGATCTTGCTAAAAAAGAAAATGATCTAGATGTAAGTAAAAATAAACTCGTAGTAAAAGAAATTGATTTTTCAAATCCGTTCGTAATATTAGAAAATACTAATATACTTTTATTCAGTAATAAAATAGTGCTGGAAGCTAAAATAATATTTAAGAATAATATAGAATCGATGCATTTAAAAAATGGTTTAGTTAGGACATGAATGATACTTCCCAATAAATTATAAAGTGGATAACCGGGTGGATGGGAAATTCCAAAATTACATGCTGAAATAAAAAACCCTCCGGAGTCTTCTAGCCCAACAGTGGTGGGTCTTCCAAACCATAAAAATAAAAATGAAATGATAAATAATAATAAATTCGTTTTATCTAGAATCCATTTCATTTATTTCTGAGGTAAGTTGAACATCTTCGGTGCTAAGTCTTCTTGTTTTGGAAGATTTTCTTGTTTTCTAAAATGAAAAGTAAATTCAGAATAAGTGTTTCTGTTCTGTTCTGGAGGTGGTGGAAAAGACCAACTGGAAATTTCTTTCTGGATGCATTTTTCAATTTCGATGGAATCAAATTCACTAAATATTTTTTCCACTTTTACAACGTCCCCATCAGGCTCAATCTGCCAATCAAATTGAATTTTACCTTCACTGACTTTTGGATTTTTTTCTAAAAATTGGTTATAACAATTTTGAATGGAACTCATATGCTTGCGAATTGTATTATTCACTTCTCTTTTGTGATAATGACTTAAACCTTTTTTGTCTGTATCAATTTGAAGTGGAGAGATACTCTGATCATTTTTATTTTTTGTCAAAAAATAAACTATCGAAATTAAAATAAAAGTTCCAAAGATTAAAGTTAATTTTTTTTGATTCATACCTTTTTATACTCTGCGTAAGATTTTTTATTAAAACGAAAAAGTGTAAGAGATTCCATTGTAATGTCCCATTTCTCTGGTGTGAGAAGAAAATTCAGGAGCTGTATAAAAATTAAATCCAGATTTCGTTTGAGTCTTCTCTATTTTTGTTCCAGTGATATAAATATTAATTAATTGAATTGCATAAACAGCGGATAAAGCTCCTAAAGAGCCATACAATAAAGCCTTGTATCCTAAAATTCTTTGGTCTTCACTTTGGGTGTCAGAGGCACTCCCAAAAAATAATAATAATGCGGATGAGGGACCGCCTGCACTGAGTGTTAAAATATTATTTATCTGCGTTTTTTGATCTCTAGTATTTACTGCATCGTTTAATCGATTGTTCATATTAATAGCAAAAATTGCAGTTCCAAAAAACAATACAGAATAAAAAATTCCTGTCTTATAATTTTTTGCCCTGATATGTCCATAGCCGGGGATAGCTGCTGACCACCAAAAATAATTCCATTTAGTCACTATTTTTGTTTTATCACTTGAGTCTGAATCTTTTCCCGTATCTGTAAAAGTCTCGGTAGGTTTATTGGCATTAACCTCATTTTTAAATGATTCGTCTTTCATTTCGGAAAGTAATTTTTCTTGATCTGCTTTGGAGAGTTTTTTAATTTCTTCGAGCATTACTTTTTTAGCTTCTTCTTCACTCATATCGCGGTATAAAACACGAAATACAATTTTTTTTGAAATTTTTTGCTCCACTTCGTCTATTCTAATTACAATCTCATTGATTGCTTGCGATTTTAATTTTCCATGAAGAACAGTTCCATCTCTTAAAAAAACAGTTTCTGAAAAAATTTCTATATGAGTTAAATAAAACAAAAACAAAATGAATATAATTTTCTTCATGAAAAATCCTCTTTATTAGATATAGAATTCCTATTACTTTTGCTTACGGTAAGCTATCAAAGATAATCCATCTCAACTTTCTATTGACTCACTCTTCTAAATACATAGGCTGCACCTGAATTAGATGCGCCATTTGTGGCATTTGTAGTTCCATTCGTGATAGTAGTTTGAATGCTATCTTCTTGGGGTGCTACTACAACAATTGTATCTTCAGAAATGGAAACGGAAGAACCAAAATTATCTCCTGCCTCAGCGTTAGGTGCCTTTAGATAGGCTTCATTAGTCCATATTGTGCCATATCTTTTGAACACATACACTGCACCATGATTCCCATTCGTTGTATCAGGAATATTAATTGAACTTGCAGTCGATCCATTGGTAATAGTAGTTTGGTTACTATCTTCTTGAGATGCACCAACAACAATTGTATCGCCAGAAATAGATATACCCTTTTGACCGAAATTATCACCTGTATCAGGGTTAGGTGCTTTTAGATAGGCTTCACTTGCCCAAATAGATCCATTTCTTCGAAACACGTAAGCTGCTCCTGAATTGACTGTGCTATTGTTCGAACTTGCAGTAGTTCCATTCGTAATTGAAGTTTGGTTGCTATCTTCATTAAAAGCACCCACTAGAATGGTGTCACCAGAAATAGAAACAGAATTTCCAAAAAATTCACCAGTTTCAGCGTTAGGTGCTTTTATATATGCTTCACTTGACCAAGTAGATCCATTTCTTCGAAATACATAAGCCGCACCACAATTACCTAGGCTATTATTTGAACTAGCTGTTGTACCATTCGTAATCGTAGTTTGGTTGCTCGATTCTTGTGGTGAACCAACTACAATTGTATCATTATCAATAAATACGGAAGTCCCAAATTGATCCCCACCACCTGCGTTAGGCGCTTTCAGATAGGCTTCATTTGTCCAAGTAGTACCACTTCTTCTGAATACATAAGCTGCACCCGATGCACTAGCTAGATTATTGGAACTTGATAAAGTTCCATTTGTGATGGTAGTTTGATTACTATCTTCATTATAGGCACCTACAACAATTGTATCACCTGAAATGGAAACGGAATATCCAAAGAAATCACCAGTTTCAGCATTAGGTGCTTTGAGATAGGCTTCATTAGCCCATGTAGAACCAGTTCTTTTAAATACATAAGCAGCTCCAATATCGATTACAGCAGAATCTGAAACTTGGTTCAGAGTTCCATTTGTGATTGTAGTTTGAGTGCTATCTTCGCCATTAGAACCAACAACAATTGAATCACCATCTATCCCTGCCGATACCCCAAATCCATCATTTACATCGGCGTTAGGTGCTTTGATATAAGCTTCATTAGCCCATGTAGAACCAGTCCTCTTGAATACATATACAGCACCAGAGGAATTAGCTAAATTATTGGAACTAGATAAAGTTCCATTTGTAATTGTAGTTTGGTTACTAGCTTCAATGGTTGAACCAACTATTATTGTATCACCTGAAACAGAAACGGAACTTCCAAATTGCTCACTCCCCTCAGCGTTAGGAGCTTTGAGGTAAGCTTCGTTTATCCACTGCGTAAATCTTAAAGTTAAACTTGCCCTAGCTATAATTGAACTACCGTTTAGAGCATTTACAGTATAAACAGTTGAGGGTGATGCATTGGTAGTGGAACCAGAAATAAATCCAGTAGTATTCGAAAAAGTTAAACCAGTTGGGAGTGCAGGGGAAATGGAATAACTCGTTACCGTTGGTGGATTTACTGCACTAAAAACAGGTGCTGGGATATTTACTTCTGAATTTATATTAAATGTATAAGTGGCAGGAACATAAGCAAAACTACTGACTGAAATTTTAACCGTTGCAAAATAGTTTTCTTTAAAAAAATCATTATTTGCATACACTATATATTCAGTTTCATTTTGATCAATTGTAGGTGTTCCTGAAATAAAACCATTATTAGAATTAAAATTAAGTCCCTCCGGCAAAGTTCTTTTGGTAGAATAATTTTTTATAATAGCACTCGATGAGATAAGCGGATAATTATCCGTAATTTTTCCACCTATATAATAAGATGGATTTGGTTCTCTGTAACTCCAATTTCCTATTTTAGATAAATTATAATAAAATGTAAATAACCCAAACGGTCCATTGGGTCTAAGTGGATTATTTTTCACTTCACAGTTTACAAAAATTAAAATGAAAATTAGAAGAAACTTCATCATGATTAGTAATTTCATTTAAAATAGAATTGTAAATAAAAAATCTAATCCTTCGAAACCCTTCTAAATACATAGACAGCACCTGAATCAGTTGCCAGGTTATTATCAGTAACGATCGACCCATTGGTGATAGTAGTTTGATTACTATCTTCATTAATAGCACCAACTACAATTGTATCTCCAGAAATGGAAACGGATGAACCAAATGAATCCCCTGTTTGACTATTAGATGCTTTCAGATAAGCTTCATTTGACCAAGTAATTCCTGTTCTCTTGAATACATAAGCTGCACCTGTATTTGAAGCTCCATTTCCCGCATTTGTTGTTCCATTTGTAATTGTAGTTTGATTGCTATCTTCTCCATTTGCACCAACTACGATTGTATCTCCCAAAATGGAAAGCGATTTACCAAAAAAGTCTGCTGCTTCTGAGTTAGGTGCTTTGAGGTAAGCTTCGTTTACCCATGTTGAACCTGTTCTTTTAAAAACATAGACTGCTCCATTATCATTGGCACCTATATCAGAAGCTTGGGTTATTGTTCCATTCGTAATTGTAGTCTGATTGCTATCTTCTCTCCAAGCACTAACTATGGCAGTGTCCGATGAAATTGATACTTTATAACCAAATTCATCACCGTTTGTTGCATTCCCTTCTGCGTTAGGTGCTTTAAGATAAGCTTCATTAGCCCAAGTGCTTCCAGTTCTTTTAAATACATAAGCTGCACCAGATTTAGCTGCCGTATTATCAGAACTCGCTGTAGTTCCATTGGTAATGGTTGTCTGATTACTTGCTTCCCAAACGGCTCCCACTAAAATCGAATCTTCTGAAATAGAAACTGAAAATCCAAAATAATCATTTGCTCCAGCGTTAGGTGCTTTGAGGAAAGCTTCATTTGACCAAGTGTTTCCGGTTCTTTTGTAAACGTAAGCAGCACCAGCATTATTAGCACCATTTCCAGCAGCTGTTGTCCCATTTGTGATAGTAGTTTGGCTACTACTTTCCTGAATTGAACCAACAACAATTGTATCACCTGAAATGGAAACCGAAGCTCCAAATTGATCAGGTATTCCAACGTTTGGTGCTTTTAGATAAGCTTCATTTACCCAAGTTGATCCTGTTCGCTTAAATACATAAGCAGCTCCAGAATCTGTAGCACCATTTATTCCTATTGGGGCTAGACCATTTGTAATTGTAGTTTCAGTGCTATCTTCCTGGTAAGCTCCAACTACAATTGTATCATCCGAAATGGAAACTTGCCCAAAAAAATCATCTACCTCAGCATTAGGTGCTTTCAGATAAGCTTCATTAGCCCATGTTGAACCGGTTCTTTTAAAAACATAAACGGCACCCGATGCACTCGCCAGGTTATTGGAACTTGATAAAGTTCCATTTGTAATGGTAGTTTGGTTACTATCCTCGGTACTTGCCCCAACTACGATTGTATCTCCTGAAATAGAAACTGACATTCCAAATTGGTCATTTGCATCTGCATTAGGCGCTTTGAGGAAAGCTTCCTGTACCCATTGTGTAAATCTTAAAGTTAAAGTTGTGCTTGCTACAATAGAAGTACCGTTTAATGCATTCACAGTATAGACTGTTGATAGAGAAGCATTTGTAGTTGAGCCAGAAATTGTTCCCGTATTACTTGAAAAAGATAATCCAGTAGGGAGAACTGGTGAAATTGTATAAGATGTAACTACCGGAGGATTTGGTGTATTAAAAACTGGTGCAGGAATATTTACCTCTGAATTGATGTTAAATGTATAAGTGGCAGGAACATAAGAAAATCCACCCACTGAAATTTTCACTGTCGCAAAATAAGTTTCTTTAAAAAAATCATTATTTGCATAAACTATATATCCAGTTTCATTTTGTTCTACGCTTGGTGCACCAGAAATTACTCCATTAGTAGAATTAAAACTAAGTCCCTCTGGTAAAGTTCCTTTTATTGAAAAATTTTTTACAATGGCACTCGATGAGATCATTGGAATATTATCATTAATTTTTCCACCAACGAAATAAGATGGATTGGGTTCAGTATAATTCCAATTTCCAATTTTACTTAAATTATAATAAAATGTAAAAATCCCAAACGGTCCATTCGGTCTGAGTGGATTTTTTTTCACTTCACAGTTTACAAAAATTAAAATGAAAATTAGAAGAAACTTCATATAATCAAAACTGTTTTCTTTGTATAAAATTGTCAAAACTAAATGCCTTTTTATATACAGTAAAGTATTTCCAATTGCTAAAAGTTAGACGGTTTAGGGGTTAATCTCTCTTATTTCCTCTTTAACTTACTATCTAATTTCTTTAAATAGATAAATTTGAAATCTTACATTTGCTCCACAATAATCCTATTCATAAAAAGTCAAGAATGGGAATAATTTTAGGAATCAGAAATGCATCCAAGCTCGAAAAAATACCCATATTTTATGCTTGACAGATGAGCCATAATTTTCACGCTGTATGTGCCTTTTTAAGGAGAAGTAGATGAGTAAACCATTAATTATACAGAGTGATAAGACCCTTTT
>Ga0075163_10011913_pt1 | contig 11325 bp, 5 predicted proteins | sample JI1023141ADNA_FD_71478 | JGI IMG/M metagenome (GOLD analysis project Ga0075163, IMG submission 71478) | Wastewater effluent complex algal communities from Wisconsin, to seasonally profile nutrient transformation and Carbon sequestration -... | ecosystem: Engineered > WWTP > Effluent > Algae...
TGTGACAGTAAGGCTATGAGCTATGAATGCAGACCAAGGCGAGTTTATTTTGTTTAGCTTTTTAAAACCGTTTTAGCGTTAAAAAATGAAAACAGCCTTGATTTTTTTTGGTTCTTTTTTGTATCAAAACAAAAAAGAACAATGCTAATAAGTAGGAATTCAAGACAACTTTTGTCAATAACGGGGTACGCATAAATGGTTTCTTCTTAAAATTTTAACTTTACCCGAAATATCTTAAATATTCTTCTTCGAATTTTAAAAGTAGTGTCAATTAAATCAGAAGAAATTTTTTTAAAATAAATTATCGAACAAATTCAGATCCCGAAAATATTTTTCACTTTAATGACCCAACCACCTCAAGGATTCATCAATAACCTCGTTCATGTGATTGCTTACAAAAACGCTCTTTCCTTCAGAATCCTTTTTCCATTCAGAAAAAGAATGATCATACGGATAAACTTTGAATGTGATGTTCTTCTTGCCTTTCCTTAGCGCTTCAAGTTGTATGAAATCAGAACTCAATACAGATGTATTTCTGTCTTGTGAGGAAGAAACCAAATAGACCGGTATGTTTAAGGAGAGGATATCTTCCACCGGCTGATGCTTGCAAAAACTGCTCCAGCGTAAATAGGTATGGCCAAACCATTTTTTGTCGGTCGCGTCACCATAAGTATAAATATCCTGATAAATTTTTTGGAGTGAGTCTATATTTTGCTGTGCCTCGTGATCGGATATAATACCACATGCGGCATCTGTTCTGTTCTGAATGATAAAATCATAAAATTGATTCAGCCCATTCCCAACCAACAACAAACAATGGGTCACCTTTTTACATTCCGCCGCCAACTTAGCGCCCACCTGAAAACCTTCGGAAATACCCATCACAGCTATCTTTCTACGATCCACCCGATATTGTTTGATCACTTTTTCCAGCACTTCTTTGGCTGCTTCCACTCTCCAGTCTAACGACAATCTTTTGTTGTATTCCTCAGATTCAGGATACATAGGATAACCGTGTTCAGGATCTCTTCGGACACTGTCCGCAAAGGGAATTCCGGGTTTGCTGATGAGCACAATATGGAAATGCTCTGATAATTTTTTGTAATCGAATGGAACTGTCCCCGCCATCCCTCTTTCCATTAAATGAAAAAGTGGTAAAGAACCTGAACCATCCACATAGAGCAACATTGGCTTCTGTTGAGCCGATTTGTTTATGGTCACATAATAATTTACCTCGCCGAGTTTCTTGGACTGAATGCGATGACTCTTAAATCCAAACTTCTCCGAACTTACAACTTGTGAAAATCCGCATTGAATAGCTAAATTAAAAATTGCACCAAAAAATAAAAGAGTTTTCAAATACATATTTTAAAATTCTACTCAAAAATAAGTTATATTGGGTGATCATAAAAACCTTTGAAGGAATTCTAATTTTCCAAATCCAAAATCAAGGCTTTCAATTTTTTATTCTCAGGAATCATTTCTGCCTCCATTTTGTAATATTTTAATGCATTGGTCTTATCTCCTTTTACTAAATACGCTTCCGCCAAACTGTCATAGGTATTGGGTACTTTCGGAAATAGAGAGACATTGATTTCAAATAAATTTATTGCCAGATCTATTTTATTAGCCTTCAAAAACTGGTAGCCAAAATAATTTAAAAAACGATCGTCATAAGGCAGTCTTGCTTGCATGGCTAATTTTTCTACATTATTTTTAACATAATCTATACCCTTTTCCTGGATCAATTTATACAACAATAAATTAAATGGCAACTCAACAGGTGGAATGGGTTCTCCTTTTAGAATCGAACTTATTCTGGGTGCTAATTCATCCGCAATATCTCCGGTATTGGCAAGCACCACAAAACAAAATCCACTTTTTTCGTGAAAAAAAATGCTTGAATTCCAAACCTCCGTTCCTCCGGCAAACATTCCACTTCCATATTTTTTTCCGGATGGCAGATGGCCTTGCCTCTTCGCTTCTACAAATTTCAACAAACTTCCGATATTCATGTATAACCCGCCCGCCGGAGTACTGCAGCTAATGTCATCCATACTTTCTTTATTCCCGTCAAAGTCAATCAAATGTCCATGTGCACGATTGACTTGTTTAGACTTTTGTTCCTTGGTATAATACACATTACCCAAACCCAGTGGTTTGAAAATCCTTTCCTTTAGGTTCTCCTCATAACTCTTTCCACTTATCTTTTCTATGAGAGCACCCAAAACCACATAACCCGAGTTGGAATACTCCTGACCTGTACCCGGCTCATACAAGAGCGGCTCATCTTTAATAATGTCAACCAGTTCCGATACAGAAAAATCTTTCTCCGACAGCATCCGGAATTTTGGATTTCTTAAATAATCACCCAATCCTGCCTTCATGTCAATAAGCTGCAGTATGGTAATTTTATTGCCTGTTTCTTCAGGAAACAGGTTCAGATATTTGCTGATTTTATCCTGGTAGTTGAGTTTGTGTTCTTCCACCAACTGATGAATAATTTCTTCTGTGAATTGTTTGTTCAATGATCCAATGTTGAACAGAGTATTCTTGTCCATCGTTCTGCTTGTGTGCCAGTCCGCGTAACCATTTTGTTTATAATATACTTCTTCCCCCTGGTGCGAAATAATTACCTGACCGGTATAAATTCCCCGATGAAAAACATCCTCCAAAAGTGAATCCACTTTTTGAAAAATAATTTTATCAAGCTCTTGTGCCGACATCATCTGGATACCAAAAATCAACACCAAGAATACCAAGTGAATTTTAACTTTCATTACAAATTTTTTTTATTTAATATTATAGAGCAACTTTATACAGCTGGCTACATTAAGATCATTCCCCAATGAGTCGGGAGACTCTTTACTTTCGCTTACAAGAATAAAAACCCCATCAAAATATATTCCACCCAGACTTACTCTCTATCGGAATAACTCCAATTAGCTAATTAACTAATTTTCAAATTAACTCATTCATTTATCCTCCCCGCCTCTTCTTCCATTCCGGTTTTTCTTTTGCGGGATTTTACATTTTGGTTTCCAAACTGGTAGCTGACACTTATGCTGGCTCTGCGGGTATCGTAGCGGCCGCTCCCTTCAGATTCCAATCCATCAAAACTGGAAACACCATCCCATCCAGATTCATAAAACAAATCAGAGATGCCCAATCGCACATTCATGCGATCGTTTAAGAATTTACGTTGCAAGCCAAGGTCGAGACTCCAACTGGACTCATAGACAAAAACACCACCCCAGACTCCTGGCCCTGAATAGTAACCGGAAACTTCCCCTTTAAGCTTCCAGGGAAGCTCGAAGGTATGTTGCTGGAAAATGTTGTAGGTAAAAGCCTGTACATCCACCACTGCGCCTTCCCCGTAATCTGCCTGGTTGTCTATGTGGGAACCACTGAGGTTGAAATATGCATTCCAGAATTTCAGGATTTCTACCGGAATGCTCATGTTCGCACTCCAGATTTTTTGAGTGGCCAGATTATCCCAGGAAATGAAGCTGGCTCTTGGATCAGAATCATCGGGTCCTATGAGGCGGGTGATTTGATTTTCTGTGAGACTGTATCCCGCTTTAAAATTATAACGGGAACCAAGGGTATATCCCAATTCAATGTTGTTGACAATCTCCGGCCTGAGAAACGGATTTCCTTTTTCAAAGGAAAGTTGGCTCAACTGATTGTTGAATGGATTAAGTACATTGTAATCCGGACGATTGATTCTTTTACCATAGTTGAGATTGAAGGAATGTTTTGGGGAAGGCGTATAATTGAGTCCTGCACTGGGAAACCAACTGAGATAATCGAGTAAGACTGGTGGCTCCTGTAGTTCCGGAAGGAAAGCACGGAGGTCTCCTGTTGCGTTGGTTTGTTCAGTGCGCATTCCGAAACTGGCATTCCATTTTTTTGTCAAAGGTCTTTGGTAATTTAAATAAGCCGCATAAACATTTTCATCGTATTTAAACAAATTAGATCGTCTGTCATCCCGAATATTCGTTCCGGCTATTTCATCAAAGACCAGGAAAGTATTGTCGGAAACCACCTTACTGATTTTTGTTCCCGCAGCAACTGTTCCGCCAAATAAATTTTGCTCATAGTCCGCTTTAAAAGTGTAAATCTTAATGTCGGTAGGCGTCTCAAAATTATTGACGATTCTGCTCAGCACAGTGTCTTCCGTAGCATTTAAATAGGCATTGGGTTGAGATCTGCGACCGTCATTGGTAAAGTGACCATAATCCAGGTCCACATTAAAATTTCTTCCTCTTTTTGCATCGTACCGGTAATTTAGATTATAGGTATTTTGGTGACGGGTGCTTTTGCTTTCCGTCTGGGCTACAAGGACACTGTCCACTACAGTTTTCGTATCTGCATCTGCAATGGTGATGCGATTGTCTCCCAGCTGACGTCCCATGTGGAGACCCGGCGAATACATAAAACCGATGGTTTGGTGCTTATCCAAAAAATAATCCGCACCCAAACGGAAGTTGAGAAAACGGCCCCGGTTGCGAAGAACATTTAACTCCTCAAGATAAAGTCCGTTTTGGTAACTAAGAAAATCCAGGGTGTGGAATCCCTTTTGCTGTCCCAGACCAACCTGTCCAAACAAATTATATTTCTTGTTCCGGTAATTGCCATTGCTGCTGAAATTGGTACGATTGTATTTACCCTGACCACTGGTGATATTTACGGAGCCATTGGCCCCAAGACTTTTGTCCCGCTTCAAACGGATATCCACGATTCCTGCATTGCCTTCAGCTTCATATTTGGCTCCGGGGTTGGAGATAATGTCTATACGGTCTATTTGCTCCGCAGGAAGGTTTTGCAGATAGTTGCTTAATTCTTCTCCGTTTAAAGGAAGACGTTTTCCATCTATGTACACCAGAACGCCTGTACGTCCTAACACGCTGATGTTGTCGTTATTGTCCACCGTAACACTGGGTGCCTTGCGCAACAAGGACAGTGCATCAGAACCGACACTGTTTATGGTTCCCTGCACATTGAATATCGTCCTGTCCGGTTTTACTTCGATCAGGGCACGCGTTGCTTTGACAGTTGTCTCATCCAGTGCGATGCTGCCTGACTTCATGGTCAGTACACCCAGATCAAGGGCTTGTCCGGATTGAAGGGTGAGCTTAGGTATGCGGAGGTTATCCATGCCAAGATAACTTGCCATGACATCATATACGCCATCCTTTAAGCCCTCAAATGCAAATCTTCCTTCTGCATTGCTGGGCTCTACTTTTACAATGCTGCTGTCAGATGCCCGATACAGGACTACATTGGCAAACTCAACGACACTTCCTTCGTGACTTTTCAAAGATCCCACTATGCGGGCATCCTGAGCCATCAAATGACCCATTCCAAAAATGCCCATCAAGCCTATCCATATCCCTTTTATCATCTCTTTGCTTACTTTATCGAAAAATATTTAAATCGAAGAGCAGGTATTTTCTTCCCGCTTTGCTTCACCCAACAAAAGTAAACAATTCAAACAATATATACGAAAGTCTTCGTACTTTAAGAACAATTTAACATTTTGTTTGCTTAGGGGTTTATTCTGTAATTGTTCTTACCACTCTGAAGGACCGGATATTACGACTTATAAGTAATCATACAGTCCTATTCCGGATGTAATTAAATATGTTTAAGGGGATTGCTTTAAGGAAGCCTACAAAATAAATTTCAAAATAATTTGGAAATTTCATTTCAATATTATTATATTCACCACAGGAATTTCCACATTCGTCTGACACCGATTTAACACTAGTTGGCAACTTATTTTTTAACTAAATTATTTTCTATGAAAACTCAAATCTTTGCCTCAAAATTGGCAAAATTAAATTCTGCCCCCCCCCCATTTTTCTTCACTGAAATTTGGCATTCTTAACCCTATTATCGCCTCCATCATGGCTACACTTTTTACCATCGCATTGCCTGGATTGGTCAATGGGCAATGCCCAACGTCCTATTCTGGACAAATGGGAAATAATTTACCTTATACTCCATGTGGTTTTAATACAATAGATGTATTAATGAATACTTCTAATAACTTTACTGCCTATACAGGGATAGTCAATGGAAACTTTTCCACTAATGTGAAAATTCTTAGTATTTCAAATTCAAGTGGAGTTACATCCAGCATCTCTGGAGATTATAGTTTTACAATTAATTTGAACAATAAATCTATTACAAGTGGCACTGCAATTTCCCTTGCGACAATAACCTACACTTTGATGACTGGCAATTCCGCATCAGCAGTAACCACATTTACCCGTGTGACCGCAGTCGATCCCGGAAATCCGAATGGTTTTACTTTGTGTCCTACAGGTGGCAATGCCAGTTCCGAAAGTATCTCTCTTGCTCAACGCACATTGGAAGGAAATATACTTATCCCAAGTGAGTTTAGCTGCACTTCCGGAAGCACCAATCATGGTTTACCGGAGCGTGATATTGCAATTGATATGAACTATAATCCGTATTACAACATTTGTACAATTACTGATACTCCTTCAGATGGTTTTTATGAATGTGAGGAACTTCGAAACGGGTGTGAGTATAAAGTTTGTGTAACGCATGAAAATGAACAGGCTTGCGGAATTGATGAATTTGATCTTGATGTCATAAGGGATCACATCCTTGGAACAGATTGTTTTGATTGGGTTTGGCAACTTTATGCTGCTGATGTAAATAATAATGGTTCCATTTCAACAGCAGATGTGCTCCAAATCCAAAATATCCTTAACAATGTATCTGCTACAATGCCATTGATGTGGAAATACATCAATTACACAGAATATGTTGCTCAGGTTTTAATAAACCAAAATGACAATTGTAATGCAGATATTCCTGTTGCTGACAATTGTGCCGAAATAACAATTTCCTCCAATCCCACTGTTGAAGATTGGTATGGTTTTCCGGTGGGCGATGTAAATTATTCCTGCACCTCTTGTGAATTTGCGCCTGCCCCGGTGTCAAGATCTTATAATTTGACAGAAAACTTTCAAAATATTTTAATTAATCACACGAATACAAATGATTTAGTTTTACATTTTGATTGTTATTTTAAAGTCAATGTGTGGTCCATGGTTCTTCAGAACCTTGCCCTTCAAAATGAAATTGTCGCAGTGTACCTTGACAACAAAGAATCCAATAGCTTTGCCTGGAATTATGAAAAAAAGACAAATCAGTTAAGAATGTCTTATGTTTCAAATTCAATATTTACAAAAAGAAATTTTAAAATTAATATAATTTATAAATCCAAACTGGAAAGCAATGGTTCCTACATGCGATTGGTTAATGGCGATCCTAAAATTCATAATTTATTAATTGGTGAAAACAGGTCCTATGCATATTTTGATCAACCAGTGTTCAATCATGATTACGGTTTCATCATTTACCCTATCCCCGCTACAAATTATCTTAGCCTCCTAGGTGAAATTCCCGAAGATCACCAACTTAAAATTTATTCATCAAATGGAATCGAGGTCTATTCTGGTAAAGTTGTTGAAAAAACAATAAACACATCAAATTTTCCTCCAGGAATTTACTTTTTAGAATTGTTTTCCAATTCAAAGTCCATTTTTAAAAAAGTATTTATTTCCAAAGTTCATTAGAATGAAACGTTGCATTATTGGTTTACTGATGGTAATCTTTGGGTTACCATCAGTATCTCAGAAACTCTATTTCCTCGCTCAGGATAGTCAAGCACATCAAAACGATATTTTTGAATTAGACATAAATTCCTGTGCATATACCTTATGGTGTGATGATATACCAAGTCATGATTATTATATAAGACCCTTCCCTCAAAAATATTATTTTTTAACAACTATAAATGCTGTTATTACCTGGGAATTATTAGATTCCTGCCATCAGGGCACCAAAATTGAATCATGGATTCAACCATCTATCCCAAGACAAATTGGTTATTCCAGAGAGAGTGACAAAGATGGGATTATCTGGTTATTTGATGATTTAGGTGTTGGCAAAGTAAATCCGCCTAGTCTTTATTTTGCATATCAAAATTATGCAGACTTAAATCTATTTAAGTTTGACACAAAAGCCACAATTTACAATGGAAAAATTTATACTACCGGCACTGAAATTAATGACCCTCTAAACAAAATAAGCATATTTGAAATCGATACTTCAACTTTAAAAGTAATAAGAAAAATTAGAACTTTTGAAAATTATGAACGCACTCCTAGTTCACTATTTCCATTGAATATAAGTTGTGGGGTAAACTACTTAATTTGTACTATCCATAACAAGTTATACTATTTGGATATTAATTCAGGAAATCTAAATTTAATGTGTGATGTACAGCTCAATGCACCAAATACTTTTATATCGAATGGAGCTTCTCCCTGGCCTTACAATCCAAATGATTGTGATGTTTTTATTGATTTGGATTTGGATGGAAACTCAGGAGATAAGACCAATGGATTTAGCAAATTTTTGAAATGTCGTCAAAATAAATCACTTATAACCGATGCTGATATAGATGTATTTTCTGATTTTGGAAGCATGGATTCATTGAACGTTGAGCTTTTAAATACTGTTGACAACAACTTTGAGCGATTATCATTGGATACTTTTGGAAATTTTAAAGCTATTAGTTCAAATACTTTTGTAAGAATTTATCCATCAGTTTTTACTTCAAACAAAGATTATGAATTAGCTTTAAAAAATATTTATTTTGTCAATGATGCATGCCCGGTTTCTCCAGGCTTAAGAAAAATAAGGTTTATAGCTTATAAAAATGGAAAAACAGATACTGCTATTTGTAATTTAAATATTATCGGGCCTTATTTTAATGCAGGTGGCAATAATCAAATTTCAATTTGTAAAATTGACACTGTTATAAATCTATCTTCCTTTCTTGGAACTTGTTTTAGTTCTAATGGCATCTGGAGCAATTCAATAGGAATTTTAAACCCTTCAAAAGATACCAGTGGAATTTACTCTTATACAGTAGGTGATTCTATTTGTGGAATAGATGCTGCTTTTATCAAAGTTGATTTGCTTGATCTACCTGCTTTTGATTTAGGATCGGATCAATATATTTGTCCTGGAGACAGTGTTAGTTTTGAAGTCCCTGCCCTTTTTACTGTGGAATGGCAAGACAAGAGTACAACACCAAAATATGTTGTCACGAATCCAGGAATTTACAAAGTAAGAATAACCAATAACAAGGGTTGTTTTATTTATGATTCAATTCAGATTTTTCAAAACAATTATACAACTGTAACCAGATCCACATCCATCTGTCAGAATCAGAATTTTATCTACAAAAACAAATCCTTTCCTCCGGGTACGCTTATCAGAGATACCCTTCACGCTTCCTCCGGTTGCGATACTTTACTGGAATTGTGGCTACAACCGCTTCCGCTGCCTTCTGTACGCATTTTGGGGGACACCCTCATCTGTGAAGGAGACTCGGCCTTGCTCCGCACCTCCGCTTCCGGAAGCCTCCTATGGTCCACAGGGGATACCACCAGCTCCATTCTGGCTGGGCCGGGACTTTACACCCTCACCGTCACTGACCGCAACCTCTGTTCCGACAAAGCTGTCTTTGAAGTCCGTCAGCCACCCCCGCTGATCCTCTCTGTAGATCCATTCCATCCGCTTTGCATCGATGACTTCGGACAGATAATCCTCCACTCCGACTCCGCTGCCTTTCCTCCGGTCAGGTTCTTCCTCAACGGTCAATCTGAGCCCTCCGGCATCTTTAACCAACTCAGTCCGGGGTCCTATGTCGTGGCAATCACAGATGCGCTCGGTTGTTCCCGTTCGGATACTGTCGTCATTCTTCCGCCTCCGGAGTTTGAAGTGGAGGTAACAGATCAGATCACCATCGATGCAGGTGCTTCTGTATTGGTGCATTATGCCATCCAAAAAGGTTCCCTGACGGACATCCACATCGATCCTTCTGAGGGAATCTCGGTCGAAAACGGAAGTCTGCGCATTCAGGCAACTTCCGACAGGGTCTATACCATCACTTTCCTCAATTCCCTCGGATGTCCCATCGTCAGAAAGATTGCGGTATCCGTAATACAAAACAAGGAGTTCTTTGCCCCACTTATCTTCTCCCCCAACAACGATGGCATCAACGACTTCTGGTTGCCTTCCTGGGGCAGCTCATGGATACAGGCAGAAATCAAAATCTATGACCGATGGGGGGCGCTCATGGCTTCCCCTCCCCCAACTCAGGGCTGGGATGGCAACCACCATGGAATGCCTTGCATCCCGGGTGTGTATCTGTACCACATCGTTCTCTATGATGCACAAGGTACCTCCACCTCTTTCTCTGGAGATCTCACTTTGGTGAGGTAGGAGATTGTTATGATTCCTTCCATTCGAAGCTTGCAAAATTCATAAATCTCTTAAAATTTGGTGTCATTTAAATTTAAGGGGATTAAGTAGAAATTAAACATCTTTAATAGTTTTATTAAAAAGATTCCAATACCTCATCGTATATTATCTAATGAGAAATTCAGATCGGCCTTTTTCATTTTAGCCTTAAGAAATGAAAACAGCCTTGATTTTTTTTGGTTCTTTTTTGTATTAAGACAAAAAAGAACAATAACAATAGGATGGAATATTGTACAACTTTAGTGAATATCGGAGTCCGAAATACTGGTTTCTCCGCACATTTTTGACTTGACCCATTATTTCTTTGGAACCGGATTTTTACTATTTTTGTTTTCAAATAACTATTATGGAACCACAAGTAACCATTCAGGAATTACAACAACTCCTCAAGGAGTTGGTCATCAGTCAAAAAGAGACCGAAAAACTTTTTAAAGAAACAGATCAGAAATTCAAGGAAACGGATCTGAGATTTCAGGAGACAGACAAGCAATTTAAAGAGACCGACCGGAAATTTCAGGAGACCGACAGGCAATTTAAAGAGACCGACCGGAAAATCAATAAAACCATTCATCTTTTCGAAAGTCAGTGGGGCAAATTTGTGGAGAGTCTGGTCAACGGAAATTTGATCCACATTCTCCGATCAAAAGGAATTGATGTACACGACACCACCCAAAGAAGAAAAGGAGAACACAATGGTCGTCAGTTTGAATTCGACATCATTGCAAAAAACGGATCTGAAATCGTTATCGTCGAAGTTAAATCCACTCTGAATGTACAAGCCGTTAAAGATTTTTTGGATGAACTCAGTCAGGTCAGAGACTGGTTGGAAGAATACAAGGATTTCAAACTTTATGGATCGGTCGCATTTCTTACAGCGGATGAAGAAAGTCCGCTCTTTGCTGAACGACAAGGTTTGTTTGTAATTAAAGCGACCGGAGATTCTGC
>Ga0075163_10011914_pt1 | contig 11324 bp, 11 predicted proteins | sample JI1023141ADNA_FD_71478 | JGI IMG/M metagenome (GOLD analysis project Ga0075163, IMG submission 71478) | Wastewater effluent complex algal communities from Wisconsin, to seasonally profile nutrient transformation and Carbon sequestration -... | ecosystem: Engineered > WWTP > Effluent > Algae...
TGGTGCACGACAACCCGCTCAACGACGACACCTTGTCCGCCCTGAGCCTGCCCGGAGTGTTCCGATAGGCATGTCGCAACCAGGCAGCAGAGTGCTGACCATCCCGAACGTGCTCAGCACGATTCGGCTGATCCTGGTGCCGATTTTCCTGTACCTGCTGCTGTTCACCCACGCCTACGGATGGGCGGTGGGCATCCTGATGTTCAGCGGCGTCTCGGATTGGGCCGACGGGAAAATCGCCAGGCTGGTCGCGAACCAGTCGTCACGTCTGGGCGAGCTGCTGGACCCACTGGTCGACCGGGTGTACATGCTCATCGTTCCGATCGGCTTGGGTCTGGCGCAGGTCGTGCCATGGTGGGTGGTGGCGCTACTGATCGGCCGTGATGCGGTGCTGGCAATATCGCTGCCGATCGTGCGCAGCCGCGGACTGACCGCGCTGCCCGTCACCTATATCGGCAAGGCAGCGACCTTTGCCTTGATGTCCGGGTTCCCACTTGTCCTGTTGGGCCAATGGGATGAGTTGTGGAGCCGAGTCGTCGGCGCGATCGGCTGGGGATTTCTGATCTGGGGCATCGGCATGTACCTGTGGTCGGGGCTGCTGTACTTGATGCAGGTCCGCCTGGTGGTGCGCGAATTGCCCAGGGCTCACCGTGCGACCGCGCCCTGACCCCGGGCGGCCTGACCCCGGGCGCCCTGACCCGGTACTCGGCGGCTATGACCCGCAGGCCGGATTCGCCTCACATTCCGCAAACCGGCCCACCCGCATTCCGGTGCCATCGCTGCTGCGCTCCTTGCTGTCCGATCACCTCGATCCCGGGTACGCAGCAGCCGCCGCGGAACGCAGCCGCACCGGGCGGTCCCGCCGACCGCTTGCCGAACGCCTCTGGCAGTCGCTCGCCGCTCTGCTGATCGCCGCGGTGTTCGCCGCCGCGGTAGCACAGGCGCGCTCAACCGCACCGGGCGTCAGCGCCGCGCAGACGGCTCTCGCGTCTAACGTGCGGTCCGCCGAGTCGGTCACCGACCGCCTGACCTCCGAGCGCGACAAACTGGCGCGGGAAGCCAACGACGTCCAACACGCGCAGTTGCGTGACGACGCTCTGGGGAGGCAGCTTCTAGCCAAACTCGACCAACTGAGTCTCGCAGCGGCCACCACGGCCGTCATCGGTCCCGGTTTGACCGTCACCGTCCAAGAACCGGGTGTCAGCAGGGATTTGACCGACGTCTCCAAACGCCGTTTACCCGGTAGCCGACAGGTAATACTCGATCGCGATCTGCAGTTGGCGGTCAACTCCCTGTGGTCGAGCGGTGCGGAGGCAATCTCGGTCGGAGGCGTCCGAATCGGACCCAACGTCACGATCAGACAGGCCGGCGGGGCGATTCTCGTCGACAACCACCCGATTAGCAGCCCGTATACCTTGCTGGCGATCGGACCTCCGGACACGATGCTGGACGGTTTCGACCACAGCACCGGACTGCACCGGCTGCGATTGTTGGAGGCCGCGTATGGCGTCGGCGTGAGTGTGAGCAGGGGGGACGGCCTGTCGCTCCCCGCGGGAACCACCCGGGAGACTAAATTTGCCAGAGCAATACCCTGAAGCGACTGAACGTCCCGAAGTGAAATGAGCCGGCCCACATGATCGGTATCGCCGCACTTGTCGTCGGCATCGTGCTGGGGCTGGTGTTTCATCCGAACGTCCCGGAATACATCGCGCCCTACCTTCCGATCGCGGTGGTAGCGGCTCTTGACGCCGTGTTCGGGGGATTGCGGGCATATCTGGAGAAGATCTTCGACGCGAAGGTCTTCGTCATCTCATTCGTGTTCAACGTGCTGGTCGCGGCCCTCATCGTTTATGTAGGCGATCAACTCGGGGTCGGGACCCAGCTCTCGACGGCGATCATCGTCGTGCTGGGTATCCGCATCTTCGGCAATGCGGCGGCCCTGCGGCGCAGATTGTTCGGCGCCTGAGATGGATTCGGTGCCTGAATCGTCACGGGGCCAGACAGCCGACACCCCCGTAGATGCCGGCTCGCCCGACGATCACCGTGAGGGCCGCCATGAGCTACCTGCGGGAACCGCAGCCACGCAATTGACCAGCCGGCCGCGAGGCAAGTCGCAGGTGGTGTTCGGAGCTCTCGGAGTGGTGTTGTGCCTTCTGCTCGGCATCGCGATCGTCACTCAAGTCCGCCAGACCGAATCGGGCGATGCGCTCGACACTGCCCGACCGGCCGACCTGCTCGTCCTATTGGACTCACTGCAGCAGCGGGAGGCCGCGCTGAACACCGAAGTCGCAGAGCTGCAACGAAACTTGAATGCGATGCAAGCAGCGGGCAGCAGCGATCAGGCGGCGATCGAGAACGCCAAGGCGCGCCTGGCCGCGCTGTCGATCCTGATCGGAACAGTGGCCGCGACGGGCCCGGGCGTCACCATCACGATCGATGATCCCGGCCCGGGTATCGCACCGGAAACATTGCTCGACGTGATCAACGAGCTGCGCGCAGCTGGTGCCGAGGCGATCGAGATCCGTTCCGGGCAACGGGCCATTCGCGTGGGTGTCGACACGTGGGTGGTCGGCAGCCCGGGCAGCCTGGTCATCGACTCTCTGACGCTGAGCCCGCCCTACTCTGTTCTGGCGATTGGAGATCCACCGACGTTGGCGGCCGCAACGAACATTCCCGGTGGAGCCGTCGACAGTGTGGAGCGCGTCGGCGGATCAATGACCGTGACGCAATCCGATCATGTCGACATCACCACCTTGCGACAACCGAAAGCCCGCCAATACGCTCAGCCCGTCAAGTGAGCGCGCCGACAGCCAAGAGGAGCACATGTGACAGACAACCCCGCAACCGATATCCCGGCCGACCTGCGTTACACGGCTGAGCATGAGTGGGTCCGCCGGACCGGGCCGGACACCGTTCGCGTCGGCATCACCGATTTCGCGCAGTCCTCGCTGGGCGACGTCGTTTACGTGCAGCTTCCAGATGTGGGCACCGATATCAAATCGGGCGAGTCGTTCGGCGAAGTGGAGTCGACCAAGTCGGTCTCGGACCTGTTCGCACCGGTGTCGGCGACAGTCACCGCGGTCAATGAAGATCTGGTCGGAAGCCCCCAACTGGTGAACAGCGACCCCTACGGGGACGGCTGGCTCCTCGATCTTCAGGTCGACGGCGATACCCTCGAAGAGAGCTGGGCGGCGTTGCTCGACGCCGAAACCTACGGCGGCTCGCTGACATGATCTGCACGTATCCGAGGGTGGCGGGCACAATGACGGGCCTCGCACGGTACGGTCGTCCTAACAGTCGACTTAAGTGATGCCACGGCTATCAGTGCAGTCAGTGAGGAGCAACGGGTGACGGACAACGATCGGAATTCTGGGGCTGACCAGGCATCTGAGGAAGTCACTGTGGAGACGACATCCGTCTTCCGCGCAGATTTCCTCAACGAACTGGACGCCCCTGCCAGTGCCCGCGGCGAAACCGCGGTATCAGGTGTGGAAGGGCTTCCCACCGGTTCAGCGCTGTTGGTCGTAAAGCGCGGGCCCAACGCCGGCTCGCGGTTTCTCCTCGACCAGGCAACCACCTCGGCCGGTCGCCATCCTGACTCCGACATATTCCTCGATGACGTAACCGTGAGCCGTCGTCACGCTGAATTCCGGTTGGACGGCAACGAGTTCCAGGTCGTCGATGTCGGCAGCCTCAACGGCACCTACGTCAACCGCGAACCGGTCGACTCCGCCAGCCTGGCAAATGGTGATGAGGTTCAGATCGGCAAGTTCCGCCTCGTGTTCCTGATCGGCCCGAAGCAGTCTGACGACTTGGGTGGCCTCGGTAGCTAGTGTCTGCGCCCGATAGTCGCGCGTTCGCCGGGATATCCATCGGAGCGGTCCTCGAACTGCTGCGACCGGACTTTCCGGATGTCACCATCTCCAAGATTCGATTCTTGGAAACCGAAGGGCTGATCGCTCCCGAACGTACGGGTTCGGGGTACAGGCGATTCAGCGCCTACGACTGTGCGCGGCTGCGCTTCATCCTGACGGCGCAACGCGACCAGTACCTGCCGCTGAAGGTGATCAAGGCGCAGCTCGACGCCCAGGCCGACGGCTCAGTGCCACAAGCCGGATCTGCTTATGCCCAACCACGTTTGGTTCGCGTGTCAGACGAGGCCGCCCATGCGGATGCCCCCGCCGCCCCCTCGCAGGTGCGGCTCAGCCAGGAGGACCTGCTCGAGCGCTCCGGCATCAACCTGGAATTGTTGACGGCATTGCGCAAGTCCGGGGTGATAACGACGGGTCCGGGCGGCCTATTCGACGAGCACTCCGTGGTCATCGCGCAATGCGCGCGGGCACTCGGTGACTACGGTGTGGAACCCAGGCACTTGCGGGCGTTCCGTTCCGCGGCCGACAGGCAGTCCGACCTCATCGCCCAGATCGCCGGACCAGTCGTCAAGGCGGGCAAGGCAGGCGCTCGCGACAGGGCCGACGATCTCGCTCGTGAAGTGGCTGCGCTGGCAATCACGTTGCACACCTCGTTGATCAAGTCCGCGGTGCGCGACGTCCTGGATCGCTAGGGCTAAACTCGGGCACAGGCGGCACTAGCGCGGAGGGCAGACACAGATGGGCGAGGTTCGCGTAGTCGGCATTCGCGTTGAGCAGCCTCAGAACCAGGCTGTACTCCTGTTGCGGGAATCCGATGGTGATCGCTATCTACCCATCTGGATCGGCCAGCCAGAGGCCGCTGCGATCGCGCTTGAGCAGCAGGGTGTCGAGCCGGCGCGGCCGCTCACGCACGATCTGATTCGAGATCTCATTGCCGCACTCGGACATTCACTCAAGGAAGTGCGGATAGTGGATCTGCGCGAGGGCACGTTTTTCGCGGAGATGGTGTTCGACCGGGACATCACCGTGTCAGCTCGGCCATCGGACTCGGTGGCCGTCGCACTCCGTGTCGGGGTACCCATCTATGTCGAAGAATCCGTGATGGCCGAGGCTGGGCTGCTGATCCCGGACGAAGCCGACGAAGAAGCGGCCGGCGCCGCCCGTGAAGACGAAGTCGAGAAGTTCAAGGAGTTCCTGGACAGCATCTCGCCCGATGACTTCAAGGCGACATAGCCTCAAGACACCCTGTGATCAGCAAGATCACGGATGCGTCTCATATCGGTCTGCGTCGCGTCGACACGCGCGAGTGGTGTCGGACCACCGGTGTGACCGCGGCCATACTTTGATCGCGACGACGAGTACGACCGCCTGCGCACCAGCGTATGCTCGGAACACTGATCTCCGACAGACCTGGTTGTCGAGGTAGTCACCTGGCCATCCGTTGGAACGGCGAGAGGAAGCACCGTGGGCGAGCCGCCACGTCAGGATCAGCTGGACTTCGCTGATGGCGGCCACGGGCCGACAGCCTCCCAGCCTCTGCAGCCGGGCCTGTTCCCCGATGACTCCGTGCCCGACGAGTTGGTCGGCTATCGCGGGCCGAGCGCCTGCCAGATAGCCGGCATCACCTACCGCCAGCTGGACTACTGGGCACGAACCTCGTTGGTAGTGCCGTCGATTCGCGGCGCAGCGGGCTCTGGCAGCCAGCGCCTGTACTCCTTCAAAGACATCCTGGTCCTCAAGATCGTCAAACGCCTTCTTGACACCGGAATCTCGCTCCACAACATCCGGGTCGCGGTCGATCATCTGCGCCAGCGAGGCGTCCAGGATCTTGCGAACATCACCCTGTTCTCCGACGGCACCACCGTGTACGAGTGCACGTCAGCCGAGGAAGTCGTCGACCTTCTGCAGGGCGGTCAAGGGGTGTTCGGTATCGCGGTCAGTGGCGCGATGCGCGAACTGACTGGTTCGATCGCCGACTTCCCGGGAGAACGCGCTGACGACGGCGAGTCCATTTCCGCCCCCGAAGACGAATTGGCGACGCGCCGCAAGAGTCGCGACCGCAAGATCGGCTGACCTAGCCTCCCCGCTCTTCCACCCACTCGGCGGTTGAGGCTCCTCGGAGTTAGAATCGACACGCATCGCCCCCGCGCGGGAGAGATCCGTGACAGCCAGTCATGGGCGCCGAAGGAGCAACACCTCTCCGTCAACCTCTCAGGCACCCGGACCGCGCATGGCAACGATGCCTCTGGAAAGTGGCGGTTCACCTGGTAGTCCAGGCACCGCCCGCCCATGGGGAAAGGTGACCGTCTCAACGCGGCACCGAATCTCTCAGGCACCCGGCACGGGTCGACGACAGAGGGAGAGGACGCCGCTGACGGCTCGTCAACCCTAGTCAGGAGTGTCCTATGTCCAATCACCGCGCCGCCTCATTCGCCGATCGTCACATCGGTCCCGGCGTTGACGCTGTGGCCACGATGCTCGGCGTCATCGGTGTCGATTCGCTGGAGGAGTTGGCGACAAAGGCGGTGCCTTCCAGCATCATCGATTCACTGGGTGCCGACGGTCTTGCGCCAGGCTTGGACACGCTCCCTCCCGCGGCCAGCGAGCAGGAGGCGTTGGCAGAGTTGTGGGAACTCGCCTCCACCAACACTGTTGCGGTTTCCATGATCGGCCAGGGTTACTACGACACGCTCACCCCGCCGGTGTTGGTGCGAAATCTCCTCGAGAACCCCGCCTGGTACACGGCCTATACCCCGTACCAGCCGGAAATCAGCCAGGGCCGACTCGAGGCGCTGCTGAACTTCCAGACCATGATCTCCGAGCTGACGGGCATGGATGTCGCCAACGCCTCGATGCTCGATGAGGCCACCGCCGCGGCCGAGGCGATGACGTTGATGCACAGGGCCGCACGGGGATCGGTCAATCGGCTGGCCGTCGACCGCGACCTTTTCACCCAGACGGCCTCGGTGCTCGCGACACGCGCCGAGCCGCTGGGCATCGAAATCGTCACCGTCGACCTGCGTGACGGTTTGCCTGACGGCGAGTTCTTTGGGGTGATCGCGCAGCTCCCAGGATCCAGTGGGCGTATCAGCGATTGGTCCGCTTTGGTCTCGGAGGCACATGAACGCGGAGCGCTTGTCGCTCTCGGAGCCGATCTTCTTGCCCTCACCGTCATCACCCCGCCAGGCGAGCTCGGTGCCGATGTCGCCTTCGGTTCTGCTCAACGATTCGGTGTGCCAATGGGATTCGGGGGTCCCCACGCCGGCTACCTCGCCGTCAGGTCCGGCCAATCCCGACAGCTTCCTGGCCGCTTGGTCGGGGTCTCAGTGGATAGCGACGGCACACCCGCCTACCGATTATCGCTGCAAACCCGCGAGCAGCACATCCGACGGGACAAGGCGACCTCCAACATCTGCACTGCGCAAGTGCTGCTCGCGGTGATGGCCGCGATGTATGCGAGCTACCACGGCGCGGACGGGTTGAGAAACATCGCTCGCCGAGTGCACGGTCATGCCCGAACCTTGGCCGGCGGCCTTGCGTCGGCGGGCGTCGAGGTGGTGCACAGTTCGTTCTTCGACACTGTGCTCGTCCGAGTTCCCGGGCGCGCTGCTGACGTGCAGTCCGCAGCGAAGGTACGCGGCATCAACATCTGGCGAACCGATGACGACCATGTGTCGATCGCCTGCGACGAGGCAACCACCGACGCCCACGTGGCCCACCTCCTTGATGTCTTCTCCGCTCCAGCGGGCGATTTTTCGGGTCCGGAGATCGAAACTCGCACAACTGAATTCCTCACGCATCCGGCCTTCACCCTGCATCGGACCGAAACCGAGATGATGCGATACCTGCGCATGCTCTCGGACAAGGACCTGGCCTTGGATCGGACGATGATCCCCTTGGGTTCCTGCACCATGAAGCTCAACGCCGCCGCGGAGATGGAGCCCATCACGTGGCCCGAATTCGGTCGCCTCCACCCGTTTGCCCCGGCCACCGATACTCCGGGCATCCGCACACTGATCGCCGATCTCGAACGGTGGCTGGCGGACATGACCGGGTATGACGCTGTATCCCTGCAACCCAATGCAGGCTCGCAGGGCGAGTACGCGGGACTGCTGGCAATTCACAACTATCACGCCGAGCGAGGCCAAAGTCATCGCGACGTGTGCCTCATCCCCTCAAGCGCACACGGAACCAACGCCGCGTCTGCTGCCATGGCCGGAATGCGAGTGGTGGTGGTCGGGTGCCGGGAGAACGGCGACGTCGACCTCGACGATCTGCGAGCCAAAGTCAGCGAACACGCAAATGATCTGGCGGCGTTGATGATTACCTATCCGTCGACCCACGGCGTTTACGAGCACGACATCGCTGACATCTGCGCGGCGGTGCACGATGCGGGTGGCCAGGTGTATGTCGACGGGGCCAACCTCAACGCACTGGTGGGTTTGGCTCGCCCCGGCAAGTTCGGCGGCGACGTCAGTCACCTGAACCTGCACAAGACCTTTTGCATTCCGCACGGTGGGGGAGGGCCGGGCGTCGGTCCGGTCGCAGTCCGTGCTCACCTTGCGCCTTACCTACCGGGCCATCCCCTGGAATCGGATCTGCCACAAGGACATACGGTTTCGGCGGCACCATTCGGCTCGGCCTCCATCTTGCCGATCACCTGGGCCTATATCCGGATGATGGGCGCCGCCGGCCTGCGGAAGGCATCGTTGACGGCAATAGCCTCCGCCAACTACATCGCCCGGCGACTCGATGAGTACTTTCCGGTTCTCTACACCGGCGAGAACGGCATGGTGGCCCACGAGTGCATTTTGGATCTACGCGGGATCACCAAGGCAACCGGTGTGACCGTTGACGATGTGGCAAAGCGCCTGGCCGACTATGGCTTTCATGCGCCGACAATGAGTTTCCCGGTTGCCGGGACTCTCATGGTGGAGCCCACCGAGAGCGAGAGCCTGACCGAGGTGGATGCATTCTGCGCGGCCATGATCGCCATCCGCGCCGAGATCGACACTGTCGCCTCAGGGAACTGGCCCGCCGACGACAATCCGCTGCGCAATGCTCCGCATACCGCCGCGTGCCTGCTGGTCGACGAGTGGACCCACCCGTACACCCGGGAGCAGGCGGCCTACCCGCTCGGCAAGAACTTCCGACCGAAGGTGTGGCCGCCGGTTCGCCGAATCGACGGGGCTTTCGGCGACCGCAATCTGGTGTGCTCGTGCCCTCCGATCGAGGCCTTCGCTTAGGGAGACCTAGATGGGCTAGAAGGCCGCACCCCGTTCGCGGTCGAGATAGGTGCTCGCCTTGTTTTTCAGGAAGAACACGTAGACGATCAGCGAGACCGCGATGCATACCGTCACGTACGCGATGAACAAGGGCACTTCACCCCGGGCTTTGAGCGCCTGATAGATCAATGGTGCTGTGCCGCCGAACATCGAATTGGCAAGGGCGTAGCCCACTCCCACGCCCAGTGCACGAACGTGTGCGGGAAACAGCTCCGACTTCACCAGGGCATTGATCGACGTGTAGCCGGTCAGGATGATGTAGCCGACGGCGACCAGCAGGAACGACAGCACTGGTGAATGCGTGCGCGGTAGATAGGTGATCAGGACGTAGGTGTAGAACACTGCGGTAACGCCGAAGAAGACGAGCAGCGGTTTGCGTCCGACCTTGTCGCTGATGATCCCGCCGATCGGTTGCAACAGCATCAGAAAGACGAGTCCGGTCAGATTGATCCACGTCGCGGTCATCGCGTCTTTACCGTAGGCGCCCTTAACGATGGCGGGCGCGTTGACGCTGTAGGTGTAAAAGGCGATAGTGCCGCCCAGGGTGATGGCGAAGCACAGCAACAGTGGCTTCCAGTAGCGGGTGAACAGTTCGCGTAGGGACCCGGAGCTGGGATCCTCGCCGGCTTTGATTGCCTCCAGTCGTTCCTCGCTGAGCGACTCGTCCATGGTTCGCCGCAACCAGAAGACAACGATTGCGGCGACGCCGCCGACGGCAAACCCTATCCGCCAACCGAATTCATGTACCTGTTCGGTGCTCAGGGTGGTCAGGATGATGAGCAGTGTGAACTGCGCCAGGACATGGCCGCCGACGAGAGTCACGTATTGGAACGACGAGAAGAACCCGCGCCGCTCCCGTGTCGCGGCCTCTGACATGTAGGTGGCCGAGGTTCCGTACTCGCCGCCGGTGGCGAAACCCTGGACGAGACGGCAGATGATGAGGATGACCGGGGCCGCCATCCCGATGCTCGACCGGGATGGAACGACGGCGATGACCAGCGAACAGGCCGCCATGATCGACACGCTGACAGTCAGGGCTGCCCGTCGTCCGCGACGATCGGCGAACCGCCCGAAGAACCACGATCCGATGGGACGGGTGACGAAGGTGACCGCGAAGATGGCGTAGACGTAAATAGTCGAATTCTGGTCCGACTTGTCGAAGAACTGGCTCTCGAAATAGGTGGCGAACACCGTGTAGACGTAGACGTCATACCATTCCACGAGGTTCCCCGAGGACCCCCGAATCGTGTTCCAGATGGCCCGGCGTGTTTGCGCTCGACTGGAGACCACCGGTTGCGCCGCAGAAACAGTCATGGTGCCTCCTCGTGTTCGCCGGTCGCCGAGTTAACTCAGCATCGCCGTGATGGCGGCGATCATGTCCGGGGAATCCGCGCTCGGGACCGACTGGAAGGTTCCGCCAGACATCTGTGCGACGGATTCCCAGGTCGAGTGATCGGGGTCGTCGCCGATGTCGATGACGTTCACTTCGACGGGCCGATTCTGATCAAGCGCGGTTTGCAGGTATCGCTGCAAACCGGGGCCATCCAATGTCTGGTCGGTGTGCGGCCCCTGTGTGACGACCAGCACCGAGTTCTGTTGGCCCGGCTTGAAGTTCGCCAGCGCGTCGGCATACGCCATCCGAAGCGTGGTGAACGAAGCTCCTCGGTTCGTCTGCTCTGCGCCTGCGAGTGCCGCCGCCAATGCCGTGGAACGGCCCTGACCGTTGACCTGATCCGATAGCAATCCAGTCGGCACAGCACTGTGCCCCTCGATACCGTTGAACGTCCACAGTCCCACCGTCGAATACGGCGGCAGCGCACTGATCCGATTGCGCAAAGCGCCGGTCACACTGGCTAAGCCCGAGATGGATTGATTGAGCATGATCGTGGTGGTCGATCCGGTGGCGGGTGTGGACAATGCTTTGGCCAGGGTGGCGCGCACCGTGTCGTCGCCGATGTTCAATGGCGCGGCAAGCGGGGCGAAATCCAGGGCGCGATTGCCCGGCGGCGTATGCCCGTCTGCGCGGAAGCCCGCCTTGGCGAGTTCAGCCAACTCGTCCGGTTGCCGCATGAAACGTGCGAACTCACTGGCACCGCTGACTTGCTCAGCTGACAACCAGGAGCCCGCGAGGAGCGCAGTCGGATAGTCGGCCAGCGCGACCGGCCCC
>Ga0075163_10011915_pt1 | contig 11324 bp, 5 predicted proteins | sample JI1023141ADNA_FD_71478 | JGI IMG/M metagenome (GOLD analysis project Ga0075163, IMG submission 71478) | Wastewater effluent complex algal communities from Wisconsin, to seasonally profile nutrient transformation and Carbon sequestration -... | ecosystem: Engineered > WWTP > Effluent > Algae...
ACTTTCCCTTGCTAAAAATCTTTTTGCTCAAGGCCGATCTGTTGACCAAGTTTTGGAATTTTTAATTCCTGCTTAAGGTTTTTACTTAAGCTTAATATTTCTAACCTTCAAAGTCGTGTAGTAACCCTTCTTAATTTTTTATTTTCCAGCAAAAAGAAACCTAATTGGTCAATAGTGAACGGATCTCCATCTTTATAAGTGCTACTATTTTGCCTAAGGAAAAATACAGTATTCTACCTTGTATAAACTAACTTCTTATTTATGAGTGAGGTACGACATGCAAACATTATTGATTATTCTTATAGTGTTGTTGCTACTTGGTGGCGGTGGCTACGGATTTCATAGGTATCGCAATTAACTTTCTAATTTATTCTTTTGTAAAAGGAAGGAAACATAGTATGAACAGGCTCCAACTTTTTGTTATTTTGGTAATTATGTCAGCAATGCTTAATTGTTCTGCTGACAATGAGACAAGCAAAAAAACTATTGACCAAAATAACAATGCGTCTGCTACCACAGGTAGTACAAATGCGTCTGCACCCGATAATACAGCGCGTAATGACCGAGATCGCAATAGTCAGGCGATAACTCCCATAGATCAACTAGAAAACTCATCAGACCTCAAGATTACTCAACAGATTCGACAATCCATTATGGATGATAGTTCACTCTCTACCAATGCCAAAAACGTAAAAATCGTTACACAAGAGCAAGTAGTAACATTACGTGGGGTAGTAGAGAATGCTAGAGAAAAGCGTAAAATTGAGTCTTTTGCCAAACAACTAGTTACTAGCAAGAAGGTCAATAACCAACTAGAGATTAAATCAGGAAGTTAATTGACCTTAAAAGTCTCAAGGCCTATTTGAGGGTGTGTTCACTGTCAACATTTAGGCTATGAGTTTAGTTTATTAGCTAAGCTCATATAAAACCTTAGTTTATAGAATCAGTTATCAGGTTTTATAAATTCTTGGTTCAGGAACATAACCATTACTACAACTTTAAAACTCATTTATCAGATAAAAATGTGGCTTTCACGTTTTTATCAATATTTTATAAGGAGATACTATAATGTCAAAAAAAGCTGTATTAGCAACTGCTAATAGTCGAGTTCAAGCAGAAACACTGGTAAACCAATTAAGTTCAGCTGGGTTTCCCTTAGGTGATATTTCTGTTATTTTCCCTAACACTGAATCTAGTCGTGATTTTGCTGTCCAAAATAGCACCAAAGCACCAGAAGGAATAGTTACTGGGGCTGGGGCTGGAGGGCTTTTAGGTGGCACCTTAGGATTATTGGCTGGCATAGGTGCCTTAGCAATTCCTGGATTAGGGCCTTTTATTGCGGCTGGTCCAATTATGGCTGCACTTAGTGGGGCGGCTATTGGGGCTACAGTTGGTGGAATTGCTGGGGGGTTGATTGCTATGGGTATTCCCGAATATGAAGCTAAACTTTATGAAGGCAGAGTACAAGAAGGAAATGTGCTAATAGCTGTTCATACTGAAACTAATGAACAAATTGACTGGGCTAAAGATATTTTCCAAAAAGGTGGCGCAGATAATATTTCTACAGTTACAGAAAATGGGGTAACTCATATAGGCAGACAGAGTACTGTTAATCCCCCAGATACTTATAAACACCAGGCATTTGGAAAACCTTCAGGCTCTTAAGTTATCAATCTTGGTATTCATCCTAGCCAAATTTTGGTCAGGATGAATGCCCTTATTAGCTAAAAAGATTGCCCAAATTTAATATGTATGACTCCTTGACGTTGGCGTAGGATTCCACCATTAGGGGTAGTAAAAGATTGTGGGTCAAGCAAATAGCCATAATCAATACCAACTGGCCCTATAGGTGTATTAAACCTTAACCCAACCCCTAAAGTATTGCTCATTCTACGAAAATTAATATCACTAATACGAGAAAAAACATTCCCTAAATCATAAAATGGTACTAATTGTAAGCGTTTAGAAATTGGATAGCGAAGCTCTAAATTAAGGACTATTAAAGCATCTCCACCAAGTGACACTAAACGAGCAGGAGCATTTCCTGATTCTACAATAGCTTGTGGGCCAGCCTGTTCAAATTGAAAGCCTCTTAAAGTAGTAGCGCCCCCACTACGGAAACGCTCACTAAAAGGTAGTAGACGGTCTGAATCTGTAATAACTCCATCTCCTCTACGTGAGCGAATTTCAAAAGGTGCAGCCAAGCCAATTCTAGAAGAAAAAGCAATTATAGAACGGTTTATAAATGGAATAGGGAAAGATTCTTTTGTCTTAGTATAATATTGAAAGTTAGTACTAATTTTATTAAAAGATTCATTTCCGCCTAATATACGTGAAGCTATAGAATAATCAGCACTAAATAATTGTCCTTTGGTTGGGTTGATTGGGTTATCACGATTATCATAAGAAACCCCCATAGATAAACTAGCAAGTCTAGTAACACGTGAGGTTTCAGCAAAAGCATTAAATTGAGCATCCTCTAAATTTAGTAATTTATTTAATTCATAACTATAACGAAATCTAATAGAAGTACGGGTATTTAGGCGGCGTTCTGTTTGTACAAAGCTTACAAACCGAGCTAAGCCAATATTACTATCTTCTAAACCCACTTGATCAACATTACTAATTTGGGCACTAGTACCAGCTAATTTTGAAACTCGATTATAGAGGGCTGAAAAGGTTGTAGACCAACGGCTACCAAAAGGACGTTGGTCAGTAAGTTGTAGTTGTAATGTCTGTTCACGTTTGCCTAAACGCAGTCTTAATGAAGCGCTATTAATTCTATTTAAGAAATCTGTATTGGTTAACTCTATAGAACCTCTTGGCCCATCATCACTAGAAAAACCTAAACCATAAACTAATAGTAAGGGTTTTGCTTCTGTTAATTTAATTAAAACCTGTCTATCTGTTGGATTTGCACTAGTTGTAGGAAGAGTAAGAACTTGAATTTCTCTAAAATTCCCTGTGGCATAAAGATCTTTTTGTAATTTTTGTAATTTTCTATTAGTAATTACCTCACCTGGTTTTAATTCAATAAAGCGAAGTAGGGCTTTTTCATTAACTCCAACCATTCCCATAAATGCAATATTATCAACAGTTGAAAGCATTCCTTCATTTATTTGGTAGACTAAGCGAATATTGTTATTAGATGTTTGTTCTATTTCTAGATCAACTCTAGTATCTAGATAACCCTTTTGCCCATAATAATCTACAAGCTTTTGAGCTACTTCACGAGGTTGAGTTGGAAAGAAAGGATCACCAATGTTAATAGAAATTTCTTGTTTTAACTCTTCTTTATTTAAGGCAGTTACTCCACGAAGGTCAATTTCTTCTATTCGGCTAATAGCACCTTCTGTAACATCAAAATTGATTTTTAACCCAAGCCCATCATTATCAATATTATAGCTATAAGATACAGTAGCTTGACGATAACCTAAATCAATTAATTGTTGTCTTATTAAATCACTATCTTGACTTAATCTTTCATTACTAGTTATTCCATCAGCCAAACCACCTATAACCGGTATAGTTTTCAAAATAGGTATCTTACCAACAAAGTTTTTCTCTTTTGATTGTAATTGGCTAATAACGCTAGCTGTAGAAAGTAGGTTTGTCCCTGTAATAGTAATTTGTCTAACTTGATAACGAGTACCAGGAATTACTTGATAATGGACTTTTAAGCCTGACCCTTGGCAATCAACAGGGTCACAAGTAGTTAAAACTTTGGCAAAAAAGTAACCTTTTTCTTGTAAATAGTTGGTTAAATTTTCTTGTCCAAGGCGAGCAAGTGGACTGCTAAAAGCTTGACGTTTAATTGGTAGCAAATCGCGTAAAGTGTCATTACTGATTTTTATTTCTTCTGGTTTATCTACTATAACTTCAGCAGTTGGAAAGGTTAGAGGCTTAAAGCTAGTCATTATTGATAGTCTAGCATTTTTTTCTATCTTACCTTTTCCACCTAATGCAAAACGTTCTCGGCCTCTTATTTCAAGACTATAATCACTATTACTAGTATTACCTTTAGTAGATGTATTTTCACTCTGAGTAAAAGAAAACAAAGAAGAAAAGCGATTTGAGAGCCTATATTCCAATGCAATAGTTTGGTCTTTACTACTTCCAAGACTTGTTGAATAAGTAAAAGAAAGTTTAGGGATAATTTCTCGCCCTAGGGTTAAACGTGCTGAAGGGTTTTCATTTGCTCTTATTATTGGGTCAACTTGAAATTGATTTAATCCTAAAAATTGCTCTGCTTTACGGCCAAATGGTTTAGAAATAAACTCTTGAGCAATTAAATTAGCACCTGTATTAAGCCCAGTAGTTGCTAGATCTTGATTATCTCCTCCACCTAATTCAGTACGTCCAGTAGTTATAAGAGCTAAAATTTCTGTTCTTGTTAAAGTCGGCTCAGATTCTAGCTCTAAATCAATTTGGTCTATTGGCCCAGTAAAACGAATAAACACCCGGTAAGTGCTAACCTCACCTTCTGCTAGTACATTTACTGTAGGAAGTAAAATCCCTCCTGGTAAATCTAAAACTCCTTGAGTAATATCATAACGCTGTTTACGTAAAGTAACTGTTCCACCTTCTAAAGAAATACGACCAGTTAAATTAGGGTTACTTAGCTGCCCACCTACACTAATTGAGGCTGAAGCAACTGTATCAATTTGTGGGTTACGTACAATAATAGATTCATTAGCATCAATATTTAGGTCTAACCTTGGCGAAAAAAGGCTTTTACTTCCATCATTAACACTACTAACACTACTATTAATTAAACTAGTATCAAAAGGTTTTGAATATATTGCTTCTAAAACCTTTACATTTCCTCTAAGTACTGTATCTGTTGGAGTTCCTTCTAATATCACATCTCCTTTTAGAGTCATAGCAGCAGATTGATAAATTAAATTTACATCTGTAGCTGAAAGCTTTAGCTTTAAGTTACTAATTTCAAAGCCTTTTAAGTCAACTTGTCCATTACCAGTAACTTGTCCATCATTTGCTCGTATTGTGAAATCATCTAATGAAATTTTATTGTTATTTAAGGTAATCAGTCCATTACCATTTCTTAGCTCTATTGGCAAATCTGGACGAGAAAAAGCCAAACTACTTGCTGATACAACTCCAGAAAGATTAGGGTTATTAACTGTTCCTGTTAATTTAGTATCTATTTTAACTATTCCATTTAATGAGCTATCAGGAATTAGGCTAGCAAATTGGGCTAAATTTACTGTTCCATTAGCAATAAACTCTAACGGGTTATTTTCACTTAACCCTATTTGCCCGCTAAGAGTTATATCTGAACTATCACTAAAAACACGCATTCGTGCTAAAGACAATTTACTTTGGTTTAATAAAATATTACAAGGAGTTTCAATATTAAGCGCTTGATCAGAAAGCTTTACACTAGCAGAAGTAAGCAGTAAATTACCTTGAAAATTATCTAGGCTAAATTCCTCTTTACTGTTGAGAATATTACCTTTAGCAGATATTTTAGCAGATATTTTACTGTTAATCCCTTTATTATCAATATTTATAGCTGCTAACACTAAAGCAATATCTAATTCTGATAGCTCACTTTCTATTTCTACTGGATAGCCTGGTTGGTTAGTAGAAACTATAGCAACAATTTTTTGTGGTTGTGCTGGGATTAAATAAGAAATTACCTCTGCTCTAATATGCCCTTGATTATCAGACTGGGCAGATAAGGAAAGCTGTCCAAGTTTAGTTGTAGGTGTAGCTAAATCCTTAGACTCTGCTTGTAAAGATAGCTGTAAGCTATTTAGGTCATTGATATTACCATTTACTTGTAGATTAGCATTTACAATTCCAGATAAAGCAGCATCTGTTGTTAGTTTAGTTAAGTTAAGGTCTTTAACTTGCCCCTTAAAACCTATGTCTTTTGTTTTTAAGTTTAAAGACCCTTGACCATTAATTTTAGCCGCAGCTATTTGTAAAGAATCAATATTAAGATTAAGTAATTGATTAGCTAGAATTATACTAATTTGTGCAGATTCTAATAATTGGCCTGCAACTTTGCTATTAGTTAGAGTAAGCTGTGCTTTTCCTTGTCCTTGTTCGTTTAACTGAGTAAATTCAGCTTTACCATTAATTGCACCAATAAAAAGTTCTTTATTATCAGGTTGATATAGTTCTAAATGAAAATTTTGAAAATCTGCTTTTAACTTTCCTGTATTAATTGGGTCGCTAATTTTTCCTTGGTAATTAAAGCTAAGTGCCCCATTTTGAGTATCTAATAGCTTATCAATATCTACTTGGATATCTTCAGGTGTGACTTTTAATTTACCTGTTAAAGAATGGAATTTATTATCTTGAAGACCTACATTTTCAGCTTCAAATTCACTAGTAATAGAAAGTTTATCAAATGTACCATTTACTTGACCTAAGGCTTTTAATTTTCCTGATAACTCTGGTTTATAGCTTAAAGTCTGTTGATCCAATAACTTTAAGCTTTTAGCTAGTAAAAATAACTCTTCAGAATTATTAGAGTTAACCTTATACTCAGCCGTAATCATATTAGTTTTAGGGATAATGGTGCCTTGTGCAAGTATTTGTGTTTGGCCTAGTTTAGCGGTTAAAGGGTTAATATTTAGCTTACCGTTTTGTGCAAGTACAAGTAACTGAGCATTAAGAGGTAATTTATTACTATTGGCTAAAGTCTCTCCTTCAACAGTAGCTTTTATCTGTCCATTTGCTTGAAGGAAATCCAGCCCAGGCCAAGTTAATTCACTATTTCCTTTAATCAATCCTGTAATGGGTAAAGGCTCTTTTTGCAATATTTTACCAAGCTCTGCACTATTAATTTGCTCAAACTTAGCTTGTAGCTTAGATGTTGACTTACCAACTAAGGCAATTTGTGCATCTAGACTAGCTTGTCCACCTAATAAATTAGTTGTTAGTTTTGAAAGTGTAAGAATATTGTTTTCTATAAGTAGTTTACTATTAACTTGCTCAGCTTGAATATTATTAAATATTGCTTTTGATACTAGTAAATCACTATTTACCTTGTAGTTAGAACCCTTTGTTTCTACTGCTACATCCTTAAGTTTTATAGAGCTTACTTTACCATTAGGAATATTAGCACTAGAAACTAAAGCTTGTTTTACTTTAGCTGTTAGGTTTTGGTCTAAAAGCTTTAACTCTATATCATTTAACTCAATTCTCTGTATTTGGGTCTTAGGAACTGTCATTGTAGCAGTTGAGAGTTTTGCTAAAGTAAGCTCAAGGCTATTATTTGAAAAATTACCTTTTAGGCTAGGGATTTCTATATTTTTAGCAGTTATTGAATCTACATTAACAACCTGGGCTTTAATTTGTTTGGTTGTAAAGTCAAATTTTGTTCCTGTAGTTAGTTCTAACTCTGAGACCTGTAGGTTATTTATATTAGCTTTATTTGCATTTAAGTCTGTTACTTGTAGGTTTCCTGTTAAGGTAGAACCATTTTTATTACCAAAGACTTTACCTTGAAAGCCACTTTGACCTTTTATTTTTAGGTCAGCAACATCTAAAGCCTGTGTTTCAGCTTGAAATTCTATTTTGTGTTCTAGGGTTTTCCAGTCATTAAGTTGACCATTAAAGTTTATTTTTCCTAGTGAAGTTACAATGCTACTTGGTTCTAGTTCTAAAGCTTTATCACTAATTGTTCCATTAACTCTTATAGACTCTATTTTGGCACTGTAATTTTGAAAAGAAATTGCCCCCTCCCCTATTACTTTTATTGCTGCCTCAGTAGCACCTTTCAATTTAGCTTCAAGTTCAAGGTTATTAAGCTTAAAGTCTGCCTGATTTACTCCATCTTTTAATGAAATACTGCTATTAGTAATAACAACATTTAGTTTTGAGTTATCTATTTCAATAGGGCTAGAACCGCTAGAAGTATTCTTAGGTGCTTCTATACCTGTAAAAGACGAAGTACCATCAGAATTAAATTCCAAAGAAAGCTTTAATCCTTTTAGGTTAAGGTTTTCTAGTATGACTTGGCGCTGTAGTTTAAGTGCATAGAGGTCAACAATCTTGGCATCTAGTTCTGTATTCTCAATTTCAAGTAGCAATTGACCAGTTTTTTTATTAAAGACTTTAATATTTTTTAATTCTGCTTGACTTGGAGTAAAGCTAAAACCAAAACCTTCTACCTCAACCCTAAGCCCATATAAAGCAGCATTAGTTTTAATTTGAGAAATAACAAGCTGATTAAATTTTTCACTTCTAACATATAAGCCTATAGCTACTAATAATAAAGCAATAAATGTCACTACCAGTAAAGAAGCAACTAGTAGCTTTTTACGCAAATTTTCTCTAGAAAACAAATTGCGCAAATTTAACCGAGACATTCTTACCTCTAAATATGTACAAAATAGGTCATCATATAATGTGGCTTAAAACCTGATGAATCCTACATCATAAGCAAAATCTAAAGCACTATCAAACCCTTATAGAAAAAGATTCCCTAATGGTTAACTTAACTTCATCTTATTGCTTATTGCTTATTAAGTTGAGATTAAATCTAATTTAATTGCCCAGCGTACAAGTTGTGCTAAGGATTTCACTTGCAACTTTCTTTTTATATTTGCACGATGACAACTAACGGTTTTATGGCTTATAGCTAATTTTTTACCAACTTCTTTATGTGTAAGTCCTTGGCTCAGTAAGATAATTATTTCTTTTTCGCGTTGTGTAAGGCATTCTGTGCCTATTATACTTTCTTTAATCATAGTTTGTTTATCCTATTTTGGCGTAAAAACTACACTGTCTAAAACTGATTTGTCTTGAGATGACACAAGAGAGACATCTGATACAACTATAGGTTTTCCTACTTTATAAAGTGGTTAAGAAGAATAATCGGAAAAATACAAGAACTTATTGTAGGCAAACTTGCGCCTACCCTCTTGAAAATCAATAAGTTATAAAATATATTTTATGAAAGTTAATTTAACTTCCATAAAATATAAGTATGTATTGATTTGTGGTTTTAACATTATTTAGAAGATACTGGCATTACTACTAACTTTTCTGACTTCACTTCTTGAATCCCTGGAATAGCTGAACCCATTTTAATAACTAAATCTTTTTGTTCTTGACTACTTACATAGCCATCAAGAATTAGTATTTGGTTATCTACCTTTACTTTGATTTGTTGGCTATCAAGCTCTTTATTAGATAATAATGCTCCAAACATAGCACTTTCTGCTTTTAAGTCTTTGTTTTCAGCATTAAGTTCTTTAAGTTCTTCATTTTTATTAGGTGTAATGGTGATATTGTTAATAACATCTTGCACCCCACGAGTACTGCGAGCAACTTCTCCAGCAAGAACTTTATCATCTAACGATTCCACTTCACCTGTGAGCATTACAACACTATTATTTGTGGTAACACTTAAGGAACTATCAGCAAGCCGTTTATTAACTAAAAAGGCTGTTTTTACAGCAGTTGTTGTAGCAGTTTCCTTTGAACTATCATTAAGCAAACTTAAATCTTGGCTTAATGATCTATTTCCATAATAGTAGAAATATATGAAATAACCAGCAATCCCAATAACTAATAATGCAATAAGAGTCCGAAAGGCTGAAGGGCGTTCTATGCTATAAGCATTAGACCAAAATCGCCGTTGTGGTATGGGTCTAATAGTTCTTGAATCAATATGTTCTGAATGCTCTTCAGTAGTGTTTTGTTCTAAAGGTTCTTGAACTTTTATATCTCTCATAAATCTCCCCCTATAGCTAATGTTTAGTACATTAGCTATATTTATCAGTTATTATTAGTAAGGATAAAAGCTTAAGCTCTTGTTATTTTGGAGGAACACCATAAATATTTACTTCTGTGCTGATTATTTGCCCAGATACTACTAGTTCAACACGGCGATTTTGTTGGCGACCTGTAGCATTATCATTTGAAGCAACAGGCTTTGTTTCTCCAAAACCTTGAGAGCCAATATCGTCTAGTGAAATGCCTTGCTCTTTTAGATAATCACGAACAGCAGCAGCACGCTTTTCTGAAAGCTCTTGATTATAATCATCTGCACCAACACTATCTGTATGTCCTTCAATGTCTAACTTCAAACCTGGATAAGCTAAAATTATGCCTGCTATTTTTGCTAATTTCTCACGTGCACCAGGACGCAAAGTATATTTGCCTGTATCAAATAAAACATCAGACATATTTACAATTAATCCTCTTGCTGAATCGCGTGTTTCAAGTATTAGATTTAACTGTTGCAAGAGTTTTGTACGTAGTTCTAATTTTTCACTTTCAGCTTGTTGAGCTTGTAGACGTGCTTTTTCAACTTCACTTTGAGCAGCATTTCGCGCAGCTTCAGCTTCATCTCTTTGTTTATTGGCAAATTGAGCCTCACTTTGAGCAGTATTTCTTGCTGTTTCAGCTTCAGCTTTTTGTTTATTAGCATTTTCAGTAGCTATTTGTGCATCAAGCTTTGCTCGTTCTGCTTCAAGTTTTGCTCTTTCTGCTTGAAGCTTTTCAGCTTCAGCAAGTTCTCTTCTACGAATCTCTTGCTGAGCTTGTTGAGCACTTTGTTCTGCATCAGCTTTAGCGCTAACCTCACGCTGAGTGGCTCTTGCTCGCTCTTGTGCAAGTTGTTCTTCTATTATGTTCTTTACTGTAATAATTCTTGCATCTTCTGCCATTTGAACAGCTTCCCTAGATGCACTAGATATAGGTTTACTTCCTGATTCGTTATATAGATATTTCTCAGCTTGGTCTAAGCTTTGGAGAGCTTTTTGAAAAGTATCTGGAGCATATTTTTCAGCCCCTGTCCATCGTGCAATTTGTATGGCATTTTGTGCTTGATAAAACTCTAGTGGAACCTTAGGAGATAACACCATAGGCTTAATGCTAGCTGGGTTTATATTTAATGTGTATTGTCCCCTTTGTAATAGTTCATATTTAGCATCAACTTCATCGATTTTTCCCACTGTGTCTTTTCTAATAACATTTTCCATTACAACAACATCACTAGGTTGAGTAACAGCAAAATAGGGTTCAGCCGTTACAATTAAACCAAATGATTGAAGCTCAACTGTTGCAGTTAACTTACTTTCACCATCTTTAAGTAATATTTCACCAACATTTATTGCCCGTCCTTCAGGGGTAATTGCCCACATAACATAGGTTAAATATTCAATACCAAACCTAGTAGCAGGTTGGAGTTTTTCCATTTTGGTATCAATTCTAATAACTCCTTGTTTGCTTTCTACCTTTGCTTCACCGCGGGCTTCTGGCATTAGCGGTGTACCTCGAAAATCTATTTTTGTTGAACCACTACGATGCCTATAATTAATTGCTTTTGTGTTCTT
>Ga0075163_10011916_pt1 | contig 11324 bp, 8 predicted proteins | sample JI1023141ADNA_FD_71478 | JGI IMG/M metagenome (GOLD analysis project Ga0075163, IMG submission 71478) | Wastewater effluent complex algal communities from Wisconsin, to seasonally profile nutrient transformation and Carbon sequestration -... | ecosystem: Engineered > WWTP > Effluent > Algae...
CGGATCGCCTCAACCTCGACCGCTTAACGCGGGTCCGACTCGGTAAGAATGCCTTGGTAGAAATCCTCCATCGCCTGGTTGATGTACGATGGATCGAAGCGCGGAGCATGTGACAGTGCCGTTGCCCCTGCAGACAATCGGCAGCGCAACGCTTCATCGCCAAGGATCTCGAGGCAGAACCCAGCCAAAGCATCGACGTCACCGACCGTTGCGACACGACCGACGTCGTCGTTGACCAACTCCCTCACGCCACCGGTGTTCGTCGCGATGACCGGTAGACCGTGCCTGAAGGCTTCCACGATCGTGATAGGAAGCGACTCCCAGCGTGACGGCAGGAGGAACAAATCAGCCGCAGCAAGATAGAGGTGCGGCTCATCGCTGCGACCGGTGAAAACGATGTCTTCGCTAATGCCAGCCTCCCTGGCCCACGCGATGGCATCCTCGGCCTGGGGGCCATCGCCCACAACAATGAATCTGATATCATCGCGAACCGCAGTCACGCGCCGTACCAGCTGCACCAGGAGGTCGATGCCCTTCTGGTGAGAGAGGCGTGCAATCGTGAGAACCAGCTTGCGCCGCCCTCCAAGTAGGCGGTTACGGAGTTCGGCAACACGCTGCGGATCTTGTAGTGGGCTAGGCTGGACGCCGATTCCAAAGACTTTGATCAAATTAACGGCTGGTCCGCCCGCAGCAGCAAGCTCGCGCGCGCTAGCATGGCTGGGTGTAAGGACATAGCGGGCGGTCATGCGCGCTATCCGAGCGAACTCAGGCACCCGTTCAGGCTCCGCGCCATGGAAGGTGAGTGCTATCGGCGTTTTTTTACCCAACGTCGCCAGCCGCGCTACGAGCGCGGGAGCCGTCTCATGCGCGTGGATGATATCGACAGGATTTCGCTTCAGAAACTCGCGCAGCTCGCCAGCACAACCAAAGGCTGTCGACAGCCGGCGAGGGAGCGAGCCGCCCTCTTTTGCTACGCGTCCCAGCGGCAGGGGAAAAAAATGCGGATCCTTGCTCTCGTCGAGCCAAGGTCCCGATGCTCCCGCGATGTAGACGATGTGACCGCGCTGCCTTAGCCACGCCGAGAGGTCGAGCACATGTCGCTGGATTCCGCCGGCCGGAAATCGTGTGCATATTTCGAGAATGCGCAATGCTATCGAGCCCTGCTGCGGAATACGAACACGTCGCCGTCGCCCATCGACCCGGGCAAGATCGTCACGCGATCGTACCGTTGCTCAAGTACGGCCCAGGCGACGGGATCGCCCGCCTGCACTTGGTCTATGAACGCCACCACGACCCACGCGGGCTTCGATCCTGAGGCCAGCTGATTTAGTGCGGCGGGGTCTTCGGGTGTCGACCAGTCCTGCACCATGTAAGATGTCAGGGACTCGGACGCCAACCCGTACGCCGCACGCACATCGCCGGGTTCGGCCATTTGCTGGACGTACGCAACCGCACCTTCAAGATCCTGCTTCGGATAGCGGAAATTCTTTTCGAGCATCACGAGCGATACGCCAATCATTGCTATGCCAGCCACGATCGGCAGGATCCCGGCTGGCACACGATCCCTCAGGACTGGGACGCGCTTGGTCGCCACGGCCACAATCGTCATGGCGCCAAGCACACCGCACATGTACAGGAACTGAATCTCGATGAAGAAATAGCGCGGCCAGATTCTCATACCGGCCAAGCTCAGCACAAAGATCGTGATCGGAATTGGTAGAAGGAAGATCGCGACGGTCAGGGGCGACTTCTTCCAGACGACATAGGCGCCGATGGCCCCCATAATCACCGCGATCAAGAGGGCGATGCCCATGAGCGGCCCCAGTCCGGAGATCTGATCGACCATGCTGTCGATGACAAACCCCGGGTCCGTCCATGAGGCAAGCGGATCGAGCTCGGGTGTTTCGCGCGTCTTCTCGAACGTGCTGCCTATTGTCGGCAGCATCGGAGCATAGAGAAGAAGCGTGAGGACAGCGCCCACAAGCATGCCGTAGAATGGCTTGACGCCGTTAAGGGGGCTGGGGGATTCTCCGCCAAGAAGACGTCGCGCAAGTGCAAATGCGTAGAGCAACCCGTGCCCAGCGAAAAAAAACGCTGCCGACAGATGCGTATAATGCGCCGCGGCAAACGTCACACCATAGAGCGGCCAAGTCCAACGATTAGGATCGTGCGCTCCTTTGAGAAACAGGAGGCTGGCCGCAGTCGACCAGAACAGCAGGCTCGTATAGCCGCGGGCATTCTGGGAAAACCACACATGATGATAGGCCAACGCAAGCAGCAGGCAAACGAGGAGCGCTGTTGCGGGCGAGGTAAAGCGACGCGTGAGCACGCCGGCAAGCGCGATGCTGCCAACGCCTGCAAGCACTGAAGGAAATCGCAGCGCTGCCGACGACTCCCCCACCATCGAGATGACCGTCTTTGCTTCAAGTGAATACAACGGGTGATTGTTGAGTGAACTGTAGGTGCTCAGGAGCTTGTCGAACGGCAGGCGCACAAAATGCGTCAGCGTGAATATCTCATCATACCAGAGGCTATTATTGAGATTGATCAGCCGGACAGCAAACGCCAGCATCAGAATCGCTACAAATCCAATCACCCAGAATCGGGGCGACGACGCCCACGCTTCGAGCGCTGAGCCCCCAGCGGATTTCGTTCGGGCCACTGTCCGGTCCGACATAAAGCCTCCCCAACCATTCAAGGCCAACTTAACACGGTCCACAACGATAGCCGACGCTTTCAACCGCAAGTTGAAGCGCCTGTCTGTTTCAACCCGGGACATCAATATTCAGGAGAACACTAGAGCAAATCCGCAGCCATTCATCATGGCAATCCAATAACAGCGATCGGGATTGGGGTCTGCATCAGCCGGTTGGCGATGTTTGGCTGCGCCGTTGAAGATTTTTTGGTAAACCGGCGCGGCGCGATGCCCAAAAGGCGGAGATGCCGGACGCGGATACCTCGCGCGTCCGGATTTAAGCCAGTGTATGCTAAATATTGGGGCCCAGTGGCACAGGCGGCGCGATTCTTGAATTCTCGATTGCCCATATCGTGTACATGGAACTCGGCAATGCAAAACACGTCCACCTCCACAAACCCGCGTCACGATCGCGTCGTCGCCATCATCGGGCTTGGCTATGTTGGCCTTTCGCTGGCCGTCGCCATGTCGCGCGCCGGCGCCCGGACGATCGGCTTCGATATTGATCCGGAACGTGTACGCGAAAGCCGCGAAGGCAATGACCGCCGCGGAGAACTCGACCCCGAGGATTTTGTCGGCTCGTCCGTTACGTTCACGCATGACCCCCAGCAACTCGCCGAGGCAAATTTCTTCATCGTCGCAGTCCCAACGCCGATCGACGAAGCCCGTCGACCCAATCTTCTTCCCCTCGTCCGCGCATCAGAAACTGTTGGCGCGGCCATACGACCGGGCGCTATCGTTGTCTACGAGTCGACAGTCTACCCTGGAGCGACCGAGGAGGTTTGCTTGCCGGTGCTTGAGAGGGTTTCAGTCCTGACAGGCGGCAAGGACTTTGAGGTCGGCTACAGCCCGGAGCGCGTGAACCCGGGTGACAAGGTCCACCGCCTCGACACCATAGTGAAGATCGTTTCGGCACAAACACCCGATGGGCTCGACACAATTTCGGCAGTTTACGAATCTGTTGTCAGCGCAGGCGTATATCGCGCGTCGTCCATACGCGTGGCCGAAGCAGCAAAGGTTCTCGAAAACACCCAACGCGACACCAACATCGCGCTTATGAACGAGCTGTCGCACATCCTGGGCGAGATCGGCATCGACACGACCGATGTCATCGAGGCGGCGAGCACCAAGTGGAACTTCCTCCCCTTCACTCCTGGTCTCGTTGGCGGACACTGTATCAGCGTGGATCCGTACTACCTGACCCACAAGGCAGAGACGCTGGGACTTCATGCGGAGGTGATCCTCTCGGCGCGCAAGATCAACGACCGGGTCGCCGGCCGGATCGCGCACGAGTGTTTGAAGCTGGCTGGCCGACGGGGACAGCCGCTGCGTCGCGTTACGATCTTGGGCGTCACATTCAAAGAGAATGTGCCGGACCTGCGCAACTCCAAGGTGTTCGACATCATGGACGCCCTGCTCGATCACGGCATCCACGTGCAGGTGTGCGATCCCGTCGCCTGGCCTAAAAACGCTGACGAGGAGTATAGCGTTAAGCTGACGCCGCTCGAAGAGCTGACCCCGGCGGACGCTGTCATCCTCGCTGTTCCGCACGCCCATTTCCGACAAGACGGTTGGGCGCTTATCCAGAAACTGTTGGAGCCGTCTGGCGGAGTGGTTATGGACGTAAAGAGCATACTGCCCCGAAACGAGAAGCCTTCGAACGTGACATTGTGGCGCCTCTGAAGGCGACGTGCGTAATCAGGATTGGGTCAATGGATAAAGAGACCGGATTTTTGAAAGTTGCGCGGGCGAAATCGGCGACTGTTCTCGCGGCGCTTACATCGCTTTTGGCGGTCGCGTGTGCGCAAGAGCGCGCTGGCATTACTGTCGACCCATCTGTGCGTCATCAGATTATGCGCGGCTGGGAAGTCACAACCGATATGTCTGATGATGATCATCCCGAGGCGGTGGGTCTATATCAGGAACAGGTCTACGATATGGCCGTTTCGGATGTCGGCATAGATCGGGTGCGGCTGGAAATTCGCAGCGGCGCTGAGAACCAGAACGGCGCTTGGAAAAAGTTCGTCGCCGGACAAATTAGCTATCAGGATTGGCGACCCTTGCGATACACCACCGTCAACGACAATGACGATGCCAATGTGATAAATTGGGCGGGCTTTGATTTTTCCGAGCTTGATGAGAACATCGACAGGGTCTTACTTCCTCTGAAGAGTCGCATAGAGCAGCGTGGCGAGCGACTGTTTATCAACCTCTGCTATGTCGCATTTACGGACCAAATCACGAATGGCGGCTACGATCACGACCGACCGGAGGAGTACGGTGAGTTCGTGCTGGCGACCTACCTGCACCTCCAGGAGAAGTACGGCTTTACGCCTGACTCGTGGGAGGTACTCTTGGAGCCGGACAACGGTCAGAAGCAATGGAACCCGACCGTGATGGGCAAGGCCATTGCGGCGGCCTCCCGCCGGCTCAAAGAAAATGGCTTCACGCCTGCCTTCGTCGCGCCATCGACAATGGACATGGCCCGCGCAGTTCCCTGGATCGAAGAAATCGCAAAAATACCAGGCGCGATGGAGAACATCGTCGAGTTCTCCTACCATCGTTATCACAACTCCAATGCCGAAAATGCGAAAGCGATACGCGCGGCTGGCGAGCGCTTCGGCAAGCCGACGGGAATGCTCGAGTGGTGGTTCGGGAACGGCACATATGAAGTCCTGCGCGAGGATATCATCGATGCAGGAAACGCTGCCTGGCAAGGTCAGGTTCTTAGGACGCTGTTCGCAGTAGATTTTGCTGATCCGAACAAGCCGGCGGTCTCGATCGCAACCGATACGCGCATGAACCTGCAGTACTGCCACAATGTACGACGCGGCGCGCAGCGGATAGGCGCGGAGTCAACCGATCCGGGCAACACACGCCCTGTTGCCTTCATCAACCCCGACAAGTCCTATGCGATCATCGCGGACACCAAAGGCCCCGTCACCATGACCATCCGCGGCATCCCGGCAGGTCAATACACCGTCAGCTATGCACTCCAGGATCGCAGCGTCGTCGAACCCGCTCCCGTCAAAACTGACGTCAACAGCGAGATCACCGTCAGAATGCCCGGCCGCGGCGTGATCACGGTGTCTTCGTTCAAGTCAACAGTGGGGCAACCACAATCGCGGTAATGGCCCGTGCTTAGCGCCGCCGACTCTCGGCAATGAGCAGCATGCCGGCGTCCAAATCGATCTTGGGCTGATATCCGATTTCCCGCTGCGCACGCGCGATGGAGCATGATCCCCTCGCCCGCAGCAGGACAAGGTCACTTAAAGATGGGCGGTGGACAATAGGCCGTCCGCCGTAGCGGACGCTATTAAACACACGCTTGCCGAAAGCGATCATCTTCGGGGCGAAGATGGAGCGGATGAATCGTAACAGGCTGAGTGCCGGTTTGGCGGCTCGACCAGAGGCGATCGGAACTCGCGACGGAGTAGCCTGCAGCGTCTCTAGCCGGGGGGCCGGCCTTCCGACTAGTTTGGCGTGAACCTCATAGAAGGTACGCCATCCTACCGGCTCTGGTCCCGAAATAATATATCTCTCGCCTAGATGCGTCGCCTGGCGGATGACGCCGACAGTGGCATCGACAACGTCGTCGACATGAACAGCATGACAAAGCCCCTCCTCGCCGTCCGGCAGGACCACGACGCCGCTCCGTAACTTATCGAAAATCTTTTCCGTCCACAGCGTTGAGCCAGCACCGTAGACGATAGTAGGCTGCAAGATCGTGTGCGGTAAGGTCGAAGCGGCGAGCCGACGCTCCATTTCCCGCTTTGTAAGCTTGTAGACACTTCCCGGTCCATCGGCGGGTGAGGCCTCGGTGAGTTGGCCGCCTGGCCAGTCATCATAGACAGCGATCGAACTGAATTGGATGAACGACTTCACGCCCGCAGCTACGCACTCTAACAACAGCCTCTCAAAGTCTTGGATCAACTCCCTACCCGGGGACGCAAAATCGTAGGCAAGATTCACCACAGCGTAGGCTTCCGCAATGAAGCTCGCTGTCGTCGAACCAACGCCCTTGACCAACTTAACGTTTCCTAGGTCCCGCCAGGGGTTGTGTCTTGTCGATCTTACAACCACTACAACGCTCGCGTTTTCGCGTTCGGCAAGCACACGTACGAGGCGCGCTCCGATAAAACCGCGTCCTCCGATAACCACTATTTTTTTTCCGATTAATGATACTGGGTCGGGCATCGTTGATTGACTGGAGCTTTCAGCAAAAATCCAAAATCTACCGTGCTTGACTCAAGTTAACGACGAAACCTTCGTCTGCAGCACAGCAACAACCTCAGACGCACGTCGGCCACCGCAATGGCGGTTCTGTCTGACGGCGGCATATCAAATACTGAACAATCTCAACAGGCACAAAAATTGCTGCGTCGCTTCCTGAGTAGAATCCAAGCCCTAGCATTAATGGCGTAAGCTTCATGAGTAGTCACTTGCGTAAAGACGAGAGACCTAATCTGGCGGCTTGGCCAATGGCAGCCTTGCCTATCGATCGACGACGCGTTTCTTTCACTCCTGACGCGAGATCGTTTGCTCCAACACATGGACTATTGGAGGATAGTAGATTGCGGCAGCCCTCCCAATTTGGTCGGTCGGTTGGACGACGCCGAGCGATGAGTACCAAGGGAATGGAGACGCGTCCTGCGACAACTGCCCGTCTTGGGGGGGACTACGCGTGAAACCTGAGTGTGAGGTCTTCGTCGTTGGTGCTGGGCCGGCGGGCTTGACCGCCGCGTATTTGCTCACGAAAGCAGGCCGTGCGGTCACGACAATCGAACGTGATCCTCACTACGTCGGCGGGATCAGCCGTACGGTCAACTATAAGGGTTACCTCTTCGACATCGGTGGCCACCGCTTCTTTTCCAAATCAAAGCAGGTAGTCGATCTCTGGCGTGAAATCTTGCCCGATGATTTTATCCAACGCCCTCGTCTGTCGCGTATCTACTACAAAGACAAGTTCTTCGCTTATCCTCTTTGGGCGGCCGAGGCGTTCTGGAAGCTGGGGCCCATCGAGAGTTTTATGTGCATGGGCTCTTGGATGTACGCTCGCGTATTTCCGATCAAGAACCCGAAGACTTTCCACCAGTGGGTACGCAACCAGTTTGGTGAGCGGCTTTTCTCGATTTTCTTCAAGACCTACACGGAAAAAGTCTGGGGCATGTCGTGCGACGAGATTTCCGCAGACTGGGCCGCCCAGCGCATCAAGGGGCTGGACCTATATCGCGCAATTATCAATGGCTTCGGTCGCTCGTTCCGTTTCATTCGGGGCAAGGGCTACCGGAAAGACCGCAGCTCGGGCGTCAAGACGCTCCTGGAGTCCTTCGACTATCCCTCTCACGGCCCGGGAATGATGTGGGAGGCTGCTGCCAAGAAGGTTCGCGCGCAGGGAGGCAAGATTCTGCAGGGATGCGAATTGACCAGTCTAGCCTGGAACGAAGCCGATAAGATCTGGACGGTAAGTTACACGAGCGAAGACGGTAGCGTTAATACGACCTCCGCGCGACACGTCATTTCCTCCGCGCCGATTCCGCAGTTGATGGATTCGATCGCGCCCAAACCGACCAGCGTCAGCAGCGCAAAGGAACTGAAGTATCGCGACTTCATAACTGTTGCGCTGATCGCGAAGGCGAATGACTCCTTCCCCGACAACTGGATCTACATTCACGATCCCTCTGTTAACGTGGGGCGGGTTCAAAATTTCGCGTCGTGGTCACCGTCTCTTGTGCCGGATCCGGAAAACACTTGCCTCGGCCTAGAATATTTCTGTTTCGAAGGCGATGGCTTGTGGACGTCAAGCGACGCCGATCTGATCGCGATGGCCACCCGTGAAATTTCCAAGATTGGCTTGCTAAAGCCCGACGAAATTATTGATGCCTGCGTCGTGCGCCAGCAAAAAGCCTACCCCGTGTACGACGAAGACTATCAAACGCACGTTGACGCTGTGCGAGCGGATATTCGCGAAAACTATCCGACGCTTCATCTCGTCGGGCGGAATGGCATGCACAAGTATAACAACCAGGATCATGCGATGATGACCGCTATGCTCACTGTTAAAAACATCCTGAGCGGCGAACTGACGCACGACATCTGGAGCGTCAACGAGGACGCAGAATATCATGAGGCCGACGATTCTGCGCAAAAGGCGTTGAAAAGCGAACGTCTCGTGCCGCGTCGCGTATTAGCCAGATAATCAACCTGAAATAACGCCGGAATACGCTGGCACTTAGCGTGGCAGGATGGCGACGCTGGAGCAACAATGCAACCTTCCAGACCGCCGACCCTGCAGAAAGCAAATGGCTTGGGTTCGGCAGTCCGGTCCGCGTTTGTGTGGAACGTCCTCAGCTCTGCATTTGCGCAAATAGCACTCGCAGGGATGTTCCTCCTTATCGCGGGACGCCTAACGCCTGAGCTATTTGGCCTATTTGCTCTCGCCGCCGTGCTCACCGATGTTATCGCAAGTCTAATAACTTCTGCGAGCATCGACATCGTCGTACAGCGTCAGGATTTTACCCGACGGTCATTGTCCACGATGTTATGGCTTACGCTGAGCCTCGGTGGCGTGGTGTCGATCGCCATCGTGATTGCGTCGGGTGCCTATGCCCAAGCGATAAACGTGCCCGAGGTGGCCCAACTGGTTCAACTGTTGGTTGTCTCGATATTGATGGCTCCGTTTATCATCGGCCCTACCGCCGTTATGAGACAGCGCCTAGATTTTAAAGGTCTGTCGGTGATCAACATGGCGTCCGCTTTTATCGGAGCGCTTGCCGCGCTTGCCACCGCTTATTCGCCGTTCATGCCGTGGTCGTTGGTCGTCCAGCGCTTCGTAACCACCAGCATCAACATTGTTCTTGCCACGGCACGTACACGCATCCTCCCGACATTCGAGTTCGATGCGAGCATGGCACGAAATACAATAAGACCTTTGGCTAAGATTGTTGCGGGGCAAGGTGTGGCCAGTGTAGTGCCACGAGTCATTGATCTGGCCATGGGCCTTTTTTTTGGCGCTTCTGCGCTTGGTCACCTACGCGTCGCTGTTAAGCTGAGCGACATGGCGCTGAACTTGCTGGTCAACCCGATCGGGCAGCTTTGGGTTGTCATGCTTGCGAAAGCGAGAACCACAGGCGACAACGGAAGCGATATCTTTCTGCAGCTGTCGCGGTTGACGTCGCTCATTGCATTGCCAGGCTTTCTCGGACTCGCGTTGGTGGCTCACGATCTGACAGCGCTCGTGTTGCCGCCGGTTTATGCGCCTGTAGGGGATTTCCTCGCGGTGTTGTGTGCGATTGGTGTCTTCGTGCCACTTACCAATCCGAGGAACGCAATTCTCACTGTCTTGCAAAAATTCAACGCGTTATTTTGGTTCGCATGCTTGGATTTGTGCGCGACCGTCGTAGCGCTATACGCGTTTCATTGGTGGGGACCAGTTGCAATGCTTGCCGGTCTGGCGTCTGTTCCTGTACTGCTTCTCATGTTCGCAGTACCATATGTCCTTCGACAGCTGCATACAGATGCCAGAGCACTTGCGGTCGTGATTCAGCCTGCATACTTTGCAGCGGCGGCGATGTGCGTATGCGTCTTGGGCGCTGCACCTTTTGTCGCGAGTCTGGGTGCGCTTCAAAGTTTTGCGGTCAAGGTTGCGCTGGGGGGGACCATTTACCTTGCAGTACTCGGGCTGATATTTCGATCGACGGCACGAGAGGCGATAAAGACTATTTTCCAGCGAGCACCGCAATGAATTCGCACATCATTTAATACAACTTGGATCATCCGGCGCATCGGCTGACTCAACTTTGGACAAGATGCGATGGCGTTACGCTGGCGCCCCATCAAGCTATATTTTGTCCGCGCAGTTCCGCGGCTTGCATAGTATAGGCTTTCTCAAGGTAGGTCGCTTGGATGTCGGTCGTTCGTGACACCCCATCATGAATCGGCCGCTTGCCGCTGAGATTCCAACGGGGCAGCGGGGTAGTTTTCAAACAGCATGTAACTACCCAGCGGTCTCGCGCGAATGACCTCGAGAAAGCGCGCCATGCGCTTGAGTATGCGATGTCGGCAATCAACGCCAAACACCGGTTTCTCCCGCGCATGTTCGCGGTTCTGGGCGTCACCGTCGCGATCGCGACGGCCTGTACGGATGGCGCCTCCGCCGGCCCGCCGACGGTCGTCGAGCTGTATAAGAGCCAAGGCTAATCGTTCTGCCCGCCAGCCAACGAGAACATATTGACGCTGACCGATCGCCCGGACCTCCTCGTCCTCAGCTTCGGCGTCATCTATTGGGACCACCTCGGCTGGAAAAAATACCTTTGCGTCGCGCGAGAATACGCAGCGCCAATACGACTATGCAAATGGCGGCCTTACGCGCCGCTTCGTCGCTACCCCGCAGGTAGTCATCAACGGCCACATCGACATCGTCGGCAACAATCGCGCCGAGCTCACCCGCGGGGCGAACGGCGCGAGGCTGCCCGCCAACGCGCCTGCCGTGACACTCTCCGGCGCCGCGCTCAGCATTGCCGCAGCCCCGAACCCATTGGGCGGCGTCGACGTCTGGCTGGTCCGCTATGATCCGCGCTCCGTTCAGGGGTCGATCCAGGCGGGCGCGAACGGCGGCCGCACCCTTACT
>Ga0075163_10011919_pt1 | contig 11322 bp, 8 predicted proteins | sample JI1023141ADNA_FD_71478 | JGI IMG/M metagenome (GOLD analysis project Ga0075163, IMG submission 71478) | Wastewater effluent complex algal communities from Wisconsin, to seasonally profile nutrient transformation and Carbon sequestration -... | ecosystem: Engineered > WWTP > Effluent > Algae...
TGCGTGGCAAAGTAAGCCGCGGCTCCCAAACCGAAAACAGCGCTCAAGGCCATGATCCAGCGCAGCGTGACCGAGAGCGGCTTGTCGAGACGAAGGCCGGGCCAGAAAGGAAACAGCCCGAGCAGCAGCAAAGGATAAATGAGCGGGCTGTGATGCCACACTTTGCCGAGATCACATTGGTGGATGGACCATTCGGCGATGGCGATGAGGTAAAAGATGGCCACGGAGGTGGAGCGCATCAGCCACACCAGCGGCAGGCTGAGCAGGAACCACGCAAAGAGGAAGTCCGGCCACTGGCCGCCGAGGTGGTAGATCTGCGAGACAAGGGCGATGCAGGCTCCGGTGGCCATCGTTTGCAGCATCGCGGCCGTTTCACGCACCCACGCCGCGGCGGAGTCGCCCTTGCGCAGCACAATGAAGCTGAAGACTTGCGAGGCCAGCAATGGCAGGAGGGCAAACAGCAGCCGCACGGGCCGCGTGAAGTCATCCCAATTGTAGCCGATCACGGCGATGAGGCCTGCGCCGATGAGCAAGGCACCCAGCGCACCCATGATGAGCTGGGCCACGCCGGGTTGTGAGTCATCCACCGGATGCCGCTGGCGCAGCGAGGTGGCGTTGGCATTCGTGACGAGGCCGTCGCGCTCCCATTGCGGGAGTTGATCGTGCAGCCAGCGGTGGTGGGAGGCGTTCATGACGGCCAGATGGAAGCCGTGCTCGCCATCACAAGCCAATCGAAATTCGCAATGCTGGCATCAAACGACTGAATGGGCCGCGAGCACCTCCATGAGCCTTTCGACAGGCAGGCCGACGACATTGCTGAATGAGCCGTCCATGCGCTCGAGCAGCATGTCGGTATGCGCCTGGATGCCGTAAGCACCCGCTTTGTCGAGCGGGTTCACTTTGGAATGGTAGTCGCGGATCGTGTCATCGGTCAGCGACTTGAAGGTGACATGCGTGATGACGTGAAATGCCTCCACCACCGCGCCATCGCGAGCCAGCACGACACCGGTGCAGACCTCGTGCGAGCGGCCGGAGAGGCGGCGAACCATTCGCAGCGCCTCATCCATGTCCGCGGGCTTCGCGAGCGGATCACCATCGACATACACGAGCGTGTCGGCACCGAGCACGAGACGGCCCGGACACATGGCTGAGCCTGCGAGAGCTTTTCGGCGGGCATTTTCAACGGTGAGCTGCTCAGGCGTGAGCGAGGCATCGTGAGCCTCCTCGACATCCGGCGAGAGCACTTCGATGCTCACACCGGCCTCGCGCAGCAATTCAGCACGACGTGGCGAGGCGGAGGCCAGGACGAGGGCAGGGAATGAAGGACGCGTGGTGCTCACGCGTTGCGTTTCTCGATGGCGGCCACGTCGTCTTTGCGGATGACGGCGTCGCGATTTTCCCGCGTGCGGTAGCGGTAGTAGCCGGTGCTTTCCTGAAGGAGGGGTTTGCCATCACACAAGACCTCACGCCCATCCCGTGTCCGGATGCAGTAGGCACCGGGGGTGGAGTTGAGGTCAGGTATCGCGCATGCGGAAAGCAGCGTCAGCACAGCGATGATGGCGAGGCTTTGGAGGGTTTTCATGGAACTCAGATTCTGGGGGCAAAACGGCCATCGTGAGACGGCCCTTTCGGATACGATGTTCATCTGCGGGCGGTTTTTCAAGCAACGACCTGTTTGAACACGGCCGCGGCCTTTGTAGACCTGCCACCCGAATGACTGACTCTCCCCCTGCCATCGGCATCATCGGCGGCTCCGGCCTTTACGACCTCGACGGGTTCTCGAACCGCGAGGAACTCGACATCGCCACGCCCTTCGGGCCGCCGAGTGACAAGCTCATCGCGGGCGAGTTTGCCGGGCGGCGCGTCGTTTTCCTGCCGCGGCATGGCAAAGGGCACCGCATCCTGCCCACGGAGCTGAACCACCGGGCAAACATCTGGGCGCTGCGCAGCCTGAACGTGCGCTGGATCATCGCCGTGACGGCCGTGGGCAGCCTGCAGGAGCAGTATCACCCGCGTGACATCGTGCTGCCGGACCAGTTTTTCGACCGCACCAGCCGCCGCGAGCATCACACCTTCTTCGGCCGTGGCATCGTGGCCCATGTGGCCTTCGGCGATCCGATCTCGACGGGCCTTCGCACGCTTTTGCACGAGGAAAGCACCGCGCTGGGCCTCCGCGTGCACAACGGCGGCACCTACGTTTGCATGGATGGGCCGGCCTTCTCCACCCGCGCGGAGTCGCACGCGAACCGCCAGCTCGGCTTTGATGTCATCGGCATGACGAACCTGCCGGAGGCAAAGCTCGCCCGCGAGGCGGAGATCGGTCTCGCCACGCTGGCGATGATCACGGACTACGATTGCTGGAAGGTCGAGGAGGAGGCGGTGACCGCGGAGGCCGTCATCGGCCACCTGCACGCGAATGTGGCCTCGGCGAAGGCCGTGCTGGCCCGCGTCATCCCCCGCATCCCCACCTTGCCGGACGCTCCGGAGCACCGCGCCCTCGACAGCGCCATCATGACGGATCGCTCGCTCTGGCCCGCCAGCACGGTGGAGGAGCTGCGGCCCATCCTCAGCCGCTTCATTTGACACACCGGAGCCTCGCGCCTAGTATCGGCGCGTTCTCCTTCGGAAAAGGAAACGGCGAGGTAGCAAAGTGGTAATGCACTGGTCTGCAAAACCGGTATGCGCGGGTTCAATTCCCGCCCTCGCCTCCATCTTGTAAAATCAAGGTTTTGCACCTCAAAATGTGCAAAGTAAGAACAAAAGTAAGAACATGTTCGACCACATCTGACGATGTTTAGCGAGGTCTGAAACCACTCCCTGCTCATTTGTCATTGATGCCACAATTTTAGTTCCCTAACGGTGCGCAAATTGCCAGTAATTGACGGCGCTTGATACAAATTCAGATTTAAAACCATGCTTCCTGGCGAATCATTCGCAAAACATGCTTATGTGCTTCTAGCGCCAGAGGTGCGTGGACGTATCGGTGGATGTCTGGGTGCGCTGCCCGATGCCGAACAGATGGATGCTTTCATTGCGGCAGCAAAGCGTGAATGGCACGTCGGCTGGAATCTTTCGATTGAGCGCTATCCGTTCATGCTGCTGCTCTTATATCAAAGTGTGGCATTCCTGAAGTATGAGGGAAACAAATTCTGGGATGCATTCGCCTCAGTGCTGGGTGAACAAGCCATCCCATCTAATCGGCAAACAGAAATTAACGCCTGTTTTGTTCGTGCGGCCAATCACCTCGGGCTGCCGGTGCTTGAACATCAGTATGTGCAATCTGCCGTGCGTCATGTGGGCATCCCAGTTCGTGTTTGGCGTGGATTCGTTCAGGTCTGCGAAAAGCTCATTCGTGTAGGCGATGACTGGAGGAACTGGCCAGATGATGATTGGCAGAATCATTTGGCAATGTGGCTGGGAGCCCGCCGAAACTTGATCGCATTTTTCGTCGATAATCGTGACACTGCTACTCAATGGCTGAGTGAGATGATCGACGCCCGTCAGATGCTGATCGAAAACCCGGCGTACACTTTGGATGACATCAAAGAAGTCGTTGTATTGCGTCCAGAGTATTTTGAGGCTGTGCCTGAGACGGCGCTCTTCCTCAGGCCCTCAGATCCAGAGTCGTTGTTTCGAGATCGCCCTCGTCTTCGTTACCAAAATCACAATGGACTTGTTTCGATCACGTTGGAGGCGCCACGCATCTCAGATGAGAGCATGTTGCCCGCAGAATGGCAAATCTGCGGCAAGCGCTGTCAAGCTTCGACAAACCCTGTCAGTTTACGTCTTGATAGTGCTTCCTTCGCGGAGACGCTTGCGCTTCAACTCGTCGGAGTGCGAGATGAAGCAAAGCCTTTTCGCCTTCGTGGAATTGATCCTTGGGCATTGTGGTCACATTCGCTCAAAGCTTTTATCTCAAACAGCGTGCGCGAGCTTCCGGTTGGCGCATACACGGTCATTTCCAGGCATCAGATTACTTTTACTGAGCAAAATGGCTGGTTAGAGGACGACGACGATGAAACGCGATGGAATGTCGAGCATGAACTTAAAGATGGCTCCACCTGTTTTGTCACCCAACTACAACCCAGTGGGAAGCGGGCGACTCTCGGAATTGCTGGAACGGACCGCATAATTTTCGCACCGCATAAGAGACTGGAACTCCGTGTCTTTCCAGATCGCACGGACCGATTCCTGTTCAATATTGATCAACAAGCCGTGCTGCGTCTCAACAAGTGGCCCGCTTTCATGCTGAAGGTTCCTATAGGGATGCTCGGAACCAGCCCGGCTGAGACGCTGGGACGTTTAAACAGTGAGTATCGCCTCTTTTGTGATGAGCAGCGCCTTGCAGGCTCATGGCATGAATCGGTTCACCGCGAAGAGGATGAGTTTTACAGCTTCAAGGTCGATGACAGTACCAATTTTCCACCTGCAAAGCCCGGTGCGACCTGGAAACCGAGCAAGACGCTCAGCAGTTTCGATGGAATTTGGCAGCAGACACGGGAACCGGCCCCAGAGCCAACCGAACCCTTGTCTGTTAAGCTCCAGTCCACAAAACACGGAGTCATTCCATTCGGTGATTCGCCGGTAGTGAGACTCATGAGGGGCCGTCCCTTGCGGCAAGATCATGCGAAAAAGCTTTGGGTGGTATTTGACGAATACATGCCTTGGTTCTTGCTCTCGGCAGTCCAAGACTATGCGACTTGGGAAGAGATCGTGATTGCCCACGAAATGATGCAAACTGGGTGGAATGGGTGTCCGCTCAACCGTTGGGCCTTTGTCAAAATCGAGCGCTTGGGCATGATGACTCAGCGCGGACAAAGGTGGACCGATTTTGAGAATCGCGTTCACTTTGGAAGCTACGCAAACGGCCGCTTCGTTATGCGTTATGCAGGTCTCACAACAGCGATCTGTCCAGTTTTGTGCCAAATGGAGCCTTTGAAAAAAATCAGGGCTGTTCAGGAGCGTGGACATCCTCCATACATTGAAGCGATATACAGCCTAGAGGGTGATTCGGATCAGAAACTCAGGCGTTTGTGCCAGCAACACTCCATCAGAGTCATGTCAGCAAGTTTATGGACCCGCTAACTCATCGCTTTAACAGTGAAGTCGTCGCCAAATTCACCGCCATGCTGCGTTCGCAGTATCATGTGCATCCACGGTATCAGGGGATTAAAGATCAGTGGCATGGCTTTCTCGAAAAGCCTGATCAACTCATCAATGGCCCCTTCCTCGAAGCCGCGACAAGCTATGCCAGCGGCGCGTCGCTGGATGTGCTGCCTTTGCACGAAAAGACAAAGGCCACGATCTGCGAGGTGATGGGCGGGCGGCCTCTCTACAAGCATCAGAGCGACGCGCTGCAACGTGTGCTTGCGGGGCAGAACGTGGTGGTGGCCACGGGCACCAGCAGTGGCAAGACGCGCTGCTTTCAACTGCCGATCCTTGATGATCTGATCCGTGACGCATCGCCTGGGTTGCGTGCCATCATCATCTACCCTCTAAACGCTTTGGTGAATGACCAGCTACAGGATTGGGAACGATTGCTGGTCGCCCATCCTGGCATCACTTTTGCCCGGTTCACAGGGCAGACGCCAAACGACCAGAAAGACTACGAAAGTAGAATGCGCGAGGCTTGCCGTGCACGCATGAAAGGCAAGGTTGAGGCCGACTTGCTTGAAGATGCGGCACACGAGGAGTTTCATCGCGAGATGACGAAAGCCAAAGCAACGCCGAATCATCTACGTCATCGGGCGGCGATTCGCCATAGCCCACCCCATATTTTGGTGACGAATTTCTCTATGCTTGAGTATCTGCTCGTGCGTCCGGTGGACGCACCGGTGTTTGAGGGGGCGCGGTTAAAGTTCATCGTGCTAGATGAAGCCCATGCTTACCGAAGTGTGCAGGCGACTGAGATCGCGTTTCTACTCCGGCGCTTAAAAGACAGGCTCGGAGCTGTGAAGCCAACTTGCATCGCCACTTCTGCGACTTTGGGCGACCCCAAGAAACCCGGCAGCACTGAGCGTGTGCGGCGATTTGCATCGGGATTGTTCGGCGAGGGCTTCACTGCCGACGGTTTGATCTATGGAACTCCGCGCGAAATTGCGCGACCTGTAAAGCCCCACACTCTGACTGCGGCTGATTACATCACCGCAGCAAGTGCCATCGATCCAAGTAACCCTACTGCAGCTCTCGCGGCGCTACCTGTCCATGGTTCCTCCAGCCTTCGTGAATACCTGGAGGAGGATGAACACGTCTTCAAACTTCGAAGCGAGATCCTGCGTAAACCTGCGAAGTTTCAAGAGGTGGCCGTCCGTTTGTTTGGCAGTTCTCCGGATCGTGAGGCGGGCTTGTCTGCTTTGCTGGCCCTGGTGGCAACTGCGGACGAAACCCAAGCAGGCCACGAAGCACTCCTACCCACGCGGCTGCACTACTTCCTCCGAGCACAAGATGGGCTACACGCTTGCCTGCGGGAAGATTGCCCTGGACGGCATGGCAGTGTGCCAGCGGTCTTCGCTTCTCGACTTGTTGATGATGTCACGCCTGAAGGTCTATGCCCACACTGTCACGCTGTCGGCAAAGCATCGAAGCTCGTCGAACTGGTGACATGTCGCCGCTGCGGCTGGCTCTATGGTGCCCTGCGTGACCTCGGACCGACCAGGATGCGAACGAAACGAGAGACAGGCGAGTCCTCGCAGCCAGCACCTAGCCATGACTCGTTCGAAACCGAGCTAGGCTGGGCATCTGACAGTTTCTACACCTATTTCTCGATCACACCCGAGATGCCCTACCCACGTCCGGCAGCGGATAGTGAGGAAGACCGTGAAAACGCGATGCTCGTATTCAATCCTGACGATGCCCAATGGTGCGCGGGATGTGGCAAGCGGGTTCAAAGCACCACGGATGCCTGCCAGTGCGGGCAATCTGCACATCCCCGAGAGATCAATATTTTCCACCGTCAGTGCCCGAACGATCGCAGCGAGACTTTGGAAAGTGAATTGAAACACACACTGGGCCAGTGCCCGAACTGCCTAGCTCGAAACACGATGGGGATTGAGCCGGTTCGCCGCTTCCAAGAGTCCGAAGACGAAGCTGGTCTCGCGGCGGCCATTCCGTTCGCGCACTTCGATGTGTCGCCGTGGCTGCCGAAGGAGCGCTGGCAGGTGCGCAAACTGTTGTGTTTTGCGGATCAACGCCAAAAGGCCGCAGCATTTCCGGCGCTTCTGGAGGACGAGATGTTCCCGTGGGACTTGGGCCGCGCGATTTGCCGCATCGTGCGAGCAAGTGGCAAAGCAATGCGCTTTACCCAGGTGGCTGATGTGCTAGCGAAGCAGGAGATCGAGAAGATTTTGCCCCAAGAGCAGGTGTTGTTGCTGGCTTCCTCGGTGCGGCCTGAAGGCGATGACGTAAACTGGAAGCACTTTTTCCTGGCACAGGTGTTCGCCTACTTTGGGGTGCCGGACTCTGCACGGGATAGCGCTGAGGATTTTGGTGCCTTGCGCGTGCGCTACGATCTTGACGCCGCGAAATCCAAAGCGCTGACCGATGTTCTTGCCAAGCATGGCGTGTCGGTGAATGACGCGGAGCCGCTGCTGCAAACGATTTTTGGCTTTGCGCGGAAGCGGAAGGCTTTTCGACTGCCTGAGGGTGTGAACCTTAAAGATGAAGCATTTGGCCGTGTGACTGCGGACATTTTCCTTGCCCGGGAAAAAGGCGGCCTCAAAAACGCCGAAGGGTTTGTCTCTGCCATCACCAGCGCACAGGGCAACGAGTTCACCAACTACCTGAGTCGCTCACTCAAACTGTCCATCGCAGAGGCATGTGGCGTCGCGGGTGAGCTGTGGGATGCGATGACGCGGACCGCTACTTTGCGCCAGGGCACGGGAGATCTGTGGCAACTGCTCCCTTCGCTAATGCATCTGGAGATGCCGCCCTCACGCTACTGCTGCAACACCTGTCAGACCATCACAGGTTGGAACTTCAATAACGTATGTCCGAAGAAGCAATGCCAGGGGGTGCTGCAACCGATGAATGCAATCTCGGAAGATGACCGTCTGGTCGCACGCTGGGTGTCCGACCAGAGCGATGTGCCCTTTCAGTCGCTGGCCGCTGAGGAGCACACAGCCCAGATTGCGAAGGATGTGGCGGCCATCGTGGAGGAAGACTTCCGAGGCGCGGGTGTGAATCTCTTGAGTTCAACGACAACTTTTGAAATGGGCATCAACATCGGTGACTTGCAGAAGGTGCTGCTGCGCAACGCCCCGCCCAGCGCTGCCTCCTACATACAGCGTGTGGGACGCGCTGGACGTGGCGCGGATCGCAACGCCGTGTGCGTGACTTTGTGCAAAGGCACCAAGTACGATCTCGACTGCTGGCGAGAGCCAGGAGCACGTCTCATGGCTGGCACGGTGAATCCGCCCACCGTGTTCCTTGGCAACGCGCATTTAGCGCAAAGGCACATCAATGCCGTCTTCTTCGCTGCTGCTCTGCGTGCATCGTTGCCGCTGCTCGATACCTTGGCTCGGCGGCAGCAAATCCCGCTCGGCGTGTGTTTGAGCGCGGAGGTGCGCACAGGTCTGCCTTCTGCGTGGTTCTCTAAGGATACGGCGGCCATCGTTCTCGATCTGCATCAGGTCATGCAGAGCGTGATCTTTGATGGAGCGATTGCGACTCCGCTGGACGTGCTCGCTGAAGCCGTGGGTGGATGGGATAAGGCGCGAGCTGCTTGTCTCGATAGTTTCCACAACCGCATAAAAGAGGCCGAAGACGATCTGCTCGCACTCATGGACGAGCGGAAGGAACGCCACAACAAAGGCGAGGCTACCGGTGAGTCTGAACGTGCGATTCAGTCCATTCTCAAAGCCGATCTGATCAGCATCCTCGCCAAGCGTGGCTTTCTGCCACGTTACGCTTTCCCGCTGGATGTCGTGGAGTTGGTGACAAAGACAGACCGCTATTCCGAAAGCGAGGTCGATCTCAGTCGTGATCGCGGCCAGGCAATTGCTGAGTTTGCGCCTGGAGCGCAGGTCGTCGCACGCAAGCAGCTCTACACCAGCGGCGGGTTGTTCTTCTCCACACGCAAGGACATGCCGTCGCCCGAGTGGTTCTGGCGCTGCCCTGACTGCCAACTCGTGCGCACGGAGCTGACAAAGGAGAAGCTGAAGGCAGCCCTGGGTGACAGTTGCCCTGCGTGTAAGAGGAAGGTGGCCGAGCCAACTTTCCGCCGTTTCATTCAACCCGTAGCGTTTCTTCACGATGAGAAGGCGAAAGCATCTTTCGGACGCTCAAAGCCAATTCGCCAACGTCAGGGTCTGACGCATTTCATCGATACACTCGAAGGAGTCTCCTTTGCCATTCACTCTGGCTTTAGGGTGGGCATCAAGAAAAATGGAAAACTATTCCGCTATAACAGCGGCCCTGGGAACAATGGCTTCCATCTCTGCCGCCTCTGTGGTCGCAGCGAACCAGTAGCGCAAACCGGAGCAACTCCAGCTCCCCATCGGTGGCTGCGCTTCCTTCCCATCTTTCGTGGCAAAGAGAAATGCACTGCGGAACCAGGCAAGTCATGGCCTGTAGCCTACGGGCACGTCTTTGAGTCCTTCTGTCTGATCGCTCAGCCTTCTCAATCCGCGCCATCACGCGAGTCGCTAGGCTATGCGATTCACCGAGGCGTCTGCAAAGTGCTCGAACTCGATCTGAACGAAGTCGGTGTCAGCTTCCGCCGCAGCACCTCAGGCGGCGGTGATGAGATCATTCTTTTCGACAAAGCACCCGGCGGAGCAGGTCTGGTGACACAAGCTGCCGAGCGCTGGGATGAAGTCATCTCCGCAGCCGCCCACCTTGTGGAGTCATGCACCTGCGAGACAGCGTGCTATGACTGCCTGAAGGATTTCTCCAACCAAACACATCATGAAAGGCTTGATCGAAAGATGACCGGAATCAAAAGTGCTTAAAGTCAGTGCAAGTTCTAACCCCTTTTCAGCCTCCTGTTCAAATAATCAACGCCAGCTCCCTTCAAGGAACAAGAGCTTCGCTTTTCACGCGGACTGGCCAATGTATTGATCAAAAGGCATTTAGAATGTTCATCATTCCCTGGAGCTGCCTGCCCACGGGAACACGAAACTTGCCAAACCGGGACAGGAAATCCTTGGCATCCCCGGCCTCCACACGATCCCGCCTGAACTGGTAGCAAATGAGATCGTGCATAGCTCAATACTCCTCAGGCAGGTAGATCGTCGTGTAGGATCTGTCGGCAACCGTTTCCACATACACACGGTCATCACCCGTCACCTGATAGACGCTCAGGATTCGTTCATCTCCACTAACCACGGCCAGGCTGTTCAGTGCCAGGCCATCGGAATGCTCATGGCTGCCATCATCCTTCAGACAATCCGGCCCCATTTGGCCGACCTCGCCAAAGTCCCCGGACACATGCCGGTCGATCAGCTTCACCGGATCAATCCCGCCACGCTTGAGCAAATCGAGGGCCGCAGGCGAAGCGACGACACTACCAGGCTGAAAAAGGACTTCTGAAACGGACATCTCTGAAGCTGCCCACGACAAAGCCTCTTCGCAAGCATCGTTGCCAAAACTCGAAAATCTCCGGCGAAATCATGGCTTTCGTCCGGGCCGTGTTGTAGGAAATGCACCACTTCAGATGCCTCAGCCCTTCACCGCGATTATTCCAGCCAATGCCCTTGATGTTTCAGGGCTCCCTCCTCATGCCAGGAAGCCAGGGACGACGGAGTTCAAGAAGGCGGTTTCGGAGATGCTTGCCGGAGATTTGCAGGCTTTTGGCCTCGACGGCACCATCAAGGTAACAGACGACAACATCACCCTCTCCTGGGCGGATACAGGCAGGGCGGAAGGCAGTGTGGAGCGTGCCGTGACGCTCCTTCGCTCGGGCGACTATGCCAGAGGCATCCGACTCCTCCAGATCCTTGAGAAGCTGGAACCCGAAAATCCCCACCTGCACTTCAACCTCGGGGCAGCTCTCTCCGACAAAGGCAAATTCGATGAAGCTCGTGTCCATCTTCATCAGGCCATTCAGCTCGACCCCGACCACATCGACGCCAGAACGACCTTGGGCCTCACCTTCGCTCGCCAAGGGCGACATGAGGAAGCGGTGGAGGTTTTTGAGGAAACGTCCGCCATAGCGCCACAGAACCCGTTTATCTGGCGTGCCCTCGGTGGAACCCTCCGACTCATGCCCGGACGTCTGCCAGAGGCTAAGGAATGCCTCAAAAAGGCCACGCAACTCGCTCCGAATGATTCGGTGGCATGGCTGGGATATGGAGAGGTCTGTGAAAAGCTGGAGTCGTGGGATGA
>Ga0075163_10011920_pt1 | contig 11320 bp, 10 predicted proteins | sample JI1023141ADNA_FD_71478 | JGI IMG/M metagenome (GOLD analysis project Ga0075163, IMG submission 71478) | Wastewater effluent complex algal communities from Wisconsin, to seasonally profile nutrient transformation and Carbon sequestration -... | ecosystem: Engineered > WWTP > Effluent > Algae...
CGCGACGTTCTCCCGGGGCGAGAGCGTGCGACTGGTGCCGATGTGCGCGGCCACCTCGCCGGCAGCCTTGGAGACGCTGGGCGGCAGCGCCGAGACCCGGGGCAAGTCGCGCGCACTGGGGTTGCCGAAGTCGAAGCCGAAGGCATCCTTCGGCACCGCCAGCTCGAGGATCAAGCGGGCCTTGGCCTTGGTGGGCGACACCGCGAACCAGTTGTCGGCGCTGTCGTGCACCACGATGCATGGCAGCGCGGCACCGGCCCGCAAGAGCCGCGCCTGCACGATGCGCGTCGAGGGCCCCGGCGTGGGAATGCGGGAAGGCTTGTCGGGCGAGAGATCGAGCGGGATGTCCGCTGAGAACCGGTCCTCCCGCGCGCCATCCACCGCCGAGCCCTGGATGGGTACCGGGGTGAGCTTGGGGTCGGCCACCGACAACGTGTAGGATGCATCTACCGAATCGAAGGCGGTGAGGCGCTTGAAGGGCGCCACCGAAGGTCGGAACGGGTCCTCGTACGGCAAGACGTCCGGGCGGCGTGTGTCACGGTCCGGGTGAAACGTGGCGTCGGGGGCGCTGTCGGCCTTGGCAGCCGGGTCGGCCGGCCCTTCTGCGCGCGGCCTCGAACGCGGACGCACCGGTCCGGAGCCCGAGGATGCCGGAGCGTCGGCGCCCGGCCCACCGAACGCGAGCTGCGTGTCCTCTTCCGCATCTTCGGCAATACGCTCGTGAAGCACCGGCGCGAACGTGGCGCGCGCGCGCCCCGCAGGGAGCATCGCCAAGCCCAGCGCAGCGAGAATCAGAAGGTGTCGCGCGGCCTTCACGGGAGCCCCCACGATAGCACGGTCGCCACGCGGGTCCGCCGCCTCAGCGCGGGCGCGGCGCGGTGACGACACCGTTGTTCGGGGGCAGCGCCGCGGGGCCACGGAGCCAGCGGCCGGGTTCGTACATGTAGTTGCCCTGCAGGGTCCAGTAGCGCGGGGCGCTCCAGGTCGCGCCCGGCGGAGGCTGCTCCCAATGCCCCGGGATCCACGCGTACTCGACGCCGTTCCAGTGCCAGTAACCGGGGAGCCAGGTGGCCTGCGGCGCCGGCGGCGGCGGGCGATTCTCGTTGACCGGCGCGGGCGGCGGACCGTTCGCCACGACGCCGCGAGCCGGGGGTGGCGTGACGGTCGCCACGCACCCCGCCATCAACGTCGCCAACAGTAGACCCGAGAGGCCGCGCATCGTGTTCTCTCCTACGCCCATTGAGTCTACCAACCTTCCCGAAAGTTCCAACAAGCGGAGAAATCCTATGCTGCACCGCGACTTGACGCGCCCGACGGCAGGGCCGATAGCCTTCCCGAGCCCCGAAACTCGTGGTCGTATGGACGCATGACGCTCCGTGACGATCTGGCCAACCTCCCCGCTTCGGTGCGCGAAAAGCTCGAGACGTTCGGCTTCGACGCGGAACGCCTGGGAAACCTGGCGGGCACCCTGGTGGGCGACGCAACCCAGCGCCGCAACACGCGAAACCGCGTCTCCGGTGGGGTCCTCGCGCCGCGCGAGGACGAGCTCTTCGACCTTCCGGCGCGCGGCACCGAAGACTTCGAACGACTGCGCAAGATCGGCGCCGAGGCCATCGCCCGTGGCGAGCTGGCCTTCGTGGTGATGGCCGGGGGGATGGCCACCCGCATGGGCGGGGTGGTCAAGGCGCTGGTCGAGGCACTGCCGGGCAAGACGTTCCTCGACCTGCGGCTGGCGGAGAACGCCGCCGCTTCCGCCCACGCGCTCCGTCCGGTGCCTTTGTTTCTCATGACCAGTGATGCGACCGACGCCAAGATCCGCGAGGCGCTCGCTTCGGCGCCGGCGCACGTGAAAACGTTCGTGCAGAACCTCAGCTTACGGCTGGACCCGGCAGGCGAGCTCTTTCGCACCGATGCCGGTGAGGTGAGCCCGTACGCCACCGGGCACGGCGATCTGCCCGACGCACTCCGGCGCGCCGGTCACCTCGCGCGGTTCCGCGCCGACGGCGGCAAGTACGTGTGGATCACCAACCTCGACAACCTCGGCGCGTCCATCGACCCGGCGGTGCTCGGCGCCTTCATCGACCGCAAGGCCAAGCTCATGGTCGAGGTCTGCCCCAAGCGCAAAGGCGATCGCGGCGGCATCCCCGTGCGCACCAACGGACGGCTGGAGGTGCTCGAAGAGTTCCGGCTGCCGGAGGGCTTCGATGCCACGACGGTGCCGGTCTTCAACACCAACACCTTCCTGGTCGATGCCGAGGCCCTCGACACCACGCCCTTCGTCTGGACGTACTTCGAGGTGGAGAAGAAGGTCGAAGGGCGCCCGGCCATCCAGTTCGAGCGCTTGCTGCAGGAGATGACCGCGGCGCTCGATGCCATCTACCTGCGCATTCCCCGCGACGGCGCGGAGTCGCGCTTCCTGCCCGTGAAGGACATGGACGAGCTCGCGGCGCGCCGCTCGGAGATCGAGGCCGTGGCGCGCGATCGCGGAATGCTGAAGTAGCGGAGCTAGACGGCGGTGCGGTCGGTAGCCGCCACCTTGGTGGTGGTGTCGACGGTGATGACGCCATCGGTGACCACGACCTTGAAGTGGCCGAGCGGCGCCGTCGCGGGCCCGCGGAGGACCGCGCCGTTCTTGTCGAACTTGGAGCTGTGGCACTTGCAGAGAATGTCGGTCGCCGAGATGACGCCGTCCATCTTGAGGTCGCAAGACGAGTGCGTGCAGAGGCTCGACATGGCGTAGAGGCCGCCCGCGTCGCGCCCCACCAGCGTGGTACCGGGCCCGTTCACGACCGCGCCCTCGGCCACGTCGGTGACCTTGAGCTGCGTAACGCCACCGCTCGAAGACGAGCTGCCACCGGTCGACGAGCTCGACGAAGAGGACGACGAAGAGCTCGCGGGATCACTGCTGCAGGCCGGTACCACCATCGCCACCGCTGCTCCCCCGAGTACCTTCAGAAACGTCCGCCGTTCGTTCATATAGAGAGACCTCCGCCCCCAACATTACGACGGCGCAACGTCTGCGTTTCATGGAACCGCACCCGTTTGTGCATTTTGTTGCCAAAGGGTGGTCAACGGCACGCACAGTCGCGTACCAGAAGGACGATCTCGACGCTGCCTCCCCCCTGGCAGCTGCAGAGAACCCGCGGCCCCTCGCACGGCGCGCCGGTCTCGGCGCCGCCGTCGACCGCATCGCACCCGACCGACGACGCCGTCGCCGCGCGGCAGGCATCGAGCGACAGAAACGTGCGCTCCGGGCGCCCGGTGCAGACGAACCTCGGGCCGCCTCCTTCGCTGCCCGCGTCGGTCGATGCCGAATCGCCCCCGGCGTCCCCCCCGCCGCCCAGCGCCTCGAAAGTCTCGCACCCCAGCGAAAGGCACGAGCCGACGAGGACGACGCGCCAGGCAAGAGGGGGCATGTCTCGACATGTTGCCCACCCGCTCTCCGGCAGCCATTGCTCAGAGTGGCCAACCGCGCCGACGGCGCCTGCGGACTGCTACCGTCCGGAGGTGCTCTGTGTTCGTCGAAGCTTCGAAGTGGCCGAGCTCGGCGCCCGCATCGACAGCCATCTTCTCACCGGCCCCCACCACCGCGTGCTCGCGGGCGGCGTCACCGGCGACGTCGTGTTCGACGCGCGCCTTCTCCCGCCCGAGCCCCCGGCGAGCCGCACGTACCTGTACCTCCTGCTCGAAGGCGCGCTGTACTTGCCGAGAGCACGCCATCCGCTCGCGCGCGACGCGATGGTCCTGGCTCCGAGCCGCGACGCGCTCTTCCGAACCCTCGGTGCCCATCATCGCGGCCCGTTTCGCATCGTGGCCCTGCAGGTCGCGAGCGAGGTCCTCCCAGCTCCGCTGCGGCTCGGGGTACTTCCGCTCGGCGCGCGGCTCCGCGAAGCAGCGGAGGCCTTTCACTCGGCGCTCGCCGAAGGCGGAGCCGGCTCCGAGGCACACCAGGCCCTCCTGCACAGCCTCGCGGCGGCAGGGATCCCCATCGCCTCGGACCGCTTGCTCGCGCGAACCTCGCCGGTGACAGGGCGCATCGACGAGCTAGCGGCCGCCCTCTCCTCTACCCTCTCGCGAGCCGGAACCCGGCCCGCACTCGTGGACCTCGCGGCCGGAAGCACCCTGTCGGAGCGCACCGCACGGCGCCTGCTCCCGCGCGCAGCGGCGGAGTACGGATTCACCTACCGGGGCTGGCGTCCGCTCCGACGTGCGTTCAGCACCACCGTCGCGTGCATCCTCCTGACGGTCCCCGCCGCAACCCCTGGCTTCGTCAGCCGTCGGACCGGCTTCGCGAGCGCCATCAGCCTCTGCCACGCGCTCCGGCACGCCGGGCTCCCGGCGCCGCGCGCCCTCCAGCAGCTCGCGGGCCGCATCCGCCGCGGGGAATTCTAGCCGTCCCTAGCTCAGGCGTTCGCCGCAGGCGCCAAAGGGCGGCGCGCGGCGTGGCACTGGAATTTTGTGGTTGCGGCGGTTGAGCCACAATGTCATACCCAGCCCACCGAGTGGGACACGCTCCCACCGAACTTCACCAGGCGGGAGATTTTCATCATGGATTTCAAGGCGATTGGTCTCGGGCTCGGGTTGGCGTTGGCGGCGGCGATGGTCCCCGGTTGTGCGGCGGACGTCGGCGAAGAAGACGAAGGCGCTGCCGAGGAAGCCAACACCACCCAGGATGAGCTCAACGCCAACGCCCAGAAGGTCGTGGGCGCGTTCACGTACGAGAGCAGCAGCCGCTCGCCCAGCTTCATGGCGCTCGTCTTCAAGCAGGACGGCACCTTCTTCGCGGACGTCGACACCGGCCTCCGCTGCGTGCGCGCGCCGTGCCCCTCGATCCAGCGCGTGGCCGGCCGCTTCAGCGTGACCGCCAACTACATCTCGCTGCTCGCTGCGGTCCCCGGTGGCGCCACCACCACCTACCACGGTCGCTACAAGTACTCGCTCGCCATCGGCCGCGAGACCGGCGTCCAGAAGATCACCCTCACCCGCGCCGGCCAGACCTGGAGCGGATGGACCAACACCGTCAACAAGGTGGGCTCCTACTGCGCCGCCGCCGCGGATTGCGCGGGCCAGGCGATCATACACCCGATGTGCGTCGGCAGCTTCACCTGCACCGCGCAAAACACCTGCGGGTACAAGTGCGGCGTCCCGGTCAACGACGTGTGGCCCGCCGACGCGACCAAGCTCGTGGCCCAGAGCCCGGGCGGCGGCTTCGCTCCCCCGGCCCCGGCCGGCTCCACCTGCGGCTACGGTCAGCAGAAGTACACGCTCGACGTGACCGCCAAGAAGCTCTCCTGGGAAGTGTGTGAGGCCGCCGCAGCCGGCCAGCCGCTCCACCTCACCACCGGCTCCCGCACGGTCACCACCACCGAGCTCGCCAAGATCACCAAGGCCGCGAACGCGGTGAAGCTCTCCAGCGGCGACATCTGCGGCGCCGACAAGCCCATGCTCACCATCGCCGTCACCAGCGGCGCCGGCACCAAGACCTACACCGATAGCTTCTACTCGTGCATGGGCGGCACCCGCACCTACGTCGACAACATCGACGGTGTGTTCGGCGCCATGCGCGACGTCGCGCTCTGATCCGCTGAGCATCTGCCACGTAGACCGAGCGCCGCGGGAGCCATCCCGCGGCGCTCGCGCTTTTTGTGGCGCATCCCGGCACGTTGGAGAATTGTACCGCCGAAACGCTAGACTGTGATGATAGGGTAACCCTCCCCGATGCGGTTCGAGATCGCTCACGAGTTCGACATCCCCCTCGATGCACTGGAGCTCGCCGTGCTCTCGCCGGAGCTCTTGGGCCGTCTGCGTCCCAAGATGGGCGCGACCGTGGAGCGAGCCGAGCAGAAGGAGCACGCCATCGAGGATGGGAAGCTCTCGCGGCTCTGGTTCTTCCAGGCCAACATTCCCATCCCCAGCTTCGCCAAGCCGCACGTCACCAAGGAGATGTGCGCCTGGGATCAGCGGTCGACCTACGACCTCAAGAGCCATTCGTCGAGCTGGACCATCCGTCCGAACATCAAGCCCGACTGGCAGAAGTACTTCCACGCCGAAGGCACCTACCAGCTGGTGGCCCTCGACCGCGGCCGCACCCGACGCGTGGTGAGCGGCGACGTGGAGCTGCACGTGCCGGTGGTACGCCAGGTGGCGGAGCGGATGATCGTGGCCGAGGTGAAGAAGAACTTCGAAGCCGAAGCCGAGACCCTGCGGGACATGGCGACGCTTACATAAGTGCGGCGAGGCCGTTGGGCAGCGGGGTTTTGACCGACCGAGGGTGAATCGCGTTACACTCCTCGTCCCCATGCTGTCTCGCTTTCGCTCGGTGGCCGTTACCGCGTTGCCCCTCGTCGTACTCTCCCTCGCGGGGGGCGCCGCCTCCGCCTCGGAGCCCTTTCCCCAGCGGGCCGACCGGTTGCCCACGCCGGGAAAGAACGCCGCCAGCGAGGATGGCGCCGACTCCATCGTTCTCAACCCTGCCAACCTGGCCAATCAACCCTCGTGGGAGGTGCGCTGGACGGGTGTACGTTGCACGGATACCCAGAAGGTCGGCTGCGGTCACTCGCTCGAGGCCGCTACGCCCCTGTGGTTCGGGTTCGGCAGCGGCCTGCGCCTCGACTACGTGCTCCCCACGTCGGGCTCCCTGGGACCGGGCTTCCCGTACGACGGGCGGCAGATGGTGTGGGTCACCTGGGGCCTCGGCTACCGCTTCTCGGATCGCTTCATGGTGGGCGGCAGCGTCCAGTGGTCGTACTCCACCAGCCCATATCTGAATTCGCTGGTCGGGCTCTCCGCCAGCTTCACCTATCGACCCATCCCGTATCTGGCGGTGGCCGGCGGCGCGCACGATCTCAACAGCCCAGCCAGCACCTCGCTGCCGCCCTACGGCCTCCCACTCCTCGATCGCGCGTTCTTCGGATCGCTGGCGTTCCGACCGCTGGGCACCAAGGCAGTGGAGGCGGGCGTGGAGCTCCGCTACTTCGCCGGAAGCGACGACGCGCGGCCGCGCGCCACCGTGGGGGTGGACATTCCGGGCCTCGGCCGCGCGCGCGGCGACATCGAGGTATCGCGCTTCGGCGACGACGCCCGGCGCTCGTACATCGGAAGCGTCGGTCTGGAGCTCGCCCTCGGTAAGCTCACCGGCGGCGGCGGCGTGCTGGTGGGCAACGGCCTCGGCCCCAGCGACGGCTTCGGTCAGTTCGGCACCATCGCCTACTCGGGCTACGACACGACGCCGGGCGTGCCCACCCGCGATCGCGGCGTGTTCATTCGCCTGGAGGCCACCCCGGGTACGCGCAACCACGTGCGCCTCCTGCGCCAGCTCTGGAAGCTCTCGGAAGATCCCTCGGTGGCGCTGGTGAGCCTGGTGGTGCGCGCCGAGCCTGCCACGTCGTTCGCCCACGCCGAGGAGCTGGCCGATGCCCTGCGCGTGCTCCGGGCTCGCGGCAAGAAGACCATGTGCAGCTTCGAGGACGCGGGAGCCAAGGCGCTCTACGTGTGCGCGAGCGCCGACCGCATCGTCATCAACCCGGCCGGCGGCCTGCGCTACTCGGGCCTCAAGTCGCAGCACTTCTATCTGGCCAAGCTCCTGGAGAACCTGGGCATCAAGGCCGAGTTCGTGCGCATCGGCGCCCACAAGAGCGCGCCCGAGCAGTTCATGAACGAGAAGCCGAGCGAGACCGCCAAGGCCGACCAACAAGACCTGCTGGCGCAGAACGAGGCGGTGTTCGTGCGGAACCTGGCGCTCTACCGGCACCTCGACGAAGGCGCCATCCGTGCCGCCACCCGCAAGGGCCCGTTCATCGCCAGCGAGGCCATCGAGCACAAGTTCATCGACGAGACCGCGTTCGACGATCAGCTCGAGAAGGTCGCGCAGAACATGGTGGGACGCAAGATTCCCTTCGTGAAGTACGACCCGCCGCCGCAAGCCCCGAAGACCTTCGGACCGCGGCAGAAGGTGGGCGTTCTCTACGTGGAGGGCGACATGGTCGACGGCCGCTCCTCGACCATTCCTCTGCTCGGCACCAAGCTGTGCGGCTCGTACACCATCGCCGAGGCCGCCAAGGCGCTGAAGGACGACAAGGACGTGCGCGCGGTGGTGCTGCGGGTGGAAACGCCCGGCGGCTCCTCGATGGCCGCCGACGTCATGTGGCGCGAGCTGCGCCTCCTCGCGCAGAAGAAGCCGCTCATCGTGTCCATGGGTAGCGTCGCCGCCAGCGGCGGCTACTACATCGCCACCGCGGGCAAGGAGATCTACGCGCTGCCGCTCACCGTCACCGGATCCATCGGCATCTTCTATGGCAAGGCCGACATGAGCGGTCTGCTGAAGAAGATCGGCGTCAACGTCGAGACCAATCGCACCAACACCCGGGCCGACGCGGAGTCGTTCTTCCGCGGCTTCACCGAGGACGAGCGAGTGGAGCTCAACCGCAAGGTGGGTCAGTTCTACGACGTGTTCCTCTCGCGCGTGGCCGAGGGTCGCAAGCTCTCCAAGGCCGACGTCGACAAGGTGGGCCAGGGGCGGGTGTGGATGGGCCAACAGGCCATCGAGCACAAGCTGGTCGACAAGATGGGTGGCCTCCGGCAAGCCCTCGAGACCGCGCGCATGCTCGGCAAGCTGCCCGACGACGCGCCCATCGTGGAGTATCCGGAGCGCACCACCACCCTCCTCGATCGCGCGCTCGAGCTGGCCGGCCTCCGCGCCGGCGCATCGCTGGTGACCCTGCCGGCGGCCATTCGCAGCACCGTGCACGCCGCGGCGCCGGCCTTCATCTACGACAAGGACACCGCCCAGGCGCGCCTCGACTGGCTCTCGCCCGACGACACCGACGGCGAGGACCAGGAGTAGCTCCGCGCGTGCAGTCCTGGCCGCTCTGGGTTGGGTCGGCCATCGTGGCGGCGCTGGGCGTGGCCGCCTTCGCCTACTGGCTCACGCGGCGCTTCGAGATCGTGCTGCGGGTACGCGACGACGTCGACGTGCGCATGCGCGGGCGCATCCCCTTTCGCGCCAAGATGGAGCAGACCATCGACGTGCGGGTGGAGAGCGAGGTGGCGGCCCGCGTGACCCTGGGGCAGCTGGAAGTGCCGCTCGATCAGAACATCGAAGTGCCACTCGACTTCGTGCTCACCGTGCCCATCGACGCGGGGGTCTCGGTTCACGAACCGCTCACGGTGTCGGCCAACGTGCCCATCGAGATGGTGCTCACCCAGCACGAGCTCGATCTGAGCGAGCTGACCATCCCCATCGACACCGACGTGATGGTCGACGACGTCATCGACGTCGACATGGTGATCCCGCTCGATACGCACGTGAAGACGGCTCTCGGCGTGACGGTGCCGGTGTCGGCGAGCATCCCGTTTCGCGCGAAGATTCCCATCAAGCAGAGGGTCCACGTGAAAGACTCCATCCGGCTGGAGCTGGGTGACTTTCGCATTCCGCTCCGGGCCACCATCCCGGTGGCGGCCACCTTCATGCTCGATCAAACGTTCCGCGTGCGCGCCGATGTCGAGGTGCCGATCAAACAGCGCGTCACCGTGCCCCTGCGCGAGACCATCCGCACCACCATGAGCGGCGACGTCCCGGTGCGCTGCCACCTGGACGGCACCCTGCCCGCTTCGTTCGTCGCCGATCTCCAGGCCGACGTGGTGCTCGATCAACCGCTGGCCACCCAGCTCGGGGAGATTCGCATCGGCCTCGCCGACGTGACCGTGGGGAAGGTTCGGACTCCGTCCGGGCGCGGGTAGCGTTCGGGATCACGAGAACGACATTCTGCGTTTGGTTGCATTGACAACCATATCCGCGAGCTCTAGCTTGACCCTGCATCATGCGAGACCAGTTCACCGATCAAGGCATCGTCCTCGAGCGCGCCATCGCCTTCTGGGTGCAGCGGGTGCAGGCGCAGCTGCGAACCCACACCTACCGCATCTTCCGCGAGGCCGGGCTGTCGATGACGCCGGAGCAGTGGGCGGTGCTGGTGCGCCTGTGGGAGCGCGGCGACATGACGCAGAACGAGCTCTGCGACACCACGCTCAAGGACAAACCCACCATCAGCCGCATCCTCGACGGCATGGAAAAGCAAGGCTGGGTCGCCCGTCATGCGGACCCCGACGACGCACGCGCCCGCCGCGTGCGGCTCACGCGCTCGGGCCGCGCCCTCGAAGCGCGGCTCATGCCGCTGGTGCAAGGCTTCGTGGCGGACTTCGAGCGCGGCATTCCGGAGGCCGACCTCGCGGTCACCCGTCGCACCTTGATGCGCCTCTTCGACAACCTTTCTTGAGGCCGGCCGCGATGCGCGCCTGTTGCTTCACTCGACCAATTAGTTGCAATGACAACCAAAGGAGACCCCACCATGTTCGTCGATCACACCCTGGAATCCGCCCCGGAAGGTTCGAAAGAGGCGCTGCGCCGTACCGAGAAGGGATTCGGCTTCGTCCCCATGGCCATGCGTCGACTGGCGGAGTCGCCGGCGCTCCTCGCAGCCTTCGACGATGGCACCCGCCACTTCGCCGCCTCGTCGCTCACGCCGCTGCAACAAGAAGTCGTGATCTTGACGGTGGCCCGCCTCAACGAGTGCCATCTGTGCGTGGCCATCCACGGGCGCATGCTCGAGCGGCAGGGGCACCGAGCGCTGGTGGCACCGCTCACCGCCGGTGAGGCCACCGGAGACCCCGCGCTCGACGCGCTGGTGCGCTTCGTCGAGCAGCTGATGGCGTGCCGTGGCCAGGTGAGTGACGTCGAGCTCCAGGCGTTCTTCGACGCAGGGTTCCAACAACGGCATGCGCTCGACGTGGTGGTCGGCGTCGCCGCCTACACGCTGAGCACGTTCGCGAATCGCCTGACGCGCGCGCCGGTGGACCCGCAGCTGCAGCGGTGACGTCAGGCGCGCAGGTTGAGCGCGGCCTTCTTGCGGGTGTGCTCGATGAGCGTCGCCAGCTCGGCCGCGGTCTTCCCGCCGTAGGTTCGAGGAAAGCGCCGGGTCTCGCCGGAGTCGAGGGTAAGCACGAGCTCGCCGGCATCGGCCGCCACCGCCACCACGGCCTCCCACGCGAAGAGCTCGGTCTTGCCCTTGCCCCCCTCGAAGAATAGGCCGTCGCGACGTACCGAGAGCGCCGAGTCGTCGAAGAGCGCGCGCGGAATGGTGACGAACGCGATGGTGAGACCGTACAGCAGCGTCACCGTGCCCGCCGCCGCCAGGAAGGGCTGAAGCCCCTTGGGCACGTGGAGAAAGATGGAGAGACCGCCCACCAGCAGGACCATCGCACCGATGGTGGCGATGATGGTGCTACGCACCAGGCGCCCGGCAATGCCCGGCGTGTCCGCGCGAAG
>Ga0075163_10011922_pt1 | contig 11320 bp, 11 predicted proteins | sample JI1023141ADNA_FD_71478 | JGI IMG/M metagenome (GOLD analysis project Ga0075163, IMG submission 71478) | Wastewater effluent complex algal communities from Wisconsin, to seasonally profile nutrient transformation and Carbon sequestration -... | ecosystem: Engineered > WWTP > Effluent > Algae...
CTGGTCCTGTTGGTCCAGCTGGTCCTGGTTCTCCCTGCGGACCAGCGGGGCCTTGTTTTCCCTGTGGTCCTGCAGGTCCCTCCTTTCCCTGTGGTCCTGCAGGTCCCACTGTACCTTCAGGTCCACGTTCACCGCGAGGACCTTCAACGTAAATTACCTTATCACGCGTGATAACTGGACATTCTGAAGAAGTTGAAGATGCATCGCATTGTGCTGCGCTACTTGAGGAGATAGTTTGAACTTTGTTTCTTCTGTCACCCTCTCTGTGAGTACTCACATCTTCCAGGCAGGAACTACTTGGTGTCATTCCAGATTCGAGATCGAAGCCATCTTGGCTTGAACTTCTGGGCGAATTACGTTTGTGTGGTGGTGAGGGTTGATGCGCACTTCTAGGGGGCGAAAGTAGCCCTGGTGGCATGCCTTCCAATTCTTCCATATCAACGTAGACTGTATTTCCCGTTACTCCGGTCTCTGTTGCACTACTTTCATCGATGGAACGTCTTCTTCTCTGTTTTCCCACTGGTTCGCGTGGAACTCGTGAACCTGAATCCGTTGCCTGCCCCGAAGCGAATGAGGAGGAATAGTACTTGTCCATTTACGAAGGGTGCAAATTTCACATCGAATCATCACTTTGGTGCTAGAGTTGCCAGCGATATGGAGAGAGGTGTTCAGAAGGCTGCTGTATTCCGAATATCTCCTGCAACGATGGCAAATTGTAACCTTCACCTTCAGCAGTTTCAATGTTGCCACTTTCCGCCGCAGAGTAGCAGCCAAGTCTCGTAAGTGGTACGTAGAAAAGTGAGGAAGTTCGACCCCAGCGTGCAACTATTATTATCAGTAGAATGACTAGACACACAACGAAGATTAGCACAACCACGTTAACAAAGGTATCATATTTGTCTGGCAGTACGCATGCAGGGCAGTACGGTTCACACCTCTGATCTTGGCACCATATTTTACCACCTCTGCATCCCTCGCAGTTGCCCTCGGGACACATGCTACTGCGGCAGTGTGAAGAATCCATCTTTACCCTGCAGCAGATATCTGGAATTGCACGCCACAATGGGTAAAGTGCGAAGTTGAAAGCGTGCAAGATTGGCTAATAAGTTCTGCACCGGAAATGAATACCGATTCTCCTTCGAGGGATGCCACACCTGGCACTTCTGGAACACAGCCCAAGTATAGCAGGGCAGAACGGAGAGATGATACTGGACTCATTTCACAGGCAATTCGAAGGCTTGGTGGTACTTCAGAAGTGGATAAACTTCCCACAGTTGAAGATGATCACACTATCGATGGTGATGGGCGCGTACTCGCACATACAGATTCAGATGAAAGGATATTTGAATTGCAGAGGCAGTATCGCAGGCTGGATGTAATTTCATCCCCGGATCCTCTGCTGCTGCTGGAAGTGAGCAAACCACCGCAGAAACGTGAAATTGCACTGCTGCTGATATGTGGTAATGAAAACCTTGCAATACTGGAGCGTATAATACCACATCTGAAACGCAAATATCAAGCGGTGGAGAAGTTGCTGCTACCAGCGCCAAAACAGAGAAGTGAGAAGGATATTGCGCAACTAATGCTGAAATCGCGCACATCACGCTACATTCTGGCAGCTGGACTCGACAGAATTTACACATCACTGGTACTGGGCTCCGGTACACCATTTTGCATCCTCAATTCCAAGTGTGGCAAGTACTCAAATTACATCACACAACTGGGGCTGAATCAGCTGATAATGGAGGCTGAAAACTACCAACAATTCAAGTCCCTCTTCTTGCAAGCCTACAGCTTTTCACAACAAGTTGGAAGTAAAATTGCCACAATTCTAGAGGCTGAACGTAGGAAATCTGCAGCAACGCAGCGCACACTCTCCACACTGAGAAATATAGGTGAATTGCTACCACTCACTACAGAGGTGCACTGCAAGATTAACTTTCACTGCAATCCCCGCAATTACAGGGCAAATCCATGGATGACCACACTGGCGGAGCAACTCTCAAATTACAGCTGCAACTATGGGCTATACTTGGAACTTTCAATCTATCGCTCTATGGTGGTGGGAAAACGGTACCATCTTTACCCCTGGATTGGAATATTGGAAATTGGAATGCAGTGCCAGATTGCAGCCCTACTTTCAAGCAGTGAATGGAGAGAGTCATCACGCTGGTGTAGAGGTTTGTTATTACCAGGCAGCAAGGGGACAACTCGCAACATCAGATCACTACTTCGCAGTACAGGAATACCTTGCCAACATGTGCCCATTCCCCTGCTAGATGTGCTGGAGACATTCAATCACGGAAACTTCATTATGAGACCAAGGCTTTGCCACTTTCGTGAATCCACTGTAACGCTGAGTCTTCCAACCCCAGAGGAAGACCAGCCTTCAGAATCAGAGAGCAGTGAAGATAGTGACTCTGAAATTTCGGGCCAAAGTGAATCAGATTCCTCTGAAGATGATATTGATTCAACACTCTTTCCAGAAGATGATGAAGAAGACGAAGGATATGGTGGTGAAGTTGAAGTTGAAGCAGAATTTGAAAATGGTGACAGTGAGTCTGGAGATGAAAGGTCAAGAAAGCCGCTGAAGCAACTGCTGGCAGAATCGGACTTTCAACTGGGAGATGATGAAGATGATGAAGTTGCAGAGGGTGGCATGGAAAAATCATCCACAACTGAGAACAATAACTCTGAAGTAGCACCAGGAGATGTAGAAGTTGATACTTCCTCCACAGCAGTGGACAGAAGTACAGCAGCCGAAACTGGAGAAGGTGGTGGTGAGAAACATCACAGAAATGAGAAGGAAAATGCACAGCAAGTTAGGCCACCACTACCACCACTGCAAGGCGAGCCACAACCCTCTGTAGAAGGGACATATTACTACTACCAATCTAGACCACGTGAAATCGGGGCAGATCTGCGCAGTCTGGAAACCTGCATTCCCATTGTAGAAGGAGATGATATTGGGCTGCTAATACAGGCACTTTCTCGCAATACACCTCCAGTTGTACATCCCACAGAACTTAACCTGCAACTTCTGGGGTCAGATTACCCCCTGTATACAGAGAGTCTAGATCCCGAAACTTTGCACCACATTTGCACAGTTTCCAGAGTAAATCATGCAGTGCAGCACATCGCAGAAATTAGCAGCAAGATGGCCTGCGAAATACCCCGCTTTCTCAAGCAGCTGGAGAAGATGAAATGAGGCAAGCAAAAGATACGATAATTCTGGAATACAGCGGTGGATCCACCACTGATATAGAATTCCTACAACTTCAGCCCACAATTCTCACCACGCATTCCTCACTACACCCATGTAAAGTTAGTGGGGAGAAATAGCCCTATCTTTGCGTATCACATGCTGCGAATCGCCCCTGTAATTTATCTCCCGGGGTACCGTCGAAGTTCTCAAAACTGGTCTGCTCTTCCTGTTAACTCCACGATCTGACCAATATGCGCCCACATTCACACCACAGTTCTCCAGCCAAGAACCGTTCAACACTGCCCTCAGACATACCGACTGTTCCAGGGGCATCTGCTTCTTCTTCTTCACGAATGCATAGGTCATCGGCACCCTCGAACTATTCCTCTCTCGCAGTGGTAAATCTAGCACCCACACATCTCTATTTATCACACCGAAGCGTACCAATCCATCTATAATTTCCTGCAGTGCGGAGTACAATTCATCAGCAGGAGGCATAACATCTCCAGCAGAAGTGAAACGGAGGAAGATATCTTCAGTTTGTCCCTCGTGAAAGCGGGGAGAATTATCATGGCTTATCACGTAACGTGTAATCTTTGTAATTGGTCCTTGCATCGCCCGAACTTCCTGCTCAACTTTGTTGAAAAGTTCAACACTCACAACTGCCACCGTGTTGCGGGTTGCGCGTTGACCAGAGTAAATTACAGTGCATGGACCTACATTTCCCTGCATGATGGAGTCCAAATACTGCCGAATCTTATCGAGAGGAGATTCACATTCAATCACACAGACCATTCCCCGTATTACACTGTGCGCTGCTGCAGCGCTCTCACTCTGAATTTCGGTACCATCTCTGGGCAACTTCTGCTGTGGGAAGAATGATTTCAATGAAAGTGATTCAGCCCTGCTACTATAGTTCATTTGATAGCCCCACCCATCACCAATCTTATTCAGGCTTCAAACCCCACACAATCCGGGGCACATTTCACAACTCACTGCAGCTGAAGTGAAGTGGCACTGTTGCCCTATTACAGCGCCTGATCGCAGAATATTGCTTTGTAAGCATCCGATACACTCTGATACTTGATGGAAAGGAGCCAAAACGGTAACATCAGCAGCACGAAAGTTAACAACCCTAGCAAGTAGGCAATATAGGGAGACATTTCAAGTCACTCCTGCAGCAGAACTACAAGTCACCATTTCGCGCAACGTTCCAGAATGAAGATTACAATGCATAACTTCAGATGCTACAAGCACAGCACCTACACATTCGAGCAGGGGAAATTCAACCTCATACGTGGAGATTCAGGGGTGGGCAAAAGTACCTTATTCCAGGGCATATTCTGGTGCTTGTACGGGCAACTTCGCAACGTTAATAACCACGCCAATCAGAGGGCTGAAGTCTGGGTACTGCTGGAGTATGGTGGCCACTGCATATTTCGCCGCAGAAATCCCACAACATTCACATACACATCACCTGCAGGAATTACATACGAGGGTGATGTGGCACAAGCCGAAGTTAATAAAGTCTTCGTCACTCCAGAGTTATGGCCCTGCGTTTGTTCGGTGGCACAGGGGGAATACAACCCCATCATTTCAGCGGCAGGTGCAGCGAGAATGTCGATACTAAATTCAATAGCATTTGGAGATGATGATCCACGCCACTACTACGAACGCATCGGCGCCGAACTTCAGCGCGTAGAATCTGAAGTACCAGGCAATACAAGGCAGTTCGAAAATTTGTCCTCAAATTACCAGGCATTTATCACACAGTACCAAGATCAGATGTACCCACCACTAGATCCCCCACAACAGCAGGAGATGGAGAGAAAGTTGCAACAGATGAACGTGGAAATTGAAAACCTCAGCAAGTTACTATTGGAATCCACTTCACGTGAGAGTGCAAGATCCACACTTGAAATTAGCATCGCAAAGATAGGGGAACAGCTGAAAATACTTCCACAATTTGGAAATGAGGAATTGCGCGCAAGACAGAGAGAAATATCACAACAGAGAGAACGCGCAATCCTAGAGCAGCAACTTCAGCGCATAATTAGCTCGGCACCCAGGAATCACTTCGAACAGAAACCACCACGCTATAATCTCTCGCAACTTACGGAAATACATCACAAGGAGCAACTTCACCAGCAGGAAGTGAGAAAGGCTACCAAACTAGGCCTGGAATATCGAAGTGAAGTTATACAGAATGCACTGATAGAAGTTGAAGCCCAAATTGAGGAGCAAAAGCTATTCGCAGAATACCAGTATCACCAGCAGCTGAAATCCCAGCATCAGAGTATAATTTCTAAGTTGAAGCCCGAGGTGAGTATGTCCACAGTGGAAGAGGCCAGAAGACGCCTGCACCAGTATGAAGTGAGTTGTAACTCCATTCCATGCCCAAATTGCGGCACACATCTGCGATATATCGGGGGTACGTTAACATCCACGCAATCTCCCCCAAATACCACCAGAGAGGCGATATTACACGAAATTGTTGAAGCGGAGAAGCAACTTGCATATCAACAGCAAGTAATGGAGCTGGAACGCCTGATACTGCAGCACCCAGAGCCCAGCGTGAGAGAAGGGTGCGTGAAAAGGGACATTGCGGCACTGCAGCAGAAGAGAGAGGCACTGCGCCAAATTTACCACGTTGAGAAGCCCGAAATCACATCAGAGGAGGTCAAACGTATCATAGAGTGGTGGAAGTACCAAGATGCCCTACAACAGGCAGAAGATGCCCTGCGACAATACCCAGAGAAGAAAGAGTGCGATTCAGCGCAGCTCGAACGTGACATCATGCTGCAGGCCAAACGTACCACATTACAGCAGCAACTTGGGCAACTTGAACTTCAACTCTCCAAGTTGCCAGCAATGCGAGAAACTTCAGCACAAATTACAGCAAAGAGGGAAGATCTACAGCAGCAGAAGGCAGAGTTACAAAAGTGCCTGCAGGGTTCGAAGCTTTCACGGCAGGCACTCTCGCAATATGAACAACTTGAAATGCTCGCAACTTCACTGCAGAGATCACACAACAGAAGCCACAATCTCAGAAGGTTGCTGGAAGAGGCACATCGCCTGGAGTGCGAAACACTTGTGGGTGTGGTGGAGCAAATAAACTCATTCATACGGCAGTGGGCACCAATACTCTTCGAAGGGCAGCTCTCACTCTCACTTTCACTATTTCGCCCACTGAAGTCAAGGCCTGGAGAGAAGCAGCAACTCACACTCACCATCACACATCAGCAGGGAAACGATGCCGAATTCTCAAGTTGTTCAGGTGGAGAAAAGGAAAGGATAAACTTGCTCATAACACTGGCACTACACCAGCAGAGAGGTTCTGGAATACTAATACTTGATGAAACACTCGCATGCCTGGACGCTAGAAATAGAGATGCTTGCCTGGAACTCATTCGCAGCGTGGTCTCAAATACCACGGTACTGGTTGTAAACCACGAAATATGTGAAGCTGCGTTCGATAATTTGATCTCCGTTGGTGGCACCGCAGCAGAAATTACATCCCCTGAAGTGTAACGTTGGAATTCGCCCCACCACCAGGGCAAATGAAAAACATTCGATGAACATCGAGTGTAGAATGAGAAATCGGACCAAATGTGGGCAAATTTCACATCGCACATACATCACAACTGCTGTAGTAGAAATTAGCACACTTCAGTATGTGAAAGTTCCAGGGGTGCAACTGCGAATGTACAGGTTGGAATTCAGTACAATAACTCAATGAATTCCAATGTAGGAGTTCAACTTCAGCATTACCAAGGAATACCACAGCAGAGTGGAATCAAATACTTCACGCGAGATGCACATCCCGCATATCTCCAGAATTAGTACACCACAAGGTAGAAATTTCCACACCTCCATCCTTCGCAGTGACAACCCGAGAAATGCTACTACTTTCACCTGAAAAGGATGGCCATCTATCTTCCACAAGGTGGTATTGAATTGAACCAGCAAGTTATACTGGGATATTGGGATGGCGGTAACCTCTTCGCACTGGTGGATACAACTGGTGATGAAACCAAGATAAATTCAAATTACTGCTTTGAACGCGCCACACTGCAGGATATGCCCTACGCCACCCTCGCACAAAATACCGTGAAGAGGGCAGCAGTATTTGAACTCCAGGGTACCAGAGATGCGCTGCAACTCCAAGAATTGAAACCCTACAGTGGAGCATGGTTGAGTGGTGAGCAAAATGGTGGAGAAATGTACATCGCAGCACGTTCAACAGAGAGGGTCTCACTACTGCTGCTACAATCGGCATATCAGGAGTGGAATGATCCCGTGGTGCTACTTGCAGGGGTGCGGTACCAGGTGTGGACGATTGAAGAAGATGGGAGTAATTTGCTGGTTAACTTCGCAATTCGAGAACAAAGTGGGGAAATTACAGGATGGAGTAGCAGCTGCATTGCAATGCCGCTTTCCTACTACTACGGCTGTGGAAGTGGGGGATGTTATTTCACAGAACAGGTGAATGATACTTTGCTCCTCTCATACTGCTCATTACTCGGCATCGTGGGCGTGGAATCCTGCACATTTGTTGAAGGTCCAGGATGGACGGATGCGGACGATGCAGTAACAGCGCACGTCTATAACTACTGCACCGCTGGTAAGAACTGCCAAACCAATTGCAAAGCTCCATGCCCAGAGAGTAACCAGGAATGCCTCTACAATGGCGACACTTTCATATGCAAGGCTACTCTCAATTCACTATTCAGCGGAGAGTGGTGGAAAGAGACATGGTTTATCATTGTTGTTGTTGGTGTACTGCTGCTGCTACTCTCGGTACTGATTGCGGCAATTTACTCACGCAGGCAGAAGAAGAATGAAGAAGGTGGAAGTGGTACAAATCAAGGCCGAAAATATGAAGGTGTACAGCCAACATCACCATCTAGTGAAAGGTAAGGGAAGTAGATATGAATTCCAAGACCGCCAAGGGTATCATGATTGCTGTTGCAGTTTCCCTCATACTTGGGATAATAATCTACACCATTGTCCTCTTCGTCTGCTACTCCGATAACAGCTGGATATTTGCACCGTATGAACCAACAGTACCTTCCAATGCATGCCAACCACTAATTGCGGTACTACCACTGAGTGATGAGGAAATAGCGAGACAGCAGGAACTACTCACAACAGACAACCCATAACTACGGGCAGTAAATGAAACTTGTAATTCCAAAACAACTCACTTGTAGTACCAGCACCAAACGGAACAAAATGTACAACACCAACTACGAGTACAGCCCACTTCATTCAGACTCCGCAACACCAGGGCGTAATTCGAGAATTGCCGACACGGGAGAGACGGGCGCAGGTAGCAGCGGCACATCCACAGAAAGTGGCAAAGTGAGCAACAGCCACCGTAGAATTGCACAACGCCCCGTCATTCACCCCATTTTCGAAAGTGCGCAGGATTACACACTTGATAACTTCTGGAAGTTCAAGTTAATGCAGGCCGCGAGAGGCAAGTTCCCCAGCGGATTCTGCTATCGAGATGGATTCCTCATTCAACGGGGGAAGAACAAATCTACAACCGTCTCGATATCGAGAGATCCGCAGCAGGCAATGCGTGCCTTCATTGCATTCATGAAGGAGGCCGGAATATACTCAGATGGAGATGTTAACATGCAGCAGGACAATTTGATGTTCAGAAGATCCATTGTCACCAGCATATCAAGTTGGACCGAAGTTCCAATCAAGATGAGAGAGGGAATGCTGGAGGACTACATCAAACGTGAAATACTGAGGCTTGCACTGAATGAAAGAGATGCACGCACCCTGCGCCTATCACTAATATTGGGCGTGAGAATGAAGATATTCAAAGCTGCGAGAATTCGAATGGTGAATCAAGCGATAGACTCAGTGGATGGCCTGGTGAGAAATCCAGATGGTAGTTTTGAAATACGTGCAGATCTTTGGAACGCAGCACTGAACAAACTCTTGCAAGAAACTTCTCACCATGTGCCAGGGCAAGATGTTCCCTCTGCACCCCTGATATGCCACACTTCAGACAGCGTGAAGAAGAGCAAGGCGAAACAGGCGGAAGAAAGTGCAAATGCAGAAGCACAGCAGCACCAAACGGAAAGCAGTGAAAATGGAGTCCAAAGTAGTACTAATAACCCATACTCGGCATCTTGATTTACATTTGAAGATTTCGATGGTCGAGCGACCCTCGAATTACAAGGCATTGTTCCACAGAAGCAAATGGTAAAGTTTGCCCTGCTAATTGCGCTGAATGAGAGAGGTGGGCAGTGCTCAACCTACGAATCCATTTCTGTTACCATCAATGCCCTAGTTTCCATGGAATATCATATCGCAGTACTGGGTTGTCAAACTCCTTCGCAAATTGCAAGGCTTGGCGATGAATGTGGTGTTAGACTACAGAATAGAAATATTGCCACAGTGAGTGAGCTGGAAAGTGCACTACACACCCTACACCTGAATAATCTTGAAAACCTTGCCATTGTGGTACTGGGTGGAGATGGTGCAGGATATCCACTCTCTTCAGGTGAAAGAGTGGGCGCAAATGCGATACTTTCCATGCTGTGCAGTGCCACGAGTGAGAGTGCAGAATTACTCCTGATAATGGAGGGAATTTCTGGAGGTAAGTGCTGCCTGCCGTACAAGCTGGACATCGAGGGTAATTTCCGCCTCACTGGTAAGATGTACACCACGCTGCAATCAGTGCTACTATTTACCTGCGATTGTTACTCGGCTGGAATATCTACAGATGATGGTGAGCATGGTAAAATATGCCCCCTGCTAAGTGGTACCTTCTCACTGCTAGAGAGTGGAGTGAACTCACTTGCAGAATTTAGCTCGCAAATGTGCCGCAACCACCAACTACCATTCGAGGTGTACTCCACATATCCCATACCTGCAACGTTATGGAACTGGATATGGAATCCAAACTTGGAAATATACATTAATCAGAAGTTGGCCACACTGGTGCTGGTACGGAAAACCCACACACCAGAGATGCCACACTAGTACATTGGTACGGCAAAGATGGAGCAAATGGGAGATGATATTCTTTTCTACTACTCTGGTTCCAGAGATGCCAGAGTTGGCGAAGGAGTACACGAATACGTTCGCAATGTTAACAACTACGCACAACTATCGCAGGCGAGGGACTGGAGGAAAGTACTCTCAAACTTTTACGAACACCACTTCTACTGGCTTGGTCACTGGTACAATACTGCAGAGCATGCGTACCAGGCTGCCAAGTTCGAAAACATTAACCACAACCTAGCATTCCAGTTCACACTTGACAGCGGCACACAACTCTCACAATCTCCAGGCATCGAGGCTAGAAAGTTGCGCAAAGTGGTACAGATGAACCAGCATCAAATTTCACAATGGAATTCCATTAGTGAAGTTACTATGGAGTCCATACTGGTAGCAAAGTTCAGTTCATCCCAACAACTTGGGAATGTGCTGCTATACACCTGCAACGCGCAGCTGTGGCACGGCGGACCCCGCATTCCTGCCCGTAGAATGGTGGAGTTGGAGAGAGTGAGAGAAATGCTGAGAAATGGGACATAACTTGGGGAAAGTAGGAAAGAACAATCACAGAAAGGAGGGATGCACATCCCCCCTGGTGTGGTGGACATTTTCACATCCATAGCCCTGAAGTACGTGGTGCTGAAGTTAACCTAGAACTACGCACCCACATCACCACAGTAGATACTGTAGAAGATATTCTCTGAATTCCTATGCTGGATATGGGCTAAATTTACCCCAAGTTATCACTACACTGCAACAACATGGAAATGTGGGGTAAAGTTGCAACAATTACAAGGCCTCACTCCTGGTGCCAGTGGTGAGAGAAAAATACCACCATTGCCGGGGATAATCACCACAGTAGATACTGTAGAAGATATTCTTCTGAATTCCTATGGTTACTATGGAGTAGTACAGTGATTGAGTTCCTACCGTAGCTCTTCACCGAAGTTCCAGCACAAGGTATTGGACTCCTTCCTACAGTAGATTCTGTAGAATATCTTCACTGAATTCCTATGGTACTGTAGTGGAAAGTTCCTACAGTAGATTCTGTAGAATATCTTCACTGAATTCCTATGGTACTGTAGTGGAAAG
>Ga0075163_10011924_pt1 | contig 11319 bp, 8 predicted proteins | sample JI1023141ADNA_FD_71478 | JGI IMG/M metagenome (GOLD analysis project Ga0075163, IMG submission 71478) | Wastewater effluent complex algal communities from Wisconsin, to seasonally profile nutrient transformation and Carbon sequestration -... | ecosystem: Engineered > WWTP > Effluent > Algae...
CGGCTACACGATCAACCCGCTCAAGGCCCGCCGCCGCGGCCGGATCTTCCTCGACTACCTGCGCAACGGCCGCGGCGCGACCTTCGTCGCTCCGTACTCGCCGCGCGCCCGGCCCGGCGCCCCGGTCGCCACGCCGGTGACCTGGGACGAGCTGCTCGCCGGCCTCGATCCGCTCACGTTCACGATCCAGTCGATCCCGCCGCGACTGGCCGCGCTGGCCGCCGACCCGTGGGCCGGCATCGACGAGCCGCAGGCGATCACCGCCGCGATGCGCAGGTCGGTCGGCTGACGTTGGCGCCGCGCTCGGTCACTGGCACGACCTTCGCACCATGGCGGGGCCATGCCGCCTCACGCCCTCGACTCGGCCACGATCAGCTTCGGGCTGGTGGCCATCCCGGTCAAGATCTACACCACCAGCGAGACCGCCAACGAGATCCACTTCCACATGATCCACGCCGGCTGCGGCGAGCGGCTGCAGCAGCGCTACGTCTGCCCCGAGCACGGCGAGGTCGAGCGGGCCGACATCGCCAAGGGCTACGAGGTGTCGCGCGGCAACAACCTCGAGCTGTCGAAGGACGAGCTGGCCGCGCTGGCCGCGGTCTCGTCCAACGAGGTGTCGCTGACCGAGTTCGTGCCGGCGGCGGCGGTCGATCCGATCTACGTCGACCGCTCCTACTACCTCGGCACCGACAAGGGCGGCGAGCGCGGCTACCGGCTGCTGCGCGAGGCGATGGTCCGCACCGAGGTGGTCGGCATCGCGACCTACGCCGCCCGCGGCAAGCAGTACGTGGTGATGGTCCGCCCGTTCGAGGACGGCATGGTCATGCACCAGCTCCGCTACCCCGACGAGATCAAGGCGTGGGACGAGGTGCCGGTCAAGGCGGTCGCCAAGGTCGACCCGGCCGAGATCGAGCTGGCCGAGAAGATCATCGGCCAGATCACCCACGCGACCTTCGACCCCGCGCCGTACAAGGACGAGGTCAAGGACCGGATTCGCGCCATGCTGCGCGACAAGGCCAAGGGCAAGGAGCTGGTGGCCGAGCCCGCGGCGGCGACCCATCGGATGGTCGACCTGATGGAGGCGCTCAAGGCGTCGCTGGCCGGCAACGGCGCCGCCAAGGGCGCCCGCGGCGACGGCCACAAGCCGACCAAGCGGCCGGCGCGCGCGGCCGGCAAGTCCAAGGCGCACACCACCGGCGCCACACCCCGGCGCGCAGCGCACGCCGGCGGCAAGGGCGCGCCGACCCGCAAGCGCGCCACGACCGGCAAACGCGCCGCGGCGTGACCGGCGCGGCCGGCAGCGACCGGCCCACGAGTTGCAATCACGCCTCGCATGCGAGACGGCTTCCCCGGCGCCGAGCCCTTCTTGCCCGCCCGCCGCAGCCTGCGCGTGCTGGCCGAGGCGGTCGGCGGCTGCCGCGGGTGTCCGCTGTACCGCGACGCGACCCAGGCGGTGTTCGGCGAGGGCCCGCCGTCGGCGCGCCTGATGATCGTCGGCGAGCAGCCGGGCGACGTCGAGGATCGCGCCGGCCACCCGTTCGTCGGGCCCGCCGGGCGGCTGCTCGACGAGGTGCTGGCCGAGGCCGGCTTCGCCCGCGGCGAGGTCTACCTGACCAACGCGGTCAAGCACTTCAAGTACAGCCTGCGCGGCAAGCGCCGGGTCCACGCGCGACCACGTCCGCCCGAGGTCGAGGCGTGCAAGCCATGGATCGAGGCCGAGCTGGCGGCGCTCGCGCCGCAGGCGCTGCTGCTGCTCGGTGCCACCGCGGCCGCGTCCTTGCTCGGCGGCTCGGTCAAGGTGCTGCGCGACCGCGGCCGGTTGCTGACCACGCCGCTGGCCGCCGCCACCTTCGTCACCGTCCACCCGTCGGCGGTGCTGCGCGCCGGCGACGCGCGCGGCCCGGCCCGGGCCGCGTTCCTCGCCGATATCGTCGAGGTCCGCCGCTGGATGTCGTCGGCGGCCGCGGTCGCGGCCTGACCGCCGCGCCGGTCAGAACGGCTGGCCGCTGGCCCGCCGGCCGGGCGAGGCCGGCGCGGTCGATCGGGTCCGGTGGCCGACCATCGGGCTGTCGGGATCGCCGTCGACCTCGCGGGTCAGCGACTGATCGTGGCCGGCCTCGCCGCCCCAGGTCAGCTCGGCCAGCCCGGCGCCGTCGGGCCGGCGGACGTGGAGGGCGTCGCCGTCGTTGTTGAGGAACAGCCCGGTCGAGGCCACGGTGATCACCCCGGGCAGGGTCGGCGCGGCGGCGCCGAACACCACCAGCGCCTTGCCCGGCGCGAGCACGGTGCCGGCCGCGAGCGTGACCCGGACCTGGACCGCGTCGGCGATGGTGACCCCGCCGAGGTCGAGCGGCGCGTCGCCGACGTTGACCAGCTCGATCAGCTCGTCGGCCCGCGTCGACGAGCTGCCGTCGCCGTTGCCGTCGTAGCCGTCGGGCGGATCGGCCAGCACCTCGTTGATCAGCAGCGCGCCGCCGCGCGGCGGCGGTGGTGGCGGCGCGGTCGTGACCCGGTCGGCGACCACCGCGACGTCGTCGACCGACCAGCCCTGACCGTCGTTGCCGGTCCGGTCGACCGTGTCGAACGTGAAGCGGACCTGGATCCGGCGCCCGGCCAGGCCGGTGAGGTCGAGCAGCCGCGGCGCGAAGCCGCCGGTCCACCCGGTCACCTTGCCGACCTCGATCGCGACGTCGGGATCGTCGACGTCGGCGACCGCGATCGTCAGGTGGTCGTGGGCGGGGTCGCCCTCGACGTCGATCCGCTCGCTCAGCACCAGCGCCGGCCGCACCGCGCCGCGGAGATCGATCACCGGCGACGTCAGGGCGCCGCGGTTGCGCGCGCCGGTGTCGTAGTCGCCGCGCGCCTCCTGTCCGTACCAGAACGACGCCGCGCCGCCGCCGGCGTGGTGCCGGGTCACGTGCCACAAGCCGGTCGCCTTCCAGCCGCCGAGCCCGGCCTCGGCGCCGTCGGTGAAGATCACCGCCGGGGCGGGCAGGGCGACCGTCAGCACCCGCGACAGCGGGCCGGTGTTGCCCAGCTCGTCCTCGGCCCGCAGCGCGACGTACACCGTGCCGACCGGCGGCACCGCCAGCGACGTCACCTGCACCGTGCCGGCCGCGGTCGGCGCCGGCGCCGAGGCCAGGGTGGCGGTCGCGAACGACGCCTCGGTGATCGGCGCGGTCGACCACCGCAGCTCGTAGCCGGCGGCGGTGCCGCGGCCGCCGTCGTCGCCGGGCGCGGTCCAGCGGAGCTCGACCCGGGTCGCCGCCACCGCGGTCGCCACCAGGTCGGCGATCGCGGCCGGCGGCGCCAGGTCCTGCTCGATCACGAAGCCGAGGCCGTGGCGGGCGGCCGCCGCGACCAGCACGTCCCAGTCGGGGGTGCGGTTGGCGAGGGTGCCGTCGTCGTCATCGCGGAGGAAGACCTCGCGCACCGCCGCCACGGTGTCGGGCGCGTTGCTGATCAGCGACGGCAGCAGCAGCTCCCGCGCCCGCTGATCGCCGGCGGCGGCGCCCAGCTTGGCGATCAGCCCGGCGCGCACGTGCCAGCCGAAGCCGGCCCAGGCCTGGCCGAGGTCGTGCTCGTCGTCGGCGCGGCCGCGCGGCGGGTAGCGATAGGCGTTGTCGCAGGTCCGGATCATCCCGCCGTCGTCGAACAGGTCGCCGCCGATCACCGGCTGACGGGTCAGCAGGCAGGCGAGCAGGTCGCCCCAGCCCTCGGACAGCCCGTCGTCGGTGATGCCGCCGAACGTGTCGTCGACGAAGTGGCCGTACTCGTGGGTGACGATCGTCGCCTCGGCGCTGTTGCGGCAGCCGCCGCCAGCGCGGAAGAAGTCGAGCTGGCGCTCGCCGGCGACGTAGTAGGCGTTGCAGGTGTCGGGGCGGTTGACCACGGTGTCGACCGGCCCGCCGAGCTGATCGGCGGTGAAGCCGTTGGCCAGGAGGAAGGTCCGCGCCCGGGTGATCGCGTGGTAGGCGGTGACCATCGCCAGCGGGCGCTCGCCGGCCGCACTGCCCATCACCAGATTGACCTCGCGCGCCACCGACGAGGTCGCGGCGACCGTGGTGCGATCGGCGCTGGTCACCCGCGCCGCCCGGCCCGCGGCCTCGACCGCGATCATGGTGCCGGTCGGCGCGTCGATGGTGTAGCGCCCGTCGCCGCCGGTGATCGCCGCCGTTGCGCCGGCCCGCACCGTCAGGTCGGCCAGCGGCACCACCTTGCCGGCGCCGCGACCGCCGGGTGCGCCGCCGACGGCGATCCAGCCGGTGACCGCGCCGCGGGTCTCGTAGTGCCGATCGTCCTCCAATTCGACCCGGCCGGCGCGCGGTCCGCCGGCCAGCACCAGCGCCCGCACCTCGCCGCCGACCAGCCCGACGTCCCAGACCAAGGTCAGCTCGCCGGCCAGCGGCCAGATCGCCAGCTCGGCCGCCCGCACCGGGGCGTCGTCGGCGGCGCGGAGCGCGGCCCGGGCGCGGACGATGGCGTCGTCGCGATCCACGGTCGGCTCGGTGTCGAGCGTCGCGCCCTGGTAGAGGTGGTAGCTCGATCCGACCAGCTCGCCATCGCCGTCGCCGTCGCCCGGCCGCGCCGCCAGGTACAGGTAGGCGCCGTGGATCGGCACCCCATCGACGAGCTGGCCGGCGTACACCGTCGTCAGCGGCGCGCCGCCGCCGCCGTCGGTGGTCGCGACCGTCGGGTCGAGCTCGTCGGCGCTCACCCCGCGGATCACCTCGCGCAGCGGCGTCGCCGTCCGCAGCACCTCGGCCAGCGCCACGCCGTCGGCGGTGACACCGCGGATCGGCGCCGCGTGCAGCGCCCCGCCTCGGACCTCGCGATCGAAACCGCTCGACGGCCGCGCGCCGCCCTCGGCGCAGCCGATCACGGCCGCGCAACCCATCACCACGTGCTTCCAGCTCATCGCTCGCTCCCTCTCGCGCGTCGCTCGCGCGTGGCGGCGGCGTTCAGCAAGCGCCGGGCCAGCGCCGCGACCGAAGCGGTCCGCGCGGTTGGCCGCGCCGGCCCCGCGCCGTGTCCGCATACCGGACGCCACCCGTCCGGAAACCGGACGCGCGCCATGGGGGCGACCGCCCCCGCATGCGCTATGCTGCCGGCCCATGCCGGTCTACCGGCTCGACAAGCGGCTGGCGTTCCCGCCGGTCGAGCTGGCGGAGGACGGCCTGCTCGCCGTCGGCGGCGATCTCACGCCCGAGCGCCTGCTGCTCGGCTACAGCCAGGGCATCTTCCCCTGGTACGGGCCCAAGCTGCCGATCCTCTGGCACTCGCCCGACCCGCGGATGGTGATGACCACCCGCGAGCTGATCATCAACCGCAGCCTGCGCAAGACGATCCGCCGCCGCCCGTACCAGCTCCGCCTCGACATCGCGTTCGAGCAGGTGCTGCACGGCTGCGCCGACTCTCCTCGCCCCGGCCAGGACGGCACCTGGCTGGTGCCGGAGATGGTCGAGGCCTACGTCCGGCTCCACCGCCTCGGCTTCGCCCACTCGTTCGAGGCGTGGGACGGCGATCAGCTCGTCGGCGGCCTGTACGGCGTGTCGCTCGGCGGCTGCTTCTACGGCGAGTCGATGTTCACCCGCGCCCCCGACGCGTCGAAGATCGCGTTCGCCGCCAGCGTCGCCCAGCTCGACGCCTGGGGGATCCCGCTGATCGACTGCCAGGTCCACACCGACCACCTCGAGCGCTTCGGCGCCCACGAGGTCACCCGGGCCGAGTTCCTGGTCCGGCTGCGCACGGTGCTCGATCAGCCGACCCGGCGCGGTCGCTGGGCGTTCGAGCTCGACCTCGACGCCTGGGCCGAGCGGGGCGGCGGCTGGCCGGCGGAGGCCGGCGGCGCGGTCGCCAGCGACGGGGACGAGCGGTGACCGTGCGTCAGCGCTCGCACCGATGCGCAGGCGCCACGCCGTGGACTGCTCGTCACGCCCATCTCCCGCGAGCCGGGTTCATCGACACGTGATGTCGCGCAGTTGCCGTTCGGCACGGCGGCTGCAACTCTCCCGGCAGAACCTGGGCACCGAAGCCCTGATCGGAGCACTGCCATGACCTTCTCGCTTCGTTCGATGACCAAGCTCGCCCTGGTGGCCGCGCTCGCCGGGTCGGCCGGCGCCTGTACGTTGTCCGCCCACGGCCGCCTGCGCGGCCCCGCCTTCGTCGTGGTCGAGGAGCCACCCCCGCCGCCGCGCCGGACGGTGGTGACGGTGCGCCCCGGCTTCATCTGGATCGAGGGCCACCACCGCTGGGACGGCGGTCGCTACGTCTGGCAGGACGGCTACTACGAGCGCCAGCGCGCCAACCAGGTCTACAACCCGGGTCGCTGGGAGCGCCGCGGCCGTGGCCACGTCTGGGTCGAGGGCTCGTGGCGTGGTGGCAACCGCGAGCGCGGCCGCCGCCAGGTCCGCGACCACCGCGACGGGCACTGAGGACCCGAACGTAGTGAGGGTCCGAAGTAACAAGGAACGCCGCCGCGGCCTCGTAAGGGCCCGCCGCCGCCGCCGTCGCTTCCTCTGATCTCAGCTACCGGGCCGCGGCGCGCTCGAGCGGTACCGGCTCGAAGCGGACCCGCGCGCCCTCGGCGTGGGCGTAGTAGAGGCGCACGCCCAGCGCCGGCTCGACCTTGCGCAGCGCCCGCGCGCCGGCCCGCAGGTCGTCGAGCTGGCGGGCGTGGATCTGCTCGGGCGAGTCGCCGGGCCGCCGGTTGCGGTAGTAGCCGCAGCCGGCGTGGGCCAGGAGCACGACGTCCGCGATGTGGTGGCCGCGGATCAGGAACGCGGCGGCGCGGCTGACCGCGTCGGCGTCGGCGTACGACGCGGTCAGGTGGTTGAGCAGCCCCGGTCCACCCGGCATGGTCAGCGTGTCGAGGCGCTCGTGGCCGAGCTCGCGCAACAGCTCCTCGACCGCGCGGGTGAACCGGCCGTCGGAGCAGTAGATGGCCAGCGCCGACGGGTGCTCGGCGTGGAAGGGCGTGGGCGCTGCGAATTCGGCGGACACCCCGCTAGCCTACCGGGTCGCGGGCCGCGGCGGCGCGCCGCGGTCGCCGGTCGCCCGGTCCTGCCGCGGCGGCCGGCGCTCGTGCCACACTGCGCCGGTGACGACGCCGCTCGTGATCCTCGGTTGTGGCTACATCGGCTCCCGGCTGGCCCGGGCCGCGCTCGCGCAGGGCCGGCACGTCCGGGTCTGCGCCCGCTCCACCGGCCGCCTGGCCGCGCTCGGCGCGCTCGGCGCCGAGATCAAGTACCTCGACGCCGCCATCCCCAAGCAGCTCGGCCCGGTGCTGCAGAGCATGCGCGGCGGCACGCTGGTCTATTCGATCCCGCCGATCGCGTCGCTGCCGCCGCGCGAGGCGGTGCGCAAGACCCTGCAGGCCGCGGCCGGCGCCGGCCTCGCCCGCTACATCCACTTCAGCTCGTCGGGGCTGTACGGCGACGGCCCCGACGACGACAACTGGATCGACGACGACACCCCGATCGCGCTCGACGATCCGCCGATGTCGGGCGTGCTGACCGACGAGGACGCGATCGACACCAGCAGCTTCGATCAGCCGTACACCACGATCTTGCGGATCGCGCCGGTCTACGGCCCCGGCCGCGGCGTGCGGGCCCGGCTGCGCAAGGGCGACTACCGCCTGCTCGACGACGGTCAGCACGCGATCTCGCGCGTCCACGTCGACGACGTGGTCGAGGTCGTGTTCGCCGCCGAGCAGCGCGCCGCCCACAAGTCGCGCTACCTGGTCGCCGACGATCAGCCGACCACCCAGCTCGAGTACGCGACCTGGCTGTGCGAGCGCCTCGGCCTGCCGCTGCCGCCGTCGCGCCCGGCGTTCGTGGTCGGCAAGCCCAAGATCGCCCACCGCAACCGGCGGGTCCGCAACACCCGGCTCAAGGCCGACCTCGGCATCACGCTGCGCTACCCGACCTTCCGCGAGGGCGAGGCCGCGATCGAGGCCGAGGAAGCCGCCGCCGCCGGCTGAGCGGGGGCCTCAGATCAGCGCCTGTGAAAGAATCGGCGGCGCGGCCGGCGGGCCCTCACGAGGCGGCAGCAGCGCTGCTTGTTCCTTCGGACCCTCGCTGACGCTCGGCGTCCTCAGTTGGTCGAGCCGACCGGGGCGCCGCTGACGGTCCGCTCCTCGTCGACCGGGCTCGGCGGGACCGGGGTCGGTCCGCAGCGCGCGGCGATGAACTGATCGAGGACGACGCGGCGGCGGGGCAGGAAGGTGCCGGTCAGGGCGGCCGACAGCCCGCCGCCCTCGGTGATGTGGACGAAGCCGGCGTCGGCCGGCCAGGAGAAGCCGCCGAGGTTGGTGCCGGCCGAGCGCCGGTGGCAGCCAGCGCAGGTCTGGGTCTTGGCCCGATCGAGGATGTTGCCGACCGACAGCGGCGAGCCGATGGTGGTCAGCCGCGCCGTGATCGACGCCTGCAGCCCCGCGCTCGCGTGGCCAGCCGCGGCGAAGTCGACGTCGGCCCGCTGCGGCGCGCTCTCGAGCTCGTCGTGGTTGGTCTCGGTGCTCAGCGCGATCTGGTTGGCGTCGGTGGCCGCGGCCAGCCCGGCGACCTGCTCGATCAGCGAGGCCTGGAAGGCGGCCGAGTTGGCGTGGCTGTCGAGGAACAGCTCGTTGGCCGGGTTGGCCGCGACCGGGACGTGCTCGAACCGCAGCGTGCAGCGGCGGGTCAGCCCGGTGCAGTCGCGCACCAGCTTGAACTCGCGCAGGTTCCACTCGGCGAAGTTGACGAACATGTTGGTGCGGATCTGGCCGAAGCGCGCGGTGCCGCCGTACGACATGATCATGCCGTCGGCGTCGACGTGGTCGGTCATCGCCCGCGCGCCGACCGCGGCCGGATCGTCGGCGCCGGTGACCCGGGCGGTCTCCGCCACCGGATCGATCGGCGTGATCTCGATCGGCGGGTCGATCCGGATCGGACCCGAGCGCACCGCCAGGCCGTAGTTGGCCGCGGTCACCACCGGGCCGATGGTCACGCCGGTGATCGGCTCGACCACGCCGGTGAAGTAGAACGCCTCGAGCGCGTCGAGGCGCGCGGCCACCGTCATGCCCGACAGCGACTGCCAGAACCGGGTCACCGGGTAGCAGCCGTCGACGCCCAGGCCCGGCTGCGGGTTGGGCAGCGCCGCCTCGAAGATGATGAAGGCGCGGGTCAGCCCCGACGGCAGCGCGAACACGATGCGGTGCTCGCCGCAGGTCTCGCCGGTCTGGGGCGCGAGGTCGAACCGGTTGAACAGGCCGATCGCGGTGAACGGGGCCTGGCTCGGGGTCACGAACGGGTCGGTGGCGGCGAGCTGCGCCTCGGGCGCGCGCGGGCACGGCAGGCCGTAGCCGTTGGGATCGATCGTGCTGCAGGCCGGCGAGGCGTAGGTCGCCATCCACTCCTGGTAGACCGACAGCTTGTTCTGCAGCGCGCTGCCGCCGGTGTCGACGATCTGCTGCATGACCCGCGCGAAGGTGAAGCGAGTGGTCAGCCCGGGGTGGGTGGCGGCGGTGACCACCATCGACTGGTTGATGTCGGTCCGCACCGTCGGGCAGGGGCCGCCGCCGAGCGGGACGTCGTCGATCGGCGCCGGGAACACCAGCGCCTGGGTGCCGGTGTCGGTGTCGACGTCGTCGACGCACGCGCCGAGGGCCAGCGCGCCGACGGCCAGCGCGACGAGGTTGTGAGCGCGGCGATGATCGGGATCGGGAAGCGTCATCGGGATCTCCTTGCCGTCCAGCGACGGACGAACGTCCACACGCCGCGGCCCCTCGCCGACGTCGGTGAACGCGTTCACCCTAGGGCGCGACGATCGTGAACGGCAATCGCCCATGATCGGCGAGCGGCCGGCGGCCAAGCGCGCGTCGTGGCTCGCGGCGCTCGCGATCGTGATCATCCCGCCGAGGTGTCGGGCATCGCCGACTGTAGCCTCGCGTCCATCACGACCCGGCCGAGATCACCGCGGTCGCTGCTGACGTCGGTGGCGCGGCGGTGACGGCGCGGTGTCGCCGCCGCGGGCCGCGTGGCTACGGATGATCGGCGCAGCAGCGGAAGCCGGTCGAGTAGTCCCAGTGGTTCACGTCGTGGGCGGTGGTCGCGTAGAGGCAGCCGTTGCCGTTGATCGCGGTGTCGACGAAGAAGCCGCCGCGGAAGGTGCCGGCCGGGTCGGCGGTCCACTCGTGCAGGTTGCCCATCAGGTCGAAGATGCCGTCGGCCGACGTGCAGGTCGCGCGGGCGCCGCCGCGGCCGAGGCCGCCGGGGAGCTGATCGAGGCAAGGGTGGCCGATCATCGAGAACACCGACGCGTCGCTCGACTGGAAGTACTGCACCGCCGGGTGACAGGTGCGGGCGTCGTTGCAGCGGCCGGGCTCGCGCGCGTTGCCGTACGGGTAGGTGGTGCCGGCGGCGCCGCGGCAGGCGCGCAGCCACTCGACGTCGGTGCACAGCCGCTTGCCGGCGCGGGCGCAGGCGGCGCCGGCCCGCACCTGATCGACGTAGCCCTGCGGCACCAGGCCGGGCGCGCTGACCGCCACCACCGTCGCCGCGCCCGGGTTGCGGTACGGCGACCAGCCGCGCCGCCCGCCGGCCGCGTCCTCGACCAGCGCCGCCTCCCAGCGGTCGATGCAGAAGCCGGCGACCGCGGCCATGCCGGCCGGGCAGCCGCCCACGCCGGGCGGCTCGACCGGCACGCCGTCGACGTCGGCGAAGTCGCCGGCCGCGCATCCGGGGATCGGGTTGACCAGGCAGGCGCCGCTGGTCGGCGCGGTGACCGCGAGCGAGTACGCGCCCGGCTTGGGCCCGGCGGCGTCGGCGAAGCTGTCGACCGCGATCCACCACGAGCCGGCGGCGAGGTCGGCGACCAGCGCGCGATCGTCGCGGATCACGCAGCCGGCGGCGGTCGCGCCGGTGGCCGCGGCGCGCACCACGTGGACGTCGACGTCGGCGCCGGGCGTGGTGGTGGTGACGTCGATCGCGATCAGCGTCGGCGCCGCCAGGTCGAGCCGGTACACGATCTCGGCGCCGCGCTCGTCGATCGACGGCGCGCAGTCGTAGCGGGTCGCGCGCTGCTCGGTCGCGGCCCGGGTGTCGCCGGTCGCGGTGTACGGCAGGGCCGCGATCACGATCGGCGCGTCCCAGCTCCCGCGCGCGGCCGGACCATCGGCCGGCGCATCGACGATCGCCGCATCGACCCCGGCGTCGGTCGCGGCGCCGCCGTCGTCACCGCAGCCGGCCGCGAGCAGCGTCAGCGCGAGCGCGAGGCGTGGTCCGGACGCCATCGTCGGCCGCGGTGCCATGGTCGCGTCTAGCGGGCCACGTACGCGCCGTG
>Ga0075163_10011925_pt1 | contig 11319 bp, 9 predicted proteins | sample JI1023141ADNA_FD_71478 | JGI IMG/M metagenome (GOLD analysis project Ga0075163, IMG submission 71478) | Wastewater effluent complex algal communities from Wisconsin, to seasonally profile nutrient transformation and Carbon sequestration -... | ecosystem: Engineered > WWTP > Effluent > Algae...
TCGATGAACTTGTGCATGTAGACCCGGCGCACCATCAGGTCGCGATCGCCGCGCGCGAACGCCAGCACCTCGCGGGTCATGCCGCTCATCACGTCGAACTGCCGCAGGATGTGCTCGACGTACTTCTCGCGCTGGGCCGCGTCGTCGCAGCCGGCCATCAGCTGCGCGTAGCCCGAGATCACCGTCATCGGCGTCTTGAGATCGTGCAGCACGCCGGCCATCAGCCGGCCGATCGACGCCAGCCGATCTTGATCGCGGGTCTCGTCGCGGCTGCGCGCCAGGCTGATCGCCTGCCCCACCTGCCCGGCCACCAGCACCAGCAGGCGCAGGTCGGCGTCGTCGAAGTCGCCGGCGCGCTTGTCGAGGATCTCGATGCCGCCGACCACGCGCTCGCCGTCGAGCACCGGCGCCGCCATCAGCGACCGCGCGCTGATGCCGTGCTCGCGCGCGAACTCGCGGGCGTAGCGGGGATCGCCGTCGGCCTGGTTGGCGATCACCGGCTCGCGCCGCGCCACCGCCCAGCCCAGGAGGCCCTGGCCGAGCGCGATGCGCGCGTCGCGCAGCTTGCCGGCCGCCGGCCCCTGCACCGTGGACAGCTCGAGCGCGTCGCCGGCCGCGGTCAAGCGCGCGATCGACCCGGCCTCGGCGCCCAGCAGGTCGACGGCGCGGCCGAGGATGCGATCGAGCGAGCTGTCGAGGTCGGTCGCCGCCGACAGCTCCTTCTCGACCTCGTACAGCACGTTGAGCTCGTGCGAGCGCGCCTCGAGCAGCGCGGTGGTGCGCGCCAGCTCGGCGTTCTTGGCCAGGACCGACAGGTACAGCTTGGAGTTGTCGATGACCACCGCGGCCTGGCTGGCCAGCGCCAGCAACAGCTCCTCGTCCTCGGCGGCGAACGGCGAGAACAGGCTGAGCGTCGCGCTGATGTTCTCGTCGGTGCGGGTCTCGGCCAGCGCCGGCGCGCGCTTGTTGAGCACCTGCACCACGCCGACCACGGCGCCGGCGCGGTTGCGCATCGGCACGCACAGGATCGACCGCGTGCGGTAGCCCGAGCGCAGGTCGACCGCCGGCTGGAACCGGGTGTCGCGGTAGGCGTCGGCGATGTTCACCACCTGGCCGGACTGCGCGACCCAGCCGGCGATGCCCTCGCCGACCTGCAGCCGGATCGCCAGCGTGTCCTTGCCCTGCACGACCTTCGACCACAGCTCGGTGCCGTCCTCGGACAGGAGGTACAGGGTCGAGCGATCGGCGTCCATCAGCTCGGTGACCTTGTCGATCAGCAAGCGCAACAGCGAGTCGAGATCGGGCGTCGCCGACAGCGCCGCGCCGACCTCGGTCACCAGCTCAAGCTTCTGCCGCTCGCGGTGCAGCGCCGCCGCCAGCGCCGCCCGATCGGTCGGCGCCGCGCGCTCGTCGGCCGGCGACATCGGCGCCGGGGCCACGCGGTCGGACATGACCGCCCGATGGTACACGAGTTCCTGGGACAGCCTGTCGCCAGGCTCGCGCAGCCCCGCTGGGGCCCCGCACGAGACGCGCGCACCGCCGCGCGCCGCCCGTGCCGCGCGTCACTCCAGGTCGCGGCGGCGCAGATCGTCCTCGTCGAGGCCGTCGAGGTGGCCGAGCTCGTGGCGGATCGTGCGATCGATCTGCTCGGTCAGCTCGGCGCGCGACCGCACGGCCCGCGCCAGGTTCATCCGGTACAGCACGATCGCGCGCGCCGGCGGGTGCTCGCCGGGCGCCGGGCTCTCGCCGAGCGGCAGCCCGCGGAACAGCCCGAGGATGGTCGGCGGGAACGGCGGATCGCTGGCGGCCAGGTCGGCGGGATCGGGCACGTCGGCGACGGTGATCGGCACCAGCGCGGCCTTGGCGCGGGCCTCGGGCGGCAGCGCCGCCACCGCGCGCCGGATCTCGGCCTCCATCTCGGCGATCGTGATCTCGACCGGCGGCGGGAACTCGTCGGGCGCCAGCGCCCGAGCCCGGGCGAGGTGGGCCGCCGCGTCGGGGCCGCGGCCGAGCTGCTCGAGCGCGAGGCCCAGCATGTGGTGGGCGTAGGGCTCGTCGGGGCGCGCCGCCAGCACCTGCTCGAGCCGCGCCGCCGCGTCGCGGAACCGGCCGAGGTTGAACAGCGCGACGCCGTGCTCGTGCAGCGCGTCGGTGAGCGTGGCGTCGAGCGCGATCGCCGCGGCCGCGCGCTCGAGCGCCAGGTCGGCGCGCCCGAGATCGTTCCAGCCCTGGGCCTCGATCAGCGCCAGCTCCGCGCGCAGGTCGGCCTGGCCGCGCCGCCGCGCGGTGGCGCGGGCGCTGCCGCGGCGGGCCAGCTCGAGCCCGAGCGCGGTGGTGTCCCGGGTCTTGTCGGCGATCACGTTCACGTAGAAGTCGGCGACCGCGCGCAGCGTCTCGGGGTCCTCGGGATCGAGCGCCAGCGCCAGGTCGTAGGCGATCCGCGCCTCGTCGTCGCGGCCGGCGCCGGCCAGCGCGGCGCCGCGCAGGTGGTGGGCCTCGATCGAGCGCGGCGCGCGATCCGCCGCCATGTCGGCGCAGGTGAAGGCGTCGGCCCAGGCCCCGGCGTCGAGCCGCTGGCCGGCCTCGTCGAGCAGCGCCCCGACCAGCGCGTCGGCGGTCGCCGGCGCGGCGGCCGCGGCGGCGCAGGTGCCCAGCAGCGGATCGCGGGCCGGCGTCGGCGCCGCGTCGGCGCGCACCGGCGGGGCGGCCGCCGCGACCGGCGCGGCCTCGGGCGGCGGCGCGGGCGGCGGTTGCCGGCGTGGCTCACCGCCGCACGCGGCGATCGTCAGGAGGCCCGTGAGCCAGGGCGCCGTGCGCACGCCGGCATTGTAGCCGGACCGCGGCGCGGGCGCTCGTTTCGGTCGGTCGCCGCCGCTCAGGCGTCGGCCCACGCCCGCGCCACGCCGAGGTCGACCTCGAGCGGCACGTCGAGCGTGAACGCCTGCTCCATCTCCTGCTTGATGGCGACGCCGATCGCGTCGGCGCGATCGGGATCGACCTCGAACACCAGCTCGTCGTGGACCGTCAGCAGCATCGTCGCCGGCAGCCGCTCGCGCGCGATCCGCGCGTGGCACGCCACCATCGCGCGCTTGAGGATGTCGGCGCCCGAGCCCTGCAGCGGCGTGTTCTGCGCCACCCGCTCGGCGGCCCGCCGCGCGACCGGGCTCTTCGACGCCAGCTCGGGGATCGGGCGCCACCGGCCGAGCAGCGTGCGCGCGCCGCCCGCGGCCTTGGCGTCGGCCACCAGCTGATCCATGAACCGCCGCACCGTCGGCAGCCGCGCGAAGTAGCGATCGATGTACTCGCGGGCGTCCTTCTTCGAGATGTCGAGCGCGCGGGCCAGCCCGAAGTCCGACTGGCCGTAGATCAAGCCGTAGTTGACGGCCTTGGCGACGCGCCGCTCCTTGGCGGTGATCGCCGACAACGGCAGCTCGAGCACCTCCGACGCGGTCTGCGCGTGGACGTCGATGCCCTCGCGGAACGCCTTGGTCAGCACCGGGTCGCCCGACAGGTGCGCCATGATCCGCAGCTCGATCTGCGAGTAGTCCGCGGCCAGCAGCACCTTGCCCGGCGCCGCGACGAAGCCGCGGCGGATCGCCTTGCCGACCTCGGTGCGGATCGGGATGTTCTGCAGGTTGGGGTCCTGCGACGAGATCCGGCCGGTGGCCGCGACCACCTGGTTGAACAGCGTGTGCAGCCGCCCGGTCTTGGGGTGGACCAGCGGCGGCAGCGCGTCGAGGTAGGTGCCGCGCAGCTTGGTCAGCTCGCGGTGATCGAGGATCGGCCGCACGATCGGGTGCGCGTCGATCAGGCTCTCGAGCACCTCGTGATCGACCGAGTACCCGGTCTTGGTCTTCTTCATGCGGTCGCTCTCGAGGCCGAGCCGCTCGAACAACAGCGCCGCCAGCTGCTTGGGCGAGCCGACGTTGACGTCGCCGCCGCCCAGCTCGGCGATCCGCGCCTCGAGCGCGGCGATCTGCGCCGCGACCTCGGCCGACAGCTTCTCGAAGTGCGCCCGGTCGATGCAGATGCCGGTGCGCTCGAGCTCGCACAGGATGCGCGCGATCGGCAGCTCGAGGTCGTCGTACAGCGCGATCACCTTGCGGCTCGCGAGCTGCGCGCGCAGCCGCGGCGCCGCCGCGCCGGTCACCGCCGCCGCCACGCCCAGCCACGCCGCCGCCTCGGCCGGCGCCGCGGCCTCGAACGACCCGGCCTTGCCGACCGCGGCCGCGTGCTCGGGCAACGTCGCGCCGACCACCGCGCCCAGGGTCGCCACGCTCGGCTCGGCGCTGGCGTCGATCAGGAACTGCGCCAGCATCGGATCGTCGACGATGCCGGCCACCGGCCAGCCGCGGTGCGCCAGGCAGCGCTCGGCGTGCTTGGAGTCGTGGATCACCTTGGCCACCCCGGCGTCGGCCAGGAGCGCCGCCAGCGGCGCCACCGCCGCGTCGCTCGGCGGCGGCCCGGCCGCGAGCGAGCGGTGGGCCAGCGGCACGTAGGCCGGCGCGTGGCCGGCCACCGCCAGCGCCACGCCGATCACCGTCGCGCGATCGAAGCGGCCGGTGGTCTCGACCGCCAGCGCCACCCGCCCGGCCGCGCGCGCCGCGGCGCACACCGCCGCGATCGCCGCCGCGTCGTCGGCCACCACCGGCGCCGGGCCCAGGCTCGCCGGCGCCTCGATCGTCGCCACCGGCGGCGGCACCGCGTCGGCCCGCGCCGCGATCGTGCGCTCGACCTTCTCGACCAGGTTGGCGAACTCGAGCTCCTGGAACATCGCCGTCAGCGCCGGTCGGTCCCACGACCGCGCGCGCAGATCTTCGACCGGCGTCGGCAGCGCCACCGCGCGGTCGAGCTCGACCAGCCGGCGCGAGATCCGCAGCCGCTCGATCTGCGCCGGATCGCCCAGCGGGTGCTTGCCGCGCACCTTGGGGTTGGCGGCGATCAGCGCCTCGAGATCCGGGTACGCGTTGACCAGCTCGGCCGCGGTCTTGTCGCCGACGCCGGCGACGCCCGGGATGTTGTCGCTGGTGTCGCCGCGCAGCGCCAGGAAGTCGGCCAGCCGATCGGGCGGGACGCCGAACTTCTCGATCACCGCGGCCCGGGTGTACGTCTGCGCGCGCATCGCGTCGATCACCGCGGTGTGCTCGCCGACCAGCTGCATCAGGTCCTTGTCGGCCGAGTAGATCGTGCACTCCCAGCCGCGCGCCGCCGCCGCCGCCGCCAGCGTCGCGACGACGTCGTCGGCCTCGACGCCGGGGATGGCCAGCACCGGCCAGCCGAGCGCCTCGACCAGCGGCGCGAACCGCGGCATCTGGATCGCCAGGTCCTCGGGCGCCGGCGGCCGGTGCGCCTTGTACTCGGGGAAGATCTCGGTGCGGAAGCTCTTGCGACCGGCGTCGAACACCACCGCGATCCGCTCGGGGCCGACGTCGTCGTGCAGCCGCAACAGCATGCGCGCGAACACGTACAGCGCGCCGGTGGGCATGCCGTCCTTGGTCGACAGCCGCACCTCCTTGCGCTCGCTGCGCGACGACGCGTTCATCAGCCCGAAGTGGGCCCGGAAGATGTAGCCGTGGCCGTCGACGACGTGCAGGCGCTCCATGCGCCGGCACCCTACCAGGAGGAGGCAGCGGCGCGCAGGCGCGGCAACGCCTCGATCGTCCACGCGCCGTACCAGAACAGATCGCGACCCGACACGTCGACCTGGCGCGCGCCCGGCACCGCCGCCGCCAGCGCCGCGCGATCGGCCGGCGCGAACGCGTGCGGCTCGTCGGGCAGCACCACCAGCGCCGGCGCCCGCGCCGCGACCTCCTCGACCGTCACCCGCGGGTAGCGCTGATCGCGGCCGCGCGGATCGGCGGCGGCGGCCTTGCCCAGATCGGCGGCCAGCGGGTACAGCCGCAGCCGCTCGTCGAAGGCGTTGCCGATGCCGACCGCCGTCAGCACGTCGGCGCCGAAGGTGTCGGCGTTGAACGTCATCAGCGGATCCATCCAGATCGGCACGAACGCGGTGGCGCGCACGGGCGGCGGCGGCGCCGTGCACAGCTCGTAGCCGCGGCGGATCAGGTCGACCACCGCCGGCGCGCGCGCGACGTCGAGGGCCCGGGCCAGCCGCGCCACGTGGGCCACCGCGTCGCCGACCCGGCGCGGCATCGACACCAGCATCGGCACCCGCCCGGCCAGCCGCTCGAGCGCCGGCCGGCTGTTCTCCTCCTGGTTGGCGATCACCAGGTCCGGCGCCAGCGCCAGCACCGCGTCGACGTCGACGTCCTTGGTGCCGCCGACCGTCGGGATCGCGGCGGCCTCGACCGGCTGATCGCAGTAGGTCGTGCGGCCGACGACGCGCTCGCCGCAGCCGAGCGCGAACAGCGTGTAGGTGTCGCTCGGGACCAGCGAGACGATCCGCCGCGGCGGGCGCAGCAGGCAGACGTCGCGGCCCAGATCATCGCGGAGGCGCTGCATCGCCGGCACCATGCCCGCGCCGCGACCGGCGCGCAAGCCGCGGTTCCGCGGTAGGCTGCGCGCCGCATGGCCAAGCCACGCAAGGACCCGCCACCGCCCGCCACCGACGACGCGCCGGCGCCGGCGCTCAAGCCCAAGGAGCTGGCCGAGCAGCTCGCCGATCCGGCGTTCCGCGAGCGCATCGAGCAGGCGATCAGCGCGCTGCCGCCCGAGAAGGCCGCCGAGCTGGTGGCGCTCCTCGAGGCCAGCATCCGCCGGCGCAAGGTCGAGCTGATCGGCTACATCGCCGCGGCGGTGGTGCTGCTGATCGGCATGGTGATCGCCATGTACACGTACGGTAGGGCGGCTCACGGCCAGTTCATCGGGTGGGTGTTCCTGGCGCCGCTGGCCGCCGCCGGCGTGATCATGATCGCCGTCGCGCGCTGGGCCGCCAAGCGCGAGGCCGCCGAGCGTCAGCAGCGGTCAGCGCCCAAGGATTGAGCGACCCGACGGCCGGCGTATAGTCGCGCGATGCGCCAGCGTCTCGCCGCCCTCGCCTTGTCCTTGCCCCTGGCCGCGTGCGGCAACGGCGGCTCGTCGCAGCCGATCGACGCCCCCGACGACGCCCCCGACGACGCGGTCGCGACCACCGACGGCACGCCGGCCATCGACGGCGCGCCGATCGACGGCCCCAGCGCCAACTGCACGCCGGTCAACGGCACCAACGTCGTCCTGACGCCGGTGGCGTCGGGCCTCGACTCGCCGGTCGGGCTGGTGTCGCCGCCCGGCGATCGCCGGATCTTCGTCGTCGAGCAGACCGGCGCGATCCGGCTGATCAAGGACAACGCGCTGGTCGCGACGCCGTACCTCAACCTCAGCGGCACCGCCGGCCCGGTGCTGTCGGGCGGTGAGCGCGGCCTGCTCGGCCTCGCGTTCCATCCGCAGTTCGCGCAGAACGGGAAGTTCTACGTGAACTTCACCCGCAAGACCGACGGCGCGACGGTGATCGCCGAGTTCACCGCCGCCGCCCCCGCCAACGACACCGCGCCGGTCGCCAGCCGCCGCGACGTGCTGGTCATCCCGCAGCCGTTCTCGAACCACAACGCCGGCTGGCTCGAGTTCGGCCCCGACGGCAAGCTCTACATCGCGATGGGCGACGGCGGCTCGGGCGGCGATCCCGGCGACCGCGCGCAGAACGACGCCGAGCTGCTCGGCAAGCTCCTGCGGATCGACGTCGACACCCGCACCGGCACCAAGGCGTACGGCATCCCCGCCGACAACCCCCACGCCAGCTCGCCCGACGGCGCCGCCGACCCGCGCCCGGAGATCTGGGGCAAGGGCCTGCGCAACCCGTTCCGCTTCGGCTTCGACACCGGCACCGGCGACCTGTACATCGCCGACGTCGGCCAGAACGCCTGGGAGGAGGTCAACGCCGGCCCCAACGTCGCGTCGATGAACTGGGGCTGGGACGATCGCGAGGGCCGCCACTGCTACGAGCCCACCACCGGCTGCCTCACCGCCGGTCGCACCGAGCCGGTCGTCGAGCACAGCCACAACGCCGGCTGGATCTCGGTGATCGGCGGCGTCGTCTACCGCGGCAGCTGCTTCCCCGACCTGGTCGGCTCGTACTTCTACGGCGACTACGGCCAGGGCGGGCTGTGGACCTTCAAGCTGACCGGCGGTCAGGCGATGAACGACCACGAGGCGGTGCCGAACGTCGGGCAGATCAGCCACGTCAACCACGACGCCACCGGCGAGATCTACGTCGTCACCCTGGACGGCCGCGTCCGCCGCATCACCGCGGCGCCGTGACGCCGCAGGCGCGCCGCGTCGCGCTGCCCACCGGGCTCACCTACCACCTGCTCGAGTGGGGCGCCGGCGATCACACGCTGGTGCTGGTCCACGGCTTCCTCGATCTGGCCTGGGGCTGGGCCGAGGTCGCGGCGCGGCTCGCCGATCGCTTCCGGGTGATCGCGATCGATCTGCGCGGCCACGGCGACAGCGACTGGATCGGCGCCGGCGGCTACTACCACTTCTTCGACTACGTCGCCGATCTCGACGCGGTGATCGACCGCGTCGGCGGCGACCTGGTGTCGGTGGCCGGCCACTCGATGGGCGGCACGATCGTCGCGTACTGGGCCGGCACCCGGCCGTCGCGCCCGGCCCGCGTCGCGCTGCTCGAGGGCCTGGGCATCCCCGAGACCACCGGCGACCTGCCGGCCCGCACCCGCGGCTGGATCGACACCTGGTCCACGACCGCGCGGACGCCCAAGGTGATGGCGTCGCTCGACGACGCCGCCGCCCGGCTGCGCCGCCACGATCCGCGCCTGACCGAGGCCCGGGCCCGCGCGCTCGCGGCCCACGGCACCCGGCCGCTCGGCGACGGCGTCGCCTGGAAGCACGATCCGCTGCACCTGACCCAGGGCCCCTACCCGTTCCGCCTCGACGCCGCGACCCAGTACTGGCGCGCCGTGACCGCGCCGGTGCTGTACCTCGACGGCGGCGCCTCGACGCTGCGCCTCCCCGACGACGAGCTGGCCCGCCGGCTCGCGTGCTTCGCCGACGTGCGCCGCCACACCGTCCCCGACGCCGGCCACATGCTCATGCGCCACGCCCCCGAGGCCGTCGCCGACGCGCTGGCCGCCCACTTCGACGGCTAGCCTGATTCACGATCCGGTCGCGGCCCGGTCGCGGTCGCGGTCGCGGTCCCGGCCCCGGTCCTTGACGCCCCCGACCCGGTCGATTAGCTTCCGCGCGCCCGGCCCCCGCCGGGCTTCCCCCTACCCCGCGGAGACTCCCATGGCCATCGAACGCACCTTCTCGATCATCAAGCCCGACGCCGTCGCCAAGAACGTGATCGGCGGCGTGACCGGCAAGCTCGAGGCCGCTGGCCTCCGCATCCTCGCGTCGAAGATGGTCCGCCTCACCGAGGCCCAGGCCAAGGCGTTCTACGCGGTCCACGCGGCCCGCCCGTTCTACAACGACCTCGTCAAGTTCATGACCGAGGGCCCGGTGGTGGTGCAGGTGCTCGAGGGCGAGGACGCGGTCGCCAAGAACCGCGCGGTGATGGGCGCGACGAACCCGGAGAAGGCCGAGCCCGGCACGATCCGCAAGGAGTTCGCGACCAACATCGAGCGCAACGCCGTCCACGGCTCGGACGCGCAGGAGACGGCCAAGGAGGAGATCGCCTTCTTCTTCTCGACCGCCGAGCTCGCCGCCCTCGCGCGCTGAGTTCCAGGGGGCTCGTCGCCGAGCCCCCCTCGATCCCGGCAAAGCCGGGATCGAGCCTCCCCCCGCGACGCGAGACGGGCCGCGGGCCAAACGACGCACAAGCGCCGACCTCAGCCAGGCCGGCTGACGACCGCGTCCCAGAACGCGACCCGCTCGTCGTCGGCGCCGAGGTCGGCGACCAGCCGCGCACGGATATACGCGCGATCGAGCTGCGGCCGCACCTGCACGAGGCGCTCGACGTCGACGCGGTCCTTGCCGCGGAAGAAGTAGAGCTTGAAGATCGCGATGCCCTCGGCCGACAGGAACCACGCCTCGGCGCTGGCGACCTGGCGCCGGACCCGGGTGCGCGCGGCCTCGTAGGAGAAGTCGATCGACGGGGTGAAGACGTCGAGGGGGTGACCGCTCGGCCAGCGCGCGATGAACATCCCACGCGCCACGGCGTCGCGCGTGGCCTGCACCGGATCGACCAGCGCCCCGGCCGCCGCGATCGCCGCGAACACCGGTGCCAGCCCGTCGGGCTCGACGAAGACGTTGACGTCGACGTCATTGGTGGCGCGCGGCTCCGACCACAGCGACAGCGCGAGCGCGCCGCCGATCGCGTACGCGATCGACCGCGCCTCCAGTTCGGCGGCGAGCCGCAACGCGGCGGCCAGCGGATCGAACGGCTCGATCACGGCGACCGGGCTCGGCGGGCTGCCCGCAGCCGCGCCCACGTGGCCTCGGCCTCGGCCGACAGCGGCTCGCGCAGCCAGAGGACGCGCTCGCGGTTGTCGTTGGCCGCGAGCAGCTGCGCCGCGGCGCGCATGACGCCGACCAGGGCGGCCGCGCGCTCGTCGTCGGTCATCGCCCGCAGGCGCGCCAGCTCCTCGCCGTCGTCCGGCACCGGCAAGATCGGCCGCGTCGCCATGGCCCCATCCTACCGCGTCACGCCGCTGCTGGCAGCGGCACACGGTGGCCCCGCGCGTAGGGCCCCCACCCCAGGCCTTGCGCCCGGGCCCAGCGCTCGACGATGGCCAGCGGCCCCGCGGTCGCGAGGCGGTTGGCGGGGCCACGCACCTGCACGATCGTGCGCGTGCGTGGCGCCACCTCGATCGTCAACACCGCGCGCCCCGGCCCCAGGTCGTGGCCGCGTTCGATCCGCCGCCGCAACGACCAGATCGACGACTCGCCGCTCCGGCACCGCGCCTGGTAGCTGTACACGCAGTGGTGCATCGCGTTCCCCTCGAACGCCAGCGCGCCCGGGTCGACCAGCTCGATCAGGTCCCAGCACAGCGTGCGACCGTCGGCGAGCAGCTCGCGCTCCGCGTGCCCGGCCCACCCCGCGGGCTGCCAGCGCGCGCCGCTCGAGGCGCCGTGCCCCAGCGCGGTGTGCCACGCCACGACCTGCCGCCACAACGACGTCGCGGTGCGCCCGGTCACCGGCGGTCGCGCCGACCACGCGCGCGCCGCGTCGAGGTAGTCGAGCACCGGCCCCAGATGATCCGGCGGCACCTCGTCCTCCCAGCGGACGATCCACGCCAGCGCCGCGCGCCAGTACGGGCCATCGGTGAACGTGCGCCCGAGCCGCGACAGCGCCACCGCGACGGCGAGGCCGGGGCTGCCGCCCAGCCCGCGCACCTCGGCGCAGCGCAGCGCGACGCGCACCGG
>Ga0075163_10011926_pt1 | contig 11319 bp, 8 predicted proteins | sample JI1023141ADNA_FD_71478 | JGI IMG/M metagenome (GOLD analysis project Ga0075163, IMG submission 71478) | Wastewater effluent complex algal communities from Wisconsin, to seasonally profile nutrient transformation and Carbon sequestration -... | ecosystem: Engineered > WWTP > Effluent > Algae...
CCTGACATTGAACGGGCCCCGTCGACTGACCTTGAGCCCGCCCTCGGAAACGCTAGCCGCCGCCCTCTACGATCACAGTGGTTTGCTGCTCGAGGAGCTTAGCGGACCACTTCGGGTACTCGATACGCACGCCCTGCGGATTGAGGCGAATGGCGCACGACATGATCACCGGATATCGCAGCGTCCCGTCCGACGCGAGGTAGCTCGCGTCGATCGATTCGTACCCGGACGCCGTGCGCTTGAAGTAGAGCGCCCCAACGTAGGGATCCTGAACCCGCAGAACCGTCGTGTGTATCGCCGACGCAGTTCCGAGAAGGGTGAACGTGGCCCCTGCCGTCTGTGCCTGCAGGAAGCGTTGCGGCGGTGAGCCGGCGGCGAAGAAGTTTCCAACACCGATGGTGAAGGCCTTGTGCGCGCGCTGGATCGTGTCGGAGACAAAGCGCTCGTTCTGCGGGTGAATCGTGTTCCCGAGATTCTTCCGCACCACCATCTCTGCGTCCGCCGGTGAGCGTCCGTCGAAACCGCGCACCACCGTCACGTCGTCCGTCGTCGGGGGGCGTCCGAGGTTATCGGGCACCGATAGAATGGCCAGATTCGGGGGAGCAAAGTCGTACCCGCCGCTCTTCGCGTATTTGAGGAGCGCAGCGAACGCAGCCTTACCGGTCGACGGCAGTGCGTCGACCTCGGCGATTCGCGTGAAGACGCGATCGTCGTCCGGCGACGGAAGAGCCCCATCGCGGAACCGAACGATGCCGTTCGCGACCGCGGACGAGAGGAGCACGCGCGCTCGGTACCCGGATACATCCAAGCTGCGGTCGTTGACCAGGTTCAACACGCTGGTCTCCTCGATGGTCCCCGGCTTGATGCCCGCAGCGCCGGGACTCGAGATCAGATCCTCGTCCGAGGCATCGTCCTCGGCCGAATCCACCCCGCCACATCCGAAGACGACCAGCGCTGCCGCAACAACGACGAATCTCCGCATGAGACTAGGCGTAGCACGGATGTTTTCGCCGGTGGGAAACTAGGTGGAGCGCACACCTGCGGACGTGAGGGGTGCCCTGGCGCCGGACGTCGTCAAGCAGAGCACACTGGTGGAAAGAGCTCGCGCGCCCATCTCCACGTACCTTCGGGGAAGTTGGGCACAAGGCCGCGCCGACATGCGCGGATGGCGACCTCGTAGGCGCAGTAGAACGCCCGCATCTCGGCAGCTGCAGCCCTGGCCAGCCGCCCGTCGCCGCCGCACGCGAAAGGTGGCACCCGCGCCATCTTGGGCTCTTGGCTGCGCGCGCGTCGCGCAAACGGCGTTTCGAGAACCTCGCGAAGGCTCTTGGCGGTGCGGCGCAGGGCCCGCGCCAAGCACCGCGCGGCTCGGATGGATTCGTCGACCACCGACCGCACGAAGTCGAGCGCGCGCTCGGGGGTTTCGTATGCGTCGAGCAGCGGTTGGGGCAGGGTAATCTGGATGCGCGCCACCTCCGGCCAGATCGCGTTGTCCGGGTCGAACCAGACCTTCGGGCGGGCGACTTCCACGTAGGTCTGCCCCATGTCGTCGACCCGCACGGTCACCCCGGGCCAATCATCCGGGTGGTCGACGAGGCCCGCTTCGACGCAGTTCGCGAGCGTGTAGCCAATCTGCTTCGCAATGGCAGCGGGGTTGAGGAGCTCGATGCAGCTCGCAGGCTTCCGCTGGAAGACCTCCTCGGGCCAATCGCGCATCTCCTTCAGGCAATTGGCGAAGATCCGATTCCGCTCGCGCAGGAACGCCGGCAACACGCCGTGCACGTCGGTGAGGACCTCGTGCATGTGCGTCGACATGATCTGCACCGCGTGGAGCAAGATGCCGAACTTCGCGGCGAAGACCGCCGTCACATACCAGTAGAGCAACTGCATCTGCCCACCCGCATCCGGTCGGAGGATGAAAGAGCGGCGGGTGCCCCTGCGCGACACGAACCAAACACGGCCTTTGCGAATGCGACGCGGTCTCGACATGCCCGCGCTCGTTGCGCGCGCCATGCCGAGATCGAATCTCAAGAAGTTCCATCCCTTGGCACCTGCTCACGGTGTCCAGGACAGCGCGCGGCCGTCCTACGACAGTGAGAATCCAATGTCAGACCGGCAAAACCGTCAATGTCAGACGTCCTGACGGTCAGTCGCCGAGCTCGGCGGCGAGCGACTTGGCCTGGTCGAGGCGCCGGAGGGCCTCCTCGAGCGTCGCCTGCTGACCGTTCGCTTCGTCGATGACTTCCTTGGGCGCGCGGTCCGTGAAGTTCTTCGAGCTCAGCTTCTTGCGTACGGCGTCGAGGTCCTTCTCGATACGCTTGGTCTCGCGCGCAATGCGAGCGAGCTGTTGCTCGCGGGTGACGTGGCCACGGAGGTACACCGCGACCTCTACGGAGCCGCCCTCCGCAGGCACGATGCTCACGCTCGTGCCGGCCTCGCGCGGAGCATCCGTTCCGAGCAGGTCCGGCGGTCCGTCCGTCTTGGCGAGCGTTACGAATGCGCCCAGTTGCGACGCCAGGGAAGCCCGAGCGGCCACGTTGTCGGTTCGAAGCGACACGCGCACCGTCGACGCGGGCTTCACGTCGTACTCGGCGCGAATCGTGCGGACCGCCCCGATGGCGCTCTGAAGCAGGGCCACCTCGTGCTCTACCTCGGGCGCCGAAATGGTGTCCTCGGCACGAGGGTACGCCGCGAGCGCGATGGACACCGGGCTGTCCGCCGGCTTCGCCAGGCGTTGCCACAGCTCCTCGGTGATGTACGGCGCAATCGGGTGCAGCATCCGGTAGCTCGCCTCGAGTACGTGATGCAGCGTGCGCGCGGTCTCGTCGGCGAGCGCCTCGTCCTTGCGTTCGCGCAGGATCGGCTTCGCAATCTCGAGGAACCAGTCGCAGTAGTCCGTATAGAAGAAGCGATAGATGGCGTTGGCGGCCTCGTCGATGCGGAACGCCGCCATGCCTTCGGTGCAGGCCTGCGCGGCTCCCGAGAGCCGAGACAGAATCCATCGATTGAACAGACCGGTAACGGAGGGCGCTTGCGCCGACACCACGACACCCGGCGCAAGATCCGTCACGAGCCGCGTGGCGTTCCAGATCTTGTTCATGAAGTGCCGGTAGCCCTCGAGGCGCTTGGGCGCGAGTGCGATGCGCTTGTTCGAGGGCGGGAACGTCGCCAGCGTGAAGCGAAGCGCATCGGCGCCGAACGCGGGGAAGCCCTCGCCCATCGTCGCGGCCGACGGATACGCTTTCTTGAACTTCGCCAAGGCCTCCGCTTCCGGAGCTCCGGGCATCGTCTTGGCCACCATCTCCGCGAACGTGGCGCCTTGAATGAGGTCGAGGGGGTCGATGACGTTGCCCTTCACCTTGCTCATCTTCTCGCCGGTCTCGTCGACGATGAGGCCGGAGAGGAGCACGCGCCTGAAAGGCGTCTGACCCGTGAAGTGCACCCCGAACATGATCATTCGGGCGACCCAGAAGAACAGGATGTCGTAACCGGTCTCGAGATCGCTCGCCGGATAGAACTTCGCGAGATCGTCGGTCTTGGCCGGCCAGCCTTGGGTCGCGAACGGCCACAGCGCCGAGGAGAACCACGTATCGAGCACGTCGGGGTCCTGGACCCAGCCCTCGCCGCACTCTGCGGGACGCTCGCGCGCCACCCGAATCTGGCCGTCGGGCCCATGCCATGCCGGGATCTGATGACCCCACCAGAGCTGGCGCGACACGCACCAGTCCTGGATGTTCTCGAGGAAGTGCTCGTAGGTTTTCGTCCACTCCTCGGGCAGGATCTGCGTCTTGCCTTCGTGAACCACGGCGAGCGCTTGCTTCGCCATCTCGTCCATCTTGAGGAACCACTGGGTCGAGATCATCGGCTCGACGATGACGCCTGAGCGCTGGCTGCGCGGCACCGTGAGCCGGTGCGGCTTGCTTCCGCGCGCGAGGCCCTTCTCGTCGAGTGCCTTCTTCACGGCGGTCCGCGCGCGTTCTCGAGGGAGGCCCTGGAACGAGCCGCCGGCGGCGTTCACGGTGCCGTCGAGATTGAAGATGTTGATCTCCTCGAGGCCGTGCCGCTTGCCGGTCGCGAAGTCGTTGAAGTCGTGCGCCGGCGTCACCTTAACGGCGCCGGTGCCGAACTTCGGGTCGACCAGGATGCCGTCGGTGATGACCGGGATCTTCCGGTCGAGGAACGGGTGAACCAGGTGCTTGCCGTGGAGGTGCGTGTAGCGCGGATCGTCCGGGTGCACGGCTACGGCGGTGTCACCGAGCATGGTCTCGGGCCGGGTGGTGGCGACCACGATCTCGCCGTCCATTCCGTCCACGCGATACGCGAACTCGAAGAGCTCGCCGTTGGTTTCCTCGTGATCCACCTCGAGGTCCGAGAGTGAAGTGAGGAGCGTCGGATCCCAGTTGATGAGCCGCGTGGCGCGGTACATCAGGCCCTGCTCGTGGAGGCGCACGAACGCCTCCCGCACGGCGACGCTCATGTCCGCGTCCATGGTGAATTTGGACCGGGACCAGGCCGCGGAGCTGCCGAGAATGCGCTGCTGCAGCGCAATGCGCCCGCCGCTCTCGCCCTTCCACTCCCAGATTCTCTTCTCGAACGCTTCGCGCCCGAGGTCGAAGCGCGTCTTGCCCTCGCGGGCGATCTGGCGTTCCACCACCGTCTGCGTGGCGATACCGGCGTGGTCGATGCCCGGCTGCCAGAGCGTGTTGAAGCCGCGCATCCGGTGGAAGCGAACGAGCGCGTCCTCGAACGTGCAGCGCATCGCGTGCCCCATGTGCAGCGATCCCGTGACGTTCGGGGGCGGCATCGGGCAAACGTAGACCGGGCGCTTGTCCGCCGGATCGGCCGTGGCGGCGAATACGTCGTGCTCCTCCCAGAACTGGTACCAACGGGATTCGACCTCGCGGGGGTCGTAGCCTTTTTGGAGATCCGGCTGCATCCGCGGACAACTACCACAGAAGGCGCCTGCGCAGGCGGCGCTCGCGCGAGCTCTCGCTCGCCTCGGACCGGGCCCGACTACTCGGCTGCGGCCATCGAGCCGCCTTCGCCACCGTCGCCGGTGTCGGCGGCCGACACGAGCTCGACACCGAGGAGCTCGTCCAGCCACATGCGCCACATCTCGCGGGTCTCCACGGCGGCATTGACCTCGAGCAGGCGTGGCGAACCGTTGCCGTCGTAGCGGAACCGGAGGTTGGCGGCGCCGCGGAGCCCAATGGCCGTGGCGATGGCGCCTGCTGCCCGGGCCAACGCGTCGTTTTCCGCGATGTCGCAGGTGATGGTGACCCCCGGATTCACGCGAAGCCGCTGGCGCGCGACGGTGTCGATGAGCTCGCCGTGGCGGTTGGTGAGCACATCGACCGAGTACTCGGCTCCGGAGAGGAACTCCTGGGCAATGGTTTGTGGGTCACGCGGCAGGTTGTCGAGGTCCTCGGTGGACCAGATGACGCGACCGCCCATGGTGGTCCCGCCCCGACGCGGCTTCACGACGACCGGGAACTCTTCGCTGGCGGGACGGAAGGAACCGTCAAAAATCTTGGTGTCCGGCACGCCGATGACGCCATTGGCCTGACGGATGGCTTCGAAGCGGTCGAGGCATGCGAGGAGGGTCTGCATGCTGCCGACCATGACCCCAACGCCGATGCGCTCGAGGCGTCCGCGCTCCACGCACATGGGGAGGAGCTCCGTGTCGTGGGTCGGGATTACCACGTCGATGCAATGCTCTTCACACAGGGCCGCCACGCGGTCGACGAAACTCGCGTGATCTCCAGGGGGTACGAGCAGGCGTCGCTCGACCGGCACCAACGTGAGCCCGGGCGCTGCAGCGTCGTTTTCGGCGGCCCAGACGACCACGTCGTTCGCAATGGCGTTCATCAAGCGAACGGCCGTCGGACTATCTGCACCGGTAATGAGTACGTGCGCCTTCATGAATGCCTCCCAGCCCTGCGACCTGTGCAGGGCGTGACCAGGCTTCATTCACGCTTCGTTCCATCCTTGGGTGACTGACATTGACCTTTTTGCGGGGAAAATGGCCCGCAATTTCGCGGGTCAGTCCTTGGTGAGGCGCGCGATCTCTTCCTTGATGAGCGTCTCTGCGAGCTGCGGGACGACCTCCCACACCACGCGCTCGATGACGTCGCGAGACAGGGCGAGAACCGCGTCCGCCTGGTCCTTGGTCAAGCCCATCTCACCGAGCTTGGCGGACATCGCTCCATTGACGGCCTGCGCAACCGGCGAGGCGACCGCAGGGGCGACCGGTGCCGCAGGGGCCGCGGACGCTGCGGGGGCGGCGGGGGTTGCAGGTCGCGCCGCAGGCTGGCCGACCGCGGGTGTCGCATTGCCCGGCACGTCTGTCCTCGGGATTGGCCCCGGAGCGGCCGCTCCGCCGGGACCCGTTGCGCCGAACATGAGCGTTGCGGCGCGGGGCTTGGCCGAGGCGGCCGCGGCCGCAGCGGCCGCCGCAGGCGCCGCAGGCGCCGGGGCCGGAGGTGCCGGGGGAGGGGGAGCCGGTGCCGCCGCTGCGGGTGCCGCTGCCGCCACTGGAGCCGGGGGCGGCGCCGCCGGAGCACGGTACGGGCCCGCCGCGCCAGCCCCGGACTCACGGGTCGCAAGTGCCTTCTTCGCCTTGTCGATGAGCTGCTGGGTATCGAACGGCTTGTCGCAGAAGTCGTCGGCCCCCGCGTCCTGGCCCTTGCCCGCGTCGTAGGGGTTGTATCGGCTCGAGAGCAGGATGATCGCCGCCTTGGGCAGCTTGCTCCGCACGTCCTTGCAGAGCGCGTACCCGTCGGCGCCACCCAGTACCGTGTCGATGATCACCACGCTGGGGCCTTCGCCGAGCTTTGCTACTGCGGTCGCAGGGCTGTCGGCGGCAACGACCCGATAGTCCTCGCCACTGAACGTGATCTCGAGGGCTTTGCGCATGGTTGCGCTGTCATCTACGGCGAGCAGGGTTTTGGGCACGTGCGATTCTCCTGAGATCCAGAGGCGGACTTCGGCATTGTCCGAAGACGGGGGCACGCATGTCAAGGTCCGTGCGTGCTTTCCGCTCCCGCCGGGCCGGGCTCGCGCGCACTTCGTGCGTCCTCACTCGTACGCTGGCCTGCTTTGCCCGGAAATGCCGACATCCGCGAGCGACCTACAGTGGTCCCCCTCGCGTCGCTGGTGCCGCGGGAGCCAGCGATCCCGCTAGGCCCCGTGAGATGCGTCTGGTACTGCACGCACGTGCGACGCGAAGCCATCGTTCCTCTCAGCCTCACGGGCCAGCCGCTCGACCAGGCCGTGCGCACGCTCTTCGACCTCTCCTGGGGCAAAGCTCGGGCCGCCGTCGAGACCGGAAAGGTCAGCGTCAACGGCGCCACCGTGACCGACATTCTCCGCTACGTGAGAACCGGAGGGGTGCTGGTCCTCGACCCGAACGCCCGGCGCCCGCGCCCTGAGGTCGACCTGCCGTACGACGCCATCGTGCACCTGGACACGCACGTGGTCGTCGTGAACAAGCCCTCGGGGATCAGCACCGTTCCCTTCGACGAGGAGGAGACCGGCACGCTCGATACGCGCGTCCGCGCCTGGCTCGCGCGTCGGCAGTCGGGGTCTCGCAGTCAGCCGCATCCGCTGGGAATCGTCCACCGCATCGACAAGGACACGTCGGGGCTCGTCGTCTTCACGCGGACCTGGCTTGCGAAGCAGAGCCTCTCCGCACAGTTCCGAGCGCACACCGTCCATCGTCGCTATCTGGCCCTCGTCCACGGCACGATGACGAACCGCACCTTCCGGACGCACCTGCTCGAGAATCGGGGCGACGGGCTCCGAGGGTCGTACGAGGCGCGCGCGCGCAAGGGGCCCAAGGAGGGTCAGCTCGCGGTCACCCACGTGGAGGTGCTCGAGGTGCTCGACGGCGCCACTCTGGTCGCCTGCCAGCTCGAGACCGGCAGGACGCACCAGATTCGCATTCACCTGTCCGAAGCGGGCCACCCGCTGCTCGGCGAGCGGGTCTACATTCGTGGGTACCAGGGGCACGAGATCCCCGCGCCGCGGCTCATGCTTCACGCGGCCGAGCTTGGCTTCACGCACCCGAAGAGCGAAGAGCCCGTACGCTGGGAGAGTCCGATGCCCCCGGACATGCGAGAGACGCTCGAACGCCTTTGATGGTAAGCGTTGGCGCGTGAGCGCCAGCGACGTTGCCTCGGAAGCCGATTCCCTCCGCCCCGTTCCCATGACCGCCTTCGAGCGCCGGTTCGGGCACCCGCCGGGCCTCGTGATCCTCTTCATCACCGAGATGTGGGAGCGCTTCTCGTACTACGGCATGCGCACGCTGCTTGTACTCTACATGGGGCGCTACCTGTTCGTGGAGGGCCGCAGCGAGCACGTCGTCGGCCACGCGGCGCTCTACGGCGCGTTCGCGTGGGTGGCCCGACTGTTCGGCGCCACCGCCGACGTCAAGGCGTACGCCTCGCAGACCTACGGCCTCTATACCGGCCTCGTGTATCTGACGCCCATTGTCGGCGGCATGCTGGCCGACCGCCTGTGGGGGCAGCGGAAGACGGTGGTGGTCGGCGGCGTGCTCATGGCCATCGGGCACTTCCTCATGGCCTTCGAGAGCCTCTTCTACATCGCGCTCTTCTTCCTGATCCTCGGGAACGGCGCGTTCAAACCGAACATCTCGACGCAAGTCGGCAACCTGTACCCCGAGGGCGACGAGCGCCGCGACCGGGCCTTCTCCATCTTCTACGTCGGCATCAACCTCGGCGCGTTCTTCCAGTTCATCGCCGGGACCTTGGCCGAGCGAAAGGGCGCGCAGCTCTCGGAAGATCCGACCGAGCTCAATCCGGCGTTCGACCCCCTTCATCCTGGCCGAGGATGGCACTGGGGCTTCAGCGCGGCGGGCGTGGGAATGCTCATCGGCCTGGCGTTCTACCTCTGGGGGCAGCGCTATCTCGCGAAGGATCAGCTCACGCGCCGTCACGAGCTCGAGGCGGCGAAGCCCGACGAGGCCGGCTATCGGGGCGGCACGCCGAAGGTGAAGGTCGTCGAAGAGCCGCCGCCGAAGCAGCCGATGACCCGCGAGGAACGGTCTGCGGTGCTGGCGCTCATCGGCCTCTGCGCGCTGAACATCGTGTTCTGGGCGGTGTACGAGCAGCAGGGCAACACGATGCAGGAGTGGGCCACGGACCATACGCGCTGGCCGAAGATCTTCGGATGGCAGGTCTCGAGCACCCTCTTCCAGTCGTTCAACCCCGCGATGATCTTCGTCTTCACGGCGCCGATTCTGTATTTCTGGAAGCGTCAGGCGAAGAGGGGGACGGAACCCTCGAGCGTGGCGAAGATGGCCATCGGCTGTTTCATATTGGGGGCCAGCTTCATCGTGATGGTGGTGGGGGCCAAACTGGTGAACCCCGACCACGGCGGAAAGGGGAGCCTTTCGTGGCCCCTCATCTGCACCGCCATGCTGACGCTCGGCGAGCTGTACCTCTCGCCGGTGGGCCTCTCGCTCGTGACCAAGGCGTCGCCGAAGCGAATGGTCTCGATGATGATGGGAATGTGGTTCCTCTCGAGCTTCTTCGGGAACTACGCGTCCGGGCTCATCGGCATCCTCTACAATCGCATTCCCAAGACCGGCTTCTTCCTCATCCTCACCGTGCTGGGGCTACTCTCGGGGATCGCCATCTGGGCCTTCAACAAGCCGCTCAAGCGCGCCATTGGCAGCGAGAAGCTGTAAGAAGTTCAATGTCAGTCGTCCGCGCTCGTCCAAGGGCGCGGATTCACTCACGCCGCGCCACGCAAGAAGTTCAATGTCAGTCGACTACCGGACGTAAAAGTGGGTGCCCTTGGCCGAGACTTCCATGTGGAAGTGGTTCCGGTGCGCCCAGTTGAAGCCGGGTGTCAGGAAGACGTGGAAGAGCTTGGCGTCCAGCGCTTCGCAGGTGATCTTCCGGAGCTCCACGCCCTCGTCGGTGCGCGGCCAGGGACCGGTCTTCTCGCCGCAGGGGCGCTGGCCGATGGCGCCGTGGAAATCCTTCTCGACGTTGAGCTTGGAGCCATCCTTGCGCACGAACGTGCCGGCGTCGATGGCGAGGGCGCCGGTGTGCCGGGTGCCGAGCTCGCCGTCTCGCCAGCCCTTTGCCGGCGGCGGCCGGTAGGCCGACATGTGCACCACCTCCACCACGTCGTGCTTGGCCAGCACCTGCGCGAGGTCGTCGAGCGCCAGCACCAGTCGGCAGTCGAAGATCTCGTAGACCGAGGTCTTTCGCGCGGCCGCAGGCATGGCGGAGTGGAACGACACCCCGTGTAACGGACCCGTGATGCGCACCGGAGCCAGCACGCCCCGGGCCGGATCGACGGCCACGACGGGGAGCGTTCGCTTTCGAGCTTCGGCCAGGCATGTCGCCCGCCCCATGTGCCCGTAGCGGCTCGCCGGGTCCGTCGCCGCCGCCGGCGGGAGCGGCTCGTTGTCGTCACTGGGCGGCTCGGTGTCCGGCGCGTCCGGCTGATCGGTGGGAGGCTCGGGCGCCGCGGCCGCCGGAGGCTCCACGGGTGCCGGGGGCGCCGCGCGGGCCGGAATCGGCTTTGCCGGGGGGCGCCATCGGGCTACCGCATGCGGCGTGGGCTTCTTCGGCGCCGGCAGCGGCGGCAGCTTTCGTCCGGCGTGCGCGTCGACCGCACAGACCCATGCTCCGAGCAATACGAGGGCGGAGGCGCGGCGACGCATGCGCAGCAGGGTACCAGGATCGCCCGCTTCGCGCTAAACTTAGGCTCCGACGGACCATGACCCCCCTGTCTGCCCGCGCAAAACAGATACTTTACGCGGCTGTATCCGAGTTCGTACAGACCGGCGAGCCGGTCGGCTCGCGCACGCTTTCCAAGCGCGGCATCGATCTTTCACCGGCCAGCATTCGCAACGTGCTCGCCGACCTCGAAGAAGCCGGCTACCTCGTCCAGCCGCACACCAGCGCCGGCCGCGTGCCCACCGACCTAGCGTTCCGGCTCTTCATCGACGCGCTGATGGAAGTCCGGGAGCTCACCCGCGAAGAGCACGAGATGATCCGCGCGCGCTTCGAGGAGATGGCTCCCGGTACCGCAGGCCTTCGAGAAACCGGCAAGCTCCTCTCCGACCTCACCGGTGCCGCCGCCGTGGTGGTGGCGCCCCGCGGCCAGGGCGTGCGCCTCAAGCACATGCGCTTCATCCGGACCCTCCCCGGGGAAGTGCTCGCGGTGCTGGTCATGGCCGACGGCACCGTGCAGAACCGCTTTCTCCAGTTCACCATCACCGAGCCCGAGCTCGAGCGCGTCCACAATCTCCTCGACGACGTCATCGACGGCCGCACCCTG
>Ga0075163_10011927_pt1 | contig 11318 bp, 10 predicted proteins | sample JI1023141ADNA_FD_71478 | JGI IMG/M metagenome (GOLD analysis project Ga0075163, IMG submission 71478) | Wastewater effluent complex algal communities from Wisconsin, to seasonally profile nutrient transformation and Carbon sequestration -... | ecosystem: Engineered > WWTP > Effluent > Algae...
CATCTGCAAGCGACTGCTCGAGTTGATGCACGGCGAGATCCGCGTCGACAGCTCGCCTGGCCGCGGCAGCGTGTTCGAGGTGAGGCTGCCCTATTGGCCGCCGGCACCGCAGCCTCGTCCCCACGAGTCCTCCACCCCGCGGCTGCCGGACCGGGCCCTGGCCGGGCTGTCCATCCTGTTGGCCGAGGACGACCCGATCAACCAGGCCATGCTGCAGTTCGACCTGTCGGACCAAGGCGCCCGGCTGGTGGTGGTCGGCGATGGCGCGCAGGCGCTGGAGCGGGTGGTCGTCGACGGAGCCACGTGCTACGACGTGGTGCTGATGGACATCCAGATGCCTGTTCTCGACGGCTACGAGGCGACGCGGCGCATCCTGAGCTTCGCACCCGGGCTGCCCATCATCGCGCAGACCGCGCATGCCTTCGACGAGGACCGCCAGAAGTGCCTCGCGGCGGGCATGGCCGGCTACATCTCCAAGCCGATCGATCGACAGGTGCTGGCAGAACTGGTGCTGCAGGTGGTGAAGGCGCGGCGCGCGTCAGAGCCTACAGCCTGAGAAAGTAGGGCAGCACGGACAGCACGCCGCCGATGGCCACCATCCAGCCGGTGCTGTCGACAAAATACGAGAACCCCATCAGGCCGATCCCGCAGGCCAGCGGCACGACGGCACGCTGCTTCTTGCCGTAGACAAAGTAGCCCAGGCCGATCGAACCGAACAGGATGCCCCAGAGCAATTGGGTGGAGTTCATGGCTGAGCGCCCAAGCCATCGGTCCAGCACACCGCTGAACCTGGCTCAAGGCGATTGACCATTGTGCCGATATAGGGCTGATGGTTGTCCCGGAGGCATCACCATGGAAACCAGCACCTGGTCCGAAGCGCTCTCGGAACTTGCCGAGGCCGCGTCCGCAGCGTTCGTTCGATTCTGGAAGCAGGACATCGTGCAGGTGGGCCTGACCCTGGGCATGTTCCTGGCACTCGCGGTGCCACTGCTGCTGGTGTTGCTGGTCCTGTGGTACCTGGACTCCACGGGCTGGCGGCCGGCTAGCGGGTTCTACAAGATCGGCATGTCGCCCGATGACCTCGTTTCCGGGGCAACGATGTACGCCACAGGATTTGCGGCCTTCTTCAGCGACACGAAGGCGAGCGCGCGAGGCATCCGCCCCGCCGTCTGACCCTGCCCTGCAGCAGGCAGGCCCCGAGCCAAAGGGGGTCATCGGACGTGTGGCGTGGCTAAGATGGCAGCGCATTCGAAGTCCGCAATGCTCCCCATGACCCCGGGCCGCACCATCGTCCTCGACGCTCCGAAGAACCATGCTCCCCTCCCCCGGCGACGATGATCGACTGGTCGGCATGCCGCCGCGCCGAGTCTTCGTCATCGGTGCCACCGGCACCATCGGCCAGGCTACCGTGCGCGCGCTGTTGCGCAGGGGGCACGAGGTGGTGTGCTTCGTGCGACCGCGCGCCGGCGTGGGCGGGCGGCTGTCGCCCGAGGGCAGCGCGAAGCTGTTTCCCGGGGCCACGGTGCGCGTGGGCGACGTGCGCGACGCGGACTCGCTGGCGCGCGACGGCTTCCGCGGCGAGCGCTTCGACGTGCTCTTGTCGTGCCTGGCCTCGCGCACCGGCGCGCCCAGGGACGCCTGGGACATTGACCACCGGACGCATGTGCTCGCGCTGGAGGCCGCAAAGGCGGCCGGTGCCACGCAGGTCGTGCTGTTGTCCGCCATCTGCGTGCAGAAGCCGCTGCTGGCCTTCCAGCAGGCCAAGCTGGCCTTCGAGAAAGCGCTGATCGAATCGGGGCTGACCTATTCGATCGTGCGCGCGACCGCCTTCTTCAAGTCCCTGTCGGGCCAGGTCGAGCGCGTAAAGGCCGGCAAGCCCTTCCTGGTCTTTGGCGATGGCACGCTCACGGCCTGCAAGCCGATCAGCGACGACGACCTGGGCGAGTACCTGGCAGGCTGCGTGGACGACCCGTCGCGCCACGACCGCGTGCTTCCGATCGGCGGGCCGGGCGAGGCGATCACGCCGCGCCAGCAGGGCGAGCGGCTGTTTGCGCTGCTGGGCAGGCCGCCGCGCTTCAAGCAGGTGCCGGTGGCGCTGCTGGACACGATCATCGCCGTGCTGGGGCTGCTCGGCCGCGTGCTGCCGCCGCTGGCCGACAAGGCCGAGCTCGCGCGCATCGGCCGCTACTACGCCACCGAATCGATGCTGGTGTGGGACGCGGCCGCTGGCCGCTACGACGCCGCGGCCACGCCCTCGGCCGGACGCGAGACGCTGTTCGACTTCTACGGCCGCCTGGTGCGCGGCGAGGCCGTGGCGGAGCGCGGGGACCATGCGGTGTTCTGAAGCATCGCCGGCTGCGCCATCCGCAGAAAGGTAGCGCTGCCATCTGACTAGAATGGCCCGATGACCCAGGACCCCGCTCCCGCTCGACGCACCCGCCGCGGCAGCGGCGCCGTCACCCTGCACGACGTTGCCAAGCTGGCCGGCGTGGCGCCGATCACCGCATCGCGCGCGCTGAACACGCCGCAGCAGGTGTCGCCCGAGGTGCGGCAGAAGGTCGGCGATGCGGTGGCGCGCACCGGCTACGTGCCCAACCTGCTGGCGGGCGGACTGGCCTCGCGCCGCAGCCGCCTGGTGGCCGCCGTCGTGCCCACCATCTCGGGGCCGGTGTTCCTCGAGACCATCCAGGCATTGACCGAAGGGCTGGCCGAGCGCGGCTACCAGCTGATGCTGGGGCAGTCGGGCTACTCGGGATCGCGCGAAGACCCCTTGCTCGAGGCCATCATCGGCCGCCGTCCGGACGGCATCGTGCTGACCGGCATCCTGCACTCCACCGAGGGCCGGCGACGCCTGCTGGCCGCGGGCATCCCGGTGGTCGAGACCTGGGACCTCACGCCCACGCCGATCGACATGCTGGTGGGCTTCTCGCACGAGGCCGTGGGCCGCGCCGTGGCCCGGTTCCTGCACGCCAAGGGCCGACGGCGCCTGGCGGTGGTGACCGGCGACGACGAGCGTGCCAGGCGACGCACATCGGCCTTCCAGGCCGCCGCGCAGGAACTGGGCATGGCCACGCCGGCCGCAGCCGTGGTGGCCGCGCCCACCACGCTCAAGTCCGGTCGGCAGGGCCTGGCCGAACTGCTGCGCGACTCGCCCGACATCGACGCGGTGTTCTGCAGTTCCGACCTGCTGGCGCTGGGCGTCATGACCGAGGCCCGCGTGAAGGGCATCGACGTGCCCGGACAGCTGGCCGTCATGGGCTTTGGCGATCTCGAATTCGCCGCCGACGTCGACCCGGCGCTGACCACCGTGCACATCAAGGGCGCGGCCATCGGCCAGCAGGCGGCCCGGTTCATCGTCGACCGGGCCGAGGGCCGCGAGGTGGAACAGCGGGTGATCGACATCGGGTTCTCGATCGTCGAGCGCCAGAGCACCTGAGACCACGCTGGGGTAATCCCTTCCCGCAGCCGCTTGCGATCCGCTTAAGGTAGCGCTACCATTCGTCCGCCGCCGTACCCGCGCACTGCGCTACCCGCCGCTGTGTCCAACCCGAGATCCGCATGAAGCACCCCTTGATCGCCACCGCCCTGCTGGTGCTGGCCTCCACCGCCTTCGCACAGGGCGCCTACCCCAACCACCCGGTCACGCTGGTGGTGCCCTTCCCGCCCGGCGGCGGCACCGACACCGGCGCGCGCATCGTGGCGCAGAAGCTCGGCGCCAAGTGGGGCCAGACGGTGGTGGTCGAGAACAAGGGCGGCGCGGCCGGCATGATCGGCGCCGATGCCGTGGCCAAGGCCCGGCCCGACGGCTACACGCTGCTGATGGGCAACATCGGCACGCAGGCCATCAACCCCAGCCTGTACAAGAAGATGCCCTACGACCCGGCGGCTGCGTTCGCGCCGGTGTCGCTGGTGGCCGAGTTGCCGCTGGCGATGATGGTCAACCCGGGCGTGCCCGCCAAGACCGCCAAGGAGTTCGTCGCACTGGCCAAGACCCAGCCAGGCCAGCTCAGCTACAGCAGCTCGGGCGCGGGCGGCGCGCCGCACCTGGCCGCCGAGATGTTCAAGGAGGCCACGGGCACCTTCATCCTGCACGTGCCCTACCGCGGCGGCGGCCCGGCCATCGGCGACCTGCTGGCGGGCCATGTGCAGCTGTCGTTCATGACCGTGCTCGAGGCCAGCGGCCACATCAAGGCCGGCAAGCTGCGGGCGCTGGCCGTCACCGGCGCGCAACGCGTGCCGGCCCTGCCCGAGGTGCCCACGCTGGCCGAGTCGGTGCTGCCGGGCTTCAACTCCATCTCGTGGATCGGCGTGCTGGCGCCGGCCGGCACGCCCAAGGACATCGTCGACAAGGTCTCGTCCGACATCCGCGAGGTGCTGGCCTCCGACGACGTGAAGGGCAAGCTGGTCGAGCTGGGCGCCCTGCCCTCGGGCAACACGCCGGCGCAGTTCCAGGCGCTGATCGAGGCCGATCGCAAGCGCTATGCGCAGGTCATCAAGGACAAGAAGATCTCGGTCGACTGAGGTCGGCCAGCGCCCGAAGGGCATGCATCCGCTTCACCGCGCCCACCCGACATCGGCAGCTTCATCCAGAACGAGATGACGCGCTGGCCAAGGTGGCCAAGGACGCCAGCATCCAGCCTGAATGAACCTCGACCCTCCCCCAACCCGAGCCCGATGATGAAACCCGAACTGCTGCAGACCGTCCGCCTGATGCCGCCACTGGAGGCCCGCCTGGCGGCTGCGTTCACGCTGCACCGCCTCACCGACGAGGCCGACCCCGCCGGCTTCCTGGCCGCGCACGGGCCGCGCTTCACCGGCGTGGTCACTTCCGCCGGCAAGGGCGCCGATGCCGCGCTGATCGACGCGCTGCCCAACTTGCGCGTGGTCTCCAGCTTCGGCGTCGGCCTGGACAAGATCGACCTGCCCGCGGCACGGCGCCGCGGCGTGGCCGTGGGCTACACGCCCGACGTGCTGAACGACTGCGTGGCCGACCTTGCCTTCGGCCTGCTGCTGGCCGTGGCACGCAACATCGGCGCGGGCGAGCGCTACGTGCGCCGGGGCGACTGGGTGGGCGCCGGGCTGCCCGCCGCGTCCACCTTCCCGCTGGGCCGCAAGGTGAGCGGCGCCCGGCTGGGCATCCTGGGCCTGGGGCGCATCGGCCGCACCGTGGCGCGCCGCGCCAGCGGCTTCGACATGGACGTGCGGTATCACAACCGGCGCCCGGTGGCCGACGTGCCCTGGCGGCACGAGCCCTCGCTGATCGAGCTGGCGCGCTGGTCCGACTACCTGGTGGTGATCGCCGCCGGCGGCGCCGAGACGCGCCACCTGGTCGACGCCAGCGTGCTCGACGCGCTGGGGCCGCGGGGCTTCATCGTCAACGTGGCGCGCGGCAGCGTGATCGACGAGGCGGCGCTGGTGCGCGCCCTGGTCGACAAGCGCATCGCCGGCGCCGGGCTCGACGTGTTCGAGCACGAGCCGCAGGTGCCGGCCGAACTGTTCACGCTGGACAACGTGGTGCTGGTGCCGCACATTGCCAGCGCCACCGTCGAGACCCGGCAGGCCATGGCCGACCGCGTGTTCGACAACCTCGAATCGTTCTTCCGCGACGGGCGGCTGCTGTCCGACGCCGCGGCCTGATTTCCACCCGCCTGCAGGAGCACACATGAAACTCGGATTCATCGGCCTCGGCATCATGGGCACGCCCATGGCGCTGCACCTCGTCGACGCCGGCCACCAACTCTTCGTCCAGACCCGCGGCAAGCTGCCCGAGGCCATCGCCGCATCCACCGCGGTGCGCTGCGACAGTGCCGAGGTCGTGACCCGCAACGCCGAAGTCGTCTTCATGATGGTGCCCGACACGCCCGACGTCGAGGCCGTGCTGTTCGGCGAGCGTGGCGTGGCCGCGGGCCTTCAAGCTGCCGATGGCGCGCGCAAGGTGATCGTCGACATGAGCTCGATCTCGCCGATGGCCACCAAGGCCTTCGCCGCGAAGATCAACGCACTGGGCGCCGACTACATCGACGCACCGGTGTCCGGCGGCGAGGTGGGCGCCAAGGCCGCGTCGCTGACCATCATGTGCGGCGGCGACGAAGCGGTGTTCGAGCGCGTGCGCCCGCTGTTCGAGAAAATGGGCAAGAACATCACGCTGGTAGGCGGCAACGGCGACGGCCAGACCACCAAGGTGGCCAACCAGATCATCGTCGCGCTGAACATCGCCGCGGTGGGCGAGGCGCTGCTGTTCGCCAGCAAGGCCGGCGCGGATCCGGCCAAGGTGCGCCAGGCGCTGATGGGCGGCTTTGCGTCCAGCCGCATCCTCGAGGTGCATGGCGAGCGCATGATCAAGCGCACCTTCGCGCCCGGCTTCCGCATCCGCCTGCACCAGAAGGACCTGGGCCTGGCGCTGCAAGGCGCGCGCGAGCTGGGCGTGGCCCTGCCGCAGACCGCCAGCGCCGCGCAACTGATGCAGGTGTGCGCCGCCAACGACATGGCCGACCTGGACCACTCGGCCCTGGTCAAGGCACTCGAGCTGATGGCCGACCACGAGGTGGCCAAGGGCTGATGGCCATGTCCGAGACCACGCGCCCCGCCGCTCCGACGCCCGCTGCGCCGACCCGCGCCCCGCTCACCATCGCCATGCACGAGCGCGACAACGTCGCCATCGTCGCCAACGACGGCGGGCTGCCGGCCGGCACCACGCTGCCCAGCGGCCTGGTGCTGAAGGACAAGGTGCCGCAAGGCCACAAGGTGGCGCTGGTCGACCTGGCACAGGACGCTCCTGTCCTGCGCTACGGCATCCCCATCGGCTGGGCCGCCAAGCCCATCGCCGCCGGCAGCTGGGTGCACGAGCGCCTGCTGAAGATGCCCGATGCGCGCGGCCTCGACGACCTGCCGATCGCCACCCACCGGCCCGCGCCGCAGCCGCCGCTCGAGGGCCACACCTTCGAGGGGTACCGCAACGCCGACGGCTCGGTGGGCACGCGCAACATCCTGGCCATCACGCAGACGGTGCAATGCGTGGCCGGCGTCACCGAGTTCGCGGTGCAGCGCATCAAGGCGGAGCTGCTGCCGCGCTACCCCAACGTGGACGACGTGGTGGCGCTGGAGCACGCCTACGGCTGCGGCGTGGCCATCGACGCGCCCGACGCCGTGGTGCCGATCCGCACGCTGCGCAACATCAGCCTCAACCCCAACTTCGGCGGCGAGGTGATGGTGGTGAGCCTGGGTTGCGAGAAGCTGCAGCCGGATCGGCTGATGCCACCCGGCAGCTTCGAGATCGTCGACCAGCGCGGCACGGCAGGCGCCACCGACACGCCCGAAAAGCTGGACGTGGTGTGCCTGCAGGACGAGGCCCACGTGGGCTTCATGTCGATGGTCGAATCGATCTTGCGGCAGGCCGACATCCACCTGGCGCGCCTCGACAAGCGCCGCCGCGAAACCGTGCCCGCCAGCGAACTGGTGGTGGGCGTGCAGTGCGGCGGCAGCGACGCCTTCTCGGGCGTCACCGCCAACCCGGCCGTGGGCTTCTGCACCGACCTGCTGGTGCGCGCCGGCGCCAGCGTGATGTTCTCCGAGACCACCGAGGTGCGCGACGGCATCGCCCAGCTCACCGCGCGCGCCACCACGCCCGAGGTGGCCGAGGCCATGATCCGCGAGATGGCCTGGTACGACGCCTACCTGCAGCGCGGCAGCGTCGACCGCAGCGCCAACACCACGCCCGGCAACAAGGCTGGCGGACTGTCCAACATCGTCGAGAAGGCGATGGGCTCGATCGTCAAGTCGGGCTCGGCGCCGATCTCGGGCGTGCTGTCGCCCGGCGAGAAGCTGAAGACCCGCGGACTCACCTACGCCGCCACGCCAGCCAGCGATTTCATCTGCGGCACGCTGCAACTGGCCGCCGGCATGAACCTGCACGTGTTCACCACCGGCCGCGGCACGCCCTACGGCCTGGCTGCCGTGCCGGTGATCAAGGTGGCCACCCGCAGCGACCTGGCGCGGCGCTGGCACGACCTGATGGACGTGAACGCCGGCACCATCGCCGACGGCACCGCCACCATCGAGCAGGTGGGCTGGGAGCTCTTCCACCTGATGCTCGACGTGGCCAGCGGCCGCAAGAAGACCTGGGCCGAGCAGTGGAAGCTGCACAACGCACTGGTGCTGTTCAATCCGGCGCCGGTGACGTGAGGCAGCCGCGCGCCTGAGCGCCGGCCGGCCCGCGGCAAGCCGTTCAACGTGCCGAACCCGCCGCCGGTGAAATTCGACAGGCGGCGGTCACGGCGGTGGTGCTGACCCAGCTGAACATGACCGATTCGCCGAATGCAGGTCAGGTGCTCGGCGAAGCAAGGTCGAACCGGCCCGGTGCCAACGCGGGCCTGCACGTGTCCTACTGCGCGCGATAGCACCCGCCGCGCGGGACGCTGACGCGGTGCGAGTCAGAGACTGGCTCGCCCACCGGACATGTCGAAGACGGCACCGGTGTTGCCTTGCCGGCCAATGAGCCCGGATCGACGATCCGCGCCCAATCCGCGGCGCCATGGTTCTCGAGCAGATGCAGCATCCCCTGATCCCTGGTTGGGCGCCGTGACGCGTGCGGCAGACGCAGGGCCGCCACCCGACTCGAGGCACGAATGGCGGCACTCGATCCACCGATCGCCGCTGTCGTCGCAAGCAGGTGTCATGGCGCGAGGCATCGGGCTACGGTGGCACCCGGACTGGGCCTCCGCCCACCCCACCCCTCAACCAGGAGAACCATGATGAATCGACTGCAATGGAAGATCTCTGCCGCCGCGTTCCTGCCTTCCGTGGCCACCCTGCTGGTGGTGCAGGCCTGCGGCGGCGGCGGCAGCGTCCTCGCGCAGACCGCCAGCGACCCCATCGAGGGCGTGTGGGAAGCGGTCGTGACCCAGCGCGACTGCACCAGCAACGCGGTGATCGCCACCTTCCGCGGCGCCCAGACGATGCACCGCGGCGGCACGCTCACCGACACCAATGCCGGCCCGCCGGCCCTGCGCGGCCCGGGCTTCGGCAACTGGTCGCGCAATGCCGACGGCAGCTACGCGGTGCGCTTCCGCTTCTATCGCTACAACTCCGACGGCAGCCTGGCCGGGACCAACGTCGTCAGCGCCACGCGCCGCCTGTCGGCCGACGCCACCACTTACGACGGTGTCACCCGCAACGAGGTGCGCGACCTCTCGGGCGCCGTGCTGCAGACCGTCTGCGTCACCGATGTCGGCAGCCGCTTCAACTGATCGATTCGGCGGATCGGCCCCGCCCGCGAGCCCGGCGGCCCTGTGATGGTCCACGCTATTGACAGCCGCGGACGCGCGACCCGAAGATATTCGGGTGGGAGGAAATCGATGCACGACCGACCGCATCCGCTGCCTCGCGTGCAAGGCGCCCGGGGCCTGCTGCATCGCTGCCGCCTCGCGCTCGCCGCCGAAGTCCCCACGCTCGCTTTCGTGCTGGCGGCGGTCGGCCTGCTGGCGCTGTTCCGCGGCCTGCTGTTCGCCGGCCTGACCGACGAGGTCACGCCGCTGCACGAACAACTGGCCCAACTGCAGGGCGACTTCGTCGGCCACGTCGCGGTGGCCCTGCCGATGCTGGCCATGGTGCAGCCGGTGCGCCGGCTCGGGCCGGCGGGCGGGGCCCTGCGCGTGCTGACGCTGGCCGCCACCGTGCTGCTGGCCGCGGCGCTGGTGGTCACCCTGCGCGTGATCTGGATGGTGGGCGACGTCCGGGCGCCCGAGTTCGCCGGGTACTGGGGCGGGCTGTTTCCTCGGGTGGCGCTGTTGGCCGGCTGCCTGCTGGCCGTTGGCGAATTCCATCGCAGCGAGGTGCGCAGCCTGGACGCCATGCGGGCCGAGGAGGCCGCTCGCGCGGCGCTGGAGCAGCAGACCCTGCAGGCCCGGCTCAAGACGCTGGAGGCGCAGATCGAGCCGCACTTCCTGTTCAACACGCTGGCCACCGTGCGACGGCTGCACGAGACCGACCTGGCGGCCGGCGAGGCCATGCTGACCCGGCTGATGCACTACCTGCAGGCCGCGCTGCCGACCATGCGCGACACCGCTCCGACCCTGGAGCGCGAGGCGCGGCTGATCGAGAACTACCTCGAGCTGCAGAAGGTCCGCATGGGTCGGCGGCTGGACTACCGGATCGACATCGCGCCGGGCCTGCGGGCCCTGCAGGTTCCGCCCATGATGCTGCTGACGCTGGTGGAAAACGCGATCAAGCATGGACTGTCCCCTCTGCGCGAGGGCGGGCGCATCGACGTCGGCGCCACGCTGCAGGGGCGGCAGCTGTCCATTGCCGTGACGGACACCGGGCGCGGCTTCGGCGCGGACACCGCCGGCGGCGGCACCGGGCTGGCCAACATCCGCGCGCGCCTCGAAGCGATGTTCGGCCCGGCGGCATGCCTCGAACTCGTGCCGCGCCAGCCGCGCGGCCTGGTGGCCACGATCCGGCTGCCGCTCACCCAGGGTTGAGCGCATGCCCGCGCACCCGCCGCCGCCGCCGATGTGGGGTCCACGCGGGCGGCGCCTGGCCACCGCAGCGCCGCGCCCGGCGCCACGGCGCACGCGCACGCGCGCTGGCGCCCTGGTGCTGGCAACGCTGCTGCTGGTGACCCCCATCAGCATGGGCCTGGTGCCGGCAATCTGGTTTGCCGACACCGAGACCCAGTTGTCGCGACTGACAGAGACCGCGGTCATCGGCTTGTGCATCGTCTGCGCCGATGCGCTGGCCGACGCCCTGGTCGACCGCGGCGTACCGCGGGTGCCGGCCTACCTGGGCGCCGTGGTCGTCGGTGCCGTGGTCGGCACCGTGCTGGGCTGGAACATCCGCGAGGGCCTGGGCCTGCACTTCGGCGGCCAGGGCCACGTGATGAACCCGGCGCACCGCTATACCCACCCGGTAGAGATGGTGGTCTTCAGCTTCCTCGTCGGTGGGCTGGCCACCTTTGTTCACGTCAACCGGCGCACCGCGCTGGCGGCCCGCCGCCGCCAGCACGAGGCCGAGCGGGCGCGTGCCCTGGCGCAGCGCCAGACGCTGGAGTCCCAGTTGCAGGCCCTGCAGGCCCGGGTGGAGCCGATGTTCCTGTTCGGCACGCTGGAGCGAATCCAGCAGCTCTACCGCAACGATGTCGCCGCTGCGGGCACGATGCTGGAGGACCTGATCCACTTCCTGCGCGCCGCGCTGCCGCACCTGCGGGAATCGTCATCGACCGCCGGCCAGGAGGCTTTACTGGCGCAGTTCTGGTCGAGCATCGTCGGCCGCAGTGCATCGGGTGGCTGGGATGTCGAGGTCGAACTCGACGATGCGGTGCG
>Ga0075163_10011928_pt1 | contig 11318 bp, 9 predicted proteins | sample JI1023141ADNA_FD_71478 | JGI IMG/M metagenome (GOLD analysis project Ga0075163, IMG submission 71478) | Wastewater effluent complex algal communities from Wisconsin, to seasonally profile nutrient transformation and Carbon sequestration -... | ecosystem: Engineered > WWTP > Effluent > Algae...
TCGCTCGCGGGCATCGCCAACGAAGCCAAGGACAAACTCACGCGGATGCGCCCGCGCACGTTGGGTCAAGCCGCCCGCATCGCGGGCGTGCGTCCGCCGGACGTGGCGCTCCTCGCGATCCACGTCGAGCGCGCGCGTCGCGAATCGTCGCGCCGGGAATGAGCTCGCGACGGTTCGCTCACGTTCCCTTGCGCAGGATCACGATCTTGACCGTGTTGAACAGGATCGACAGGTCGAACAAGAGCGACTGGTTCTTGATGTAGAACAAGTCGTACTGGAGCTTCTGGACCGCGTCCTCGAACGTGCTGCCGTAGCGATAGTTGATCTGCGCCCAACCCGTCAGGCCCGGCTTCACGATGTGGCGCTGCTTGAAGTAGGGGATCTTCTTGGCCAGGTCGTCGACGAAGTGCTGACGCTCCGGACGCGGCCCCACGAGCGACATGTGCCCCGCGAGCACGTTGAAGAGCTGCGGCAGCTCGTCCAGGCGCGTCTTGCGGATGAAGCGGCCCGTGCGCGTGATGCGCGGATCGTCCTGCGTGGCCCACACGGGGCCGGACGTCTTCTCCGCGTCGGCGCGCATGCTGCGGAACTTCATCAACGTGAACGGCTTGCCGTCGCGCCCCACGCGCTCCTGCGTGAACAGGATCGGCCCCGGCGAATCGAACCGCACGCACAAGGCCGTCACCAGCATCAGCGGCCACGACAAGAGCAACATCACGATCGCGAGCGTGAAGTCGACGACGCGCTTCGACAGTTCGGCCCACGGGTGCGTGCGGAAGCCCTCGTTGAAGATCAGGTACGACGGGCGCAGCGCGCCGATCGCGATCTTGCCCGTGATCTGTTCGTAGACGGCTTCTTGCTCGCGCACGCCCACGCCCGCGAGTCGACACTCGAGCAGGTCGTCGACGGGCAGGCTGCGGCGTCGGTCCTCCAACGCGACCACGACCAGGTCGACGCCCTTGTCCTCGACGAGTTGCAGGAGCGTGCGCGGCCCCGTGCTCGAACCGTCCGACAAGGGCGGCAGGACGAGGATCTGCGTGCGCGCGTCGCCCTCCACCGCGGTCACGGCGTCGGGAGCCTTGGCCGCGGCCTGCGCCAACGGCGTCGCGTGCGCCAACGCCGCCGTGCCGTCCGTGCCCGCGCGTTCCTTGCCGCGCGCCGGGCCGCGCTCGGGCGACTCCGACCACGCGTGTCGCACGCGACCCGCGCCTTCGCGTCCGCCCGGGGCACTGGGCAACTCGGGCAGGATCCCGGCCAGCACGAAGCCCGCGTCGGGGCGTTCGATCATCTCGCGGCCCAACTCGTGCGCGGCCTTGCCGCTGCCCACGATCAACACGCGCTCGCCGAACTCCACGCGCCGCAGCAACCAGTGGAAGAACGAGCGCCAGTAGTACAAGAGCGCGAAGCTCGAGAGCATCGCGAACACGAGTGTCTGCACGCGCTCGCTCAGCGTGAGCGGCGGGAAGTCGAGCACCTGCTTGAGGTCCCACACCTTGGCCAGCACGACCGCCCCCAGCGTCAACGCGAGCGACGATCCGGCGGACTCGACGAACTTGCCCGCGCGGTCGTAGCGCGATCCCGAGATGCGCACGTCGTAGAGCTCGTTGAACGAGATCGCGAGCTGCGCTAACACCGACAGCAGGAACGCGCTCGAGAGGCAGCGCAGGAGCGCGTCGTCCACGCTCATGGCCGGGATGTCGCCGTTCAGGAGCTCGCGCACGCGCTCCGTGGGCTCCCACAAGTGCGCGGTCATCCACAGCCCGATCACGAGCGTCAGCAACAAGGTCTCGCTCAGGATGAGCAGGGCCTTGCGGATCGGCAGGTAGTGTTGGAGGACGCGCAGCATCGATCGTCCGGGCGGGGAGCCCGGGCGGAGGAACCAGGACAGGAGAGGACGGGGGAGTTCGTTCCTTGATCGGCGCGCGCGACCGTCGGAATGAACGCGGCACCGTCCGCGTGCCCGCTTCGCCCGGATTCTAGTCCGGCGGATCCCTCCTGGGGCCCCACGAGTCGGAAGGTCTTTCGCGATCTCGTCGGGTGTCGCCTTGACGCCGCACGTGGATCGCGCCCGTGCGCGCGTCGAGGACCACGTCGACGCGGTCGACGCGCGGACGGAGTCGGCGGGGGCCGGCCAGGTGGCGAGCGGCACGCTCGAGGCGGGCCAGCTGCACCCGACCCAGGCGTCCGTGTTCGACGAACGGCGCGGGCAGGCACGGGCCGCGCACGCCGCGCGGCGTCGGCAGGCTCTCGACGCGCGACGTCTTGACCTCGACGCACACGAGGTGTCCGCCCTGCCGGGCGAGCACGTCGACCTCCGCGTGCGGCGTGCGGACGCGACGCCCCTCGATGACGAAGCCCTCTCGCACGAGCTCGCGCGCGGCCAACTCCTCGCCCAGCTCGCCCAGTTCGTGCGCGTCGGGCCGCAGACGGCGCGCGAACACGCGCGGCGCGCAGCGCAAGAGCCAACGCCGGGCGAACGCGCGCGCGGAACGCGTCCACGGCGAGGACACGCGCCCGGTGGACGCGTCGTTCGGATCGCGCGCGTTCACGTCGTGCCTCGCGACGCGGACGCGGCGACCGCGATCAGGTCTTGGCTTCGACCGGCTTGTCGGTCGTGGAGGACGTCGAGGCGTCCTCGAGGCCTTGCACGGCGGACAGCGCGAAGCGCATGCGCACGCCCTCGGCGACTTGCAGCGTCACGATCTGGTCCTGGACCTGGACGATCGTGCCGTACATGCCGCCCGTGGTCATGACGCGGTCGCCCTTCTTGAGCTCGGCCAGCATCTGCGTGCGCTTCTTGCGCTGCTTCTGCTCGGGACGCAGCACGAGGAGCCAGAAGACACCGAAGCACAGGATCAACGGCCAGAACATGCCGCCCAGCTCGAAGAAGCCCGGCGCCTTGGGTGCGGTGGCGCCGCCCCCCGCGGGGGCCGTCGCGTCCTGGACGAGGAGTGCAAGAGAGGTGAGGTTCATGGGGAGTCGCGTGGGGTCGGTCGGCGAGCGGCGCCGACGGATGGGGTCGGTCGGCGAACGGCGCCGACGGAAGGGGTCGGTCGGCGAGCGGCGCCGAGAGAACTCCGCGGTGGGGACGCGCCCCGACCGCGAGAAGGGGGCGAGAAGGTACTAGAATCGGCGGCTCGTTTGAAGCGCGGCCCACGTCCGGCCCGAGGCCCGGGCCCGACCCGTGTTCCCGTGCCCGATCCGAACCGCCGCTCGACGAGCCCGAGCCTCTCGCCCAACGTCCCCCGCGCTTCCAGCCCGAAAACCGCCAGCCCGTGTCCACGCCCGCCACCTCCGATCGCTTCGTCGTCGCCATGAGCGGCGGCGTCGATTCCTCCGTCGCGGCGCACTTGATGAAGGCCGAGGGGCTCGCGCTCGTCGGTCTCTTCATGCGCAACGGCGTGCACGTCGAGGAACACGAGTCCTCGAAGAAGTCGTGCTGCTCCGTGAGCGACGCTCGGGACGCCCGCATGGTTGCGGCTTGGATGGGAATTCCGTTCCACTCCGTCGACTTGAAGGAAGAGTTCGGCGCGATCATCCGCTACTTCCTGTCCGAGTACGGTCGCGGGCGCACGCCCAACCCCTGCGCGGTGTGCAACCGCGACCTGAAGTTCAACCGCCTGTTGTCGTTCGCGCGCGACCTGGGGGCCTCGGGCGTCGCGACGGGACACTACGCGCAACTCGCGATCGTCGACGGTCGCGTGCACCTGCGCCGCGGCGTCGACGCGGACAAGGACCAGAGCTACCAGCTGTTCTCGGTGGCCGAGGACAACCTGGCGCGCACGCGCCTGCCGTTGGGCGGCATGCACAAGAAGGACGTGCGCGCGCTGGCGGCGCGCGTGGGGCTCAAGACGTCGGCCAAGAAGGACAGCCAGGAGATCTGCTTCGTGCCCTCGAACGACTACCGGCGACTCCTCGACGAGCACCACGTGCCGTTGCACGCCGGTCCGATCGTCGACACGAGCGGCCGGGTGCTGGGCGAACACGCGGGCACCGAGCACTTCACGATCGGCCAACGTCGCGGTCACGGCGTGTCGTCGTCCGAGCCGCTGTACGTGATCGCGTTGGAGCCGGAGTCGGGCCGCGTCGTGTTGGGCACGCGCGCGGAATGCGGTGTCACGTCCTGCGACGTGGGCGACGTGAACTGGATCGGGTTCGACGCGCCGGCGAGCTTCGAGTGCACGGTGCAACACCGCTACCGCGGCGAACCTTGCCGCGCGACCGTGCACGTCGGTCCCGACCGCACCGCGCGCGTCGAGTTCGCCGAGCCCGAGCCGTCGGTGACGCCGGGACAGGGTGCGGCCTTCTACGACGGCGATCGACTCCTGGGAGGCGGTTGGATCGACCGCGCGCACCGAGGCGGATGATCCGCGTCCCGCGCCCTCCGTCGTCGTCCCGCACGGGACGCGTCCGCATCGGCACGTTTCCCGCGCTCGTGTTCGCGCTCGGCTGCGTCGCGATGGCCGTCGGCGCGTACTGGGCCTGGCCACGCGCCGACGCGCGATCGCGCGCGCCCGGACTCGAGATCGTGTTGGTCGACGTGTCGGCCAGCGCCTGCGCGCCGGCCGGTCCCGAGTGGTCCGAATGGACGCGCGCACGGCTCGTCGAGGCGTCGCGCGCGGCCGCTGCGCGCGGCGACGACGTGCTCGTCGTGGCGTTCGGACGCGACGTGCGCGCCACGTCCGCCGCGGAGAGCGGCGCGCGCGCGCGCACGCGCTTCGAGGACGCGGCGTTCGACGCGACCCGCGCGTTCGCCGAGAACGGAGCCCGCGCGGGAGCGGAAGCGAGTGCTTTGGCGGCGGCCCTCGAACGCGCCGCGCTGGCCGCGGCCGAGCGACCGCGCGCGCACGTCACGCTGCTCGGCGACGGCACGTTCACGGGCCGCGACCCGGCGTCGGTGGCCGCGCGCCTCGCGAGCGCGCGCGTGGCGATCGACGTCCAACCGCCACCGGTCGAACGCGGCAACGTCGCACTGGGCGAGCTCGTGTCGCCGCGCGCGATGGAGGTCGGCGCGCCCTGGGTGATCGAAGTGCCCGTGCGCGTGACGACCGGACGTCGCGTGCCCGCACCGGGCGACGTGCAGGTCGAGATCACGCGCCACGACTTCGACGCGCGCGACGCCGCCGAGCCGCGCACCGTGCGCGTTCCCCTCGACGTCGGTCGCATCGCGCGCGAAGGCGGTCGCACGCGCGTCCACGTCGACCTGGGTCCGGCGCGCGCGGGCCTCTCGACCGTGCGCGCGCGCGTCGTGATCGAGGACGGAACGAGCACCGTCGACGCCGTGCCGCAAGACGACGTCGCGAGCGCGTGGATGCGTTGCGCGGGTTCGCTCGTCGTCGGCGTCGTCGACGCCCGGCGCGACGCGCTCGCGCTCTCGAGCGTGCTGGCCGCGGCGCGAGTGGACGCGACGCTGTCGGGCGTCGACGTCGTCGCGCTCGCGCCGGACGAACTCGCCGGTGCGCTGCCGTCCCTCGACGCCTTGATCACGGTCGACGCACCCTTGTCGCCCGACGACGAGCGCCTCGTCGCGTCCTTCGTCGCGCGCGGTGGAGGTTGGATCGACGTGCCCGGTTGGAACCAGATCGCCGCGCGCTCGCGCGGCGACGGCGCTCTGGCGTCGACGGCCGCGCTGTCGCCCGCGCGCGCGCGCCGCGCACCCCGCGAGGTCGTGTTCCTGGTGGATGCCTCGGGCAGCATGGCCGGGGAACCGATCGAGGAAGTCCGCGCCGGTCTCGCGCGGCTCGTCGACGCGGTGCTGCCCGACGACGACGTGGTCGTGCGCACGTTCGCCGAGACGGTGCACGCGCCGCTGCGCCTCGACGCGCGCGCGCGTCGCGAGGATCCCGCGGCACGCGCGGCGTTCACGGCCGAGTGGGCGCGCGTCGGCGAACCGCGCGGTCCCACGCGCTTGTGGCAGGCGCTCGAGACGATCGCGCGCGAAGCCGAGCTCGACGCGCGCGAGCGTCTCGTGTTGCTCTTGACGGACGGTCAGGATCCCGACCGCGCCGACGCCGCGTCGCGCGCGCGCGCGCTGAGGGACCGCTTGCGCGCCGCGCGCGTGCGCCTCGTCGCGGCGACGCCGCACGAGGGCGCGGACGCGGCGTTCCTCGAGAGCCTGGCCGAACGCGCCTTCCCTCTGGCTGGTCGCGGCGCCGACGGTGAGCCGCTGTGGACCGCGGTCTTCCGGCGCGAGTTGGCGCGCGATCTCGTGAGCTCGTCGCCCAATCAGCGCGTGCTGCCGAACGCCGGCGCGAGCGGACTCGCGCGCGGTCTCGCGCGGGCGACGGACGTGCTCGCGCCGATCGACGTGGCCGTGCGCTGCGATCTCGCGCCGGGCGCGGAAGCGTTCTGGGTCTCGGCCGGCGACGCGGACGCGGGTGTCGTCGGCGGCGAGCCGCGCGGCGCGATCGCGCGTCGCGGTCGCGGACTCGTGGTCTCGTTGGCGTTCTCGCCCGCGACGCAGTGGGCACCGGGGTGGACGGACGCGCGCGCGCTCGCGCCCGCCGTGCGACTCGTGGCGCGCGAGCACGTCGACGCGCCGCGGTCACCCGTCGCGCGGCTCGACGGGGATCTCGTGATCGTGGAAGGTCTCGCTCCCGAGGCCCCCGCGCCGTTGCGCGCGCGTTGGCGCGACGCGAGCGGCAACGAGGGTGAACTCGAACTCGCGTCGAACGCGCCGGGCCTCGATCCGCGGACGACGCGCGCGGCGCGCGTGCCCGACGGATTCGACGCGACCGCCGGTTGGGCCCGTTGGAGTCTCGTGGGCCTCGACGGCACTCGAGACGTGGTCGAGATCCCGTTCACGGCCGCGGGCGCCGGCGAGTTCGCGTTCGAGCCGCGCCGCTTCGCGCCGCCGCGCGTCGACGGCCGCGACGGGCCGAGCGCGACGGGCGCCCAACCCGACGCGCCGCGCCGGCGCGATCCGCGCTCCGTCCCCGCGCTGTGGATCGGGGTCGCGTGCTTGTTCCTGGGCGGTCTGGCCTCCGTCGCGAGCCGCCCGCGTCCCGAGTGACGCGGGGACACGCCGCGGGCCGCGCGCGGGCGCTCCGCGAGTCGGTTTCCGCCTCCTGGGACCCGTGGCGAGGGCGGCGCGCGACGTCGGTCAGGTTTTTGGGGCCTCGAGTCGATGCAGGGGCGTCATGAACCTCCTCCGCACCGCCCGAAACGTGTCCCATCTCGCCCTGTTGACCCTCCTCGCCGCGTGCAGCACGACGCAATCGTCCGTGCAGGACGCGGGCGGCGTGACGTGGCTCAAGCCCTCTCCGGGTCTGCGTCAGCAGATCGAGGACGCGGGCAAGCGCCTGCCGTGGACGCACGGCATGGAACGCGTCGACTTGATCTCGTGGTTCGCGCGCGTGGGCGAGCCCGCGTATCCGACGTTGCTCGCGATGGTGAACGATCCGCGCAAGGACGTGGCGGGCGCCGCGCTCGCGGCGCTGGGCGCGACGCGCGACAGCCGACTCGTCGAGCCGTTGCGCGCGTTGCCGTGGCCGGAAGGGGACACGAACACCGATCTGTCGCTCGAGCGCGCGCGCACGCTGTTGCGCTTGGGCGACTGGCAGATGGTCCCGCAGTTGATCGCGGGATTGCGCGACGAACGCCTCCTGACGCGCGCGCTGTGCGCGCAGGCGCTGTGGGAGTCGACGCACGAGCGCTTCGGCTACGATCCGAAGAGCGAAGGCGACGCGCGCGAGACCGCCGTGCAAGCCTGGGAGAAGTGGTGGAGCGAGCGCGAGCACGATCCGATGCTCAAGGCGCAGACGCCGACGTCCTCGAACACCGCGCCGTCGCGTTCGCGCGACACCGACGGCTGATTTCGTCGGGCTCAGGCGCGAGTGGCGCGCAAGCGCGCGACGAGAGCACGGAATCGCGGATCGTCGTGCAGCGAGGCGAAGTCCTCGTCCGACTCCAAGTGCTCCGCGTCTCCGTACCCCAACGCCACGGCGCGCTCGATCTCGGCTAGGGCCTCGTCGGCGCGGCCCGACTGCGCCAGCGAGCAGGCCAGGTTGTAGTGGGCCGTCTCGTCCTCGGGCATGCGGCGCACGATTTCGAGGTCGACCTCCAAGGCTCGCGCGTGCCGACCGAGGCGCGTGCACAGGTGCCCCAGGTCCGTCCAGGCCGCCAGATTCTCCGGATGGCGTGCGACCTCGATCTCGTAGACGTTCGCCAGGAACTCGAGCCCGATGCGGTCGAGCTCACCCGAGAGCGGCGCACCCAACGCGAGTTCTTCTTGTCCCATGGCCAACCGAGCTTACAAGATGGCACGGGTCGAAAGGGGGCAGCCGTGACGCGCGCTCCCCGATCGGCCTGGGATTTGCCCGCTCTCGTGCGTTCGGATTGGGATCGGCGACCGCTGACGCGGGCGTCCCCAGTTCCTCGAGGTCCGTTCGGATGAAGATCCACTTCTGCGATCTGTGCAACGAGTCCGTCCCCCAGGCCGACCTCGACAGCGGCCGCGCCATCCAGCGCAAGGGCCGCATCGTGTGCGCCCACTGCGACGCCGTGATGTCGCACCCGGCCCCGACCTCGGGCGTGCTGGCCGCCGTCGCGGCCCGCGCCAGTCAGAACGAGGCCGTCGCCCCGTCGCTCGCGGCGCCGAGTGCGACGCCGCCCGGCGTGACGACGAGCCACGCGACGACTCACCGCGCGATGACTCACGACGCGGCGACTCACGACGCGGCGACCCAGGGCGCGGCGACGGCCGCCGACGGGCGCGCCGAGTTGGCGAGCGCGACACCCGCCTCGGAATCGGCGCGCTGGGGCGCGTCGTCGGCGGACGCGAATCCGTCGTTCGGCTCGCAACCCGCGGCCGCGATCCCCACGGCTCCCGCCGTCCCGACCCCGATCGTCGTGCGCGCCGGCGGATCCGGTGCGTTGTGGGTGGCGCTCTTGGGCCTCGTCTTCACGGCCGCGGCCGTCTGGGTGCTCGACGACCGTCTGCGGACGTCGGACCAACGCCAAGTCCAGTTGCGTCGCGACGTCGACGCGCGCGACGGGGACGTGCAGATGCTGCAGCGCCGCGCGAGCCTGACCGACGAAGCGCTGCGCGACCTTGACCGCAAGTACAACGGGCGCGTGGAGGCGCAGAAGGAGCGCGCGGACGCCTTGGCGGCCGAGTTGACGCGCGTGCGCACGGAGCGCGACGAGCTCGTGAAGCGCCTCGCGGCGCTCGAGACGTTCGCGGCCGGCGCGACGGAACGCGCCGGCGCGGGCGCCATCGAGCTCGAGAAGCGCCTGGCCGAGTTCTCGCGCGCGATCGCGAAGGGCGAGGACGACGCGCGCGCGCTGGAACAACGCCTGCTCGAGTTGGAGCTGACGCCGCGCGCGCCCGCCGCTCCGGTGGCGACACCGATTCCCGAGCCCGCGGCCGCGCCGTGGCTCGCGCGCGTCGACGACCTCAAGAACGCGAGCAGCTCGCTGCGCTGGGAGGCCGTGACGCAGATCGGCGACGCCAAGGATCCGGCCTCGGTGCCGTACCTCGTGCCGCTCTTGAAGGACGAGGACGTCATCGTCCGCATGGCCGTCGCGCGCGTGTTGGGGGAGATGCAGGCGAAGGCGGCCGTCCCCGACCTGATCAACGCGTTGGAGGATTCCGAGTCCGCGATGCGCGAGTACACGTACGTCGCCTTGCGCCAGATCACGGGCAAGGACCTCAAGTTCGAGTACGACGCCAGCGAGGCGGAGCGCGCCAAGCGCGTCAAGGCGTGGCGCGAGTGGTGGAAGAAGGAATCGGAGACGCCGCAGGGCTCGTGAGTTCGAGCTCGACACGCGCCTGACCCCGGCGGGACGGACCCTGGCGCGAGGGGCGGATCGTCCGTCGGAGGATCCCGCGATCCGCTCGGTCGGGTCGAGGACCCACGCGGGGCCGTGGGGACGCGGCGGCGAGTCCGCGGGGGAGTCCGTGCGCTTCCCGCACGTCCGTTGCTAGGAATCCGCACGATTCCTAGACTCCTCGCCCCCCGAGTCCGACGTGGACTGATCGCACGACACCCCCTCCATCCCCGCAGGAATCCATGAAGAAGCACCCCGTGACGCTCATCAAGGGCGACGGCACCGGCCCCGAGCTCGCCCAGGTCACCAAGACGGTCCTCGACGCCACTGGCGTGAAGTTCGAGTGGGTCGAGGTCGAGGCGGGCGTCGACATCATGGAGACGGCGGGCACGCCTCTGCCCGACAACGTCCTCACGTCGATCCGTCAGACGAAGACGTGCATCAAGGCGCCGATCACGACGCCGGTGGGCACGGGCTTCCGCTCGGTGAACGTGGCGCTGCGCAAGGAGTTCGACCTGTACGCCTGCGTGCGTCCGTGCAAGAGCTACCCGGGCGTGCGCTCGCGCTACACGAACATCGACCTCGTCATCTTCCGCGAGAACACGGAGGACCTGTACGCGGGCATCGAGTTCAAGGAAGGCGAACCGAAGACCAAGCAGCTGATGTCGATGATCACCGAGCTCTCGGGCTCGAAGATGCGCCCCGACTCGGGCATCTCGATCAAGCCCATCTCGATCAGCGGCACCGAACGCATCGTCAAGTCGGCGTTCGAGTACGCGCGCAAGAAGGGTCGCAAGAAGGTCACGGCCGTCCACAAGAGCAACATCATGAAGTTCACGGACGGCCTGTTCCTCGCCACCGCGCGGAAGGTCGCCGAGAAGTACCCCGACATCGCGTTCGAGGACCGCATCGTCGACAACATGTGCATGCAGCTCGTGCAGAAGCCCGAGGACTACGACGTGCTCGTGTTGCCGAACCTGTACGGCGACATCATCAGCGACCTGTGCGCCGGCTTGATCGGCGGCTTGGGCATCGCCCCGGGCGAGAACAAGGGTGACGGCGGCATCGCGATCTTCGAAGCGACGCACGGTTCGGCGCCCAAGTACAAGGGCCAGAACAAGGTCAATCCGACGGCCATGTTGCTCTCGGGCGTGCTGATGCTCGAGCACCTCGGCGAGATCGAAGCGGCCCAGCGCCTCGAGAACGCGGTCGCCAAGGTCATCAAGGAAGGCAAGCACGTGACCTACGACCTGAAGAACGACCGCAACGACCCGACCGCCGTCGGCACGCGCGAGATGGGGCAAGCGATCATCAAGGCGATGGGCTGAGTCGCGGGCCGTGCGCGACACCCTCGAGATCATCGACGCGATCGACATGATCGAAGACCCACGAGCCGCGATCCGTCGCGGCTCGCGGTGTTTCGGGCACCTCACGACGTGCGCGATCGTCGTGTCGGCCGACGCGACCGAACGCTACCTTGATCGCGCATGAAGGCGATCCTTGTGATCCTGGGCGTCCTCGCCGCGCTCGTCCTCGTGATGGCGATC
>Ga0075163_10011929_pt1 | contig 11318 bp, 12 predicted proteins | sample JI1023141ADNA_FD_71478 | JGI IMG/M metagenome (GOLD analysis project Ga0075163, IMG submission 71478) | Wastewater effluent complex algal communities from Wisconsin, to seasonally profile nutrient transformation and Carbon sequestration -... | ecosystem: Engineered > WWTP > Effluent > Algae...
ACTAAAGGTGCTAGTATTATTCTACCTCAAAAGCTAGACTTTGGTGATAGCAAATACACCTATCGTGATGCTGATGTAGTGATTGGTCTAGTGAGTCCTTATCAATTCAGTCTTGAGGATTTCTTCGGTATAGATATCACTTTCTTCAAGAGCTACTACATTGCTGCAGTACTGATGAAGAATAGATATGGACCAGCTAACAAGATGGTCAGCTACTTGATGGATCCTTTTGCAGGTTCCTTCGAGTATATACCTGAGGCTTCCAAAGACCGTAATCCGTTTGTCACTGAACTTTATTCTCCCACCTTAAAAGCCTTAGACGAATGTCAAAAGTTATTCTCCCAAGAGAGCCTGTAGCTCCAAGTGCTTTCTCTCCAAGGAAGTTGCTGTTGTATGGTGTACCCAAAGTAGGTAAAACTACCTTCTGTGCGGATTTACCAAACAACCTCATACTGGACCTTGAAGAGGGTACTGCTTACATCAATGCGATGAAGATTAATATCAGTAGCATTGCTGGTATTGAAGCAGTATGCGCTGAGATACTTGCTCAGGGAACAGAACTTCACAAAGCAGGAAAGAGCCCTTTCATCTACGATTACATTACCATTGATACTGGTGATGCACTAGAGGAAATGTGTGACGCTTCAGCTTTAGCGAAGTACAAAGAAAGTAAGCTCTGCAGTCCAGAGCAAAAAACCTCTCTTAAAAGCATTACAGATTTATCTCACGGTCTTGGCTACGGTATGCTCCGTAACGAGTTCGTACGAGTAGTAAACCTGATTGCTACCTATTGTAAGAGAGTTATTATCGTCACTCACGTGAAGGATAAGTATCTGTCAGAAAAAGAAGGTGCGATGTCTACTGTGAAGGATATATCTCTGTCTGGTAAGCTCTCAACCATCGTGTGTGCGAACATGGATGCGATAGGCTACCTGTACCGAAATCCTACAGATCAGAAACTCTACATGTCCTTTCAGTCCAAGGATGTGAACAGTACTATGGGAAGCAGATGTCAACACCTTGCCGGCTTAATAGGTCCAGCCGATTGGAGTAAGATTTACATAGACTAATAGTCTACTCCTCTTATAATCATTAGTCACAAAAACTCAGTTATGAACAAATTCGCATCAATGTTAGGACAGCTTACAGCTGTTGAACCACCAGTAGTAGCAAACAAAAGAGCAAGTGGAGGCCCTCGTAAGGAGTGGAATCCTACGACGGCAGATATCCGTATCTGGAAGGACGGTTCTGTATACCCAAGTCAAGCTCTAGTACAGAAGTGGGGTTTAGAGTTCACTGCAAGAGCTTTTGATGAAGCTTCAGGTAAGTGGACAGATGAGCCAGGTGGTTTAGGTTTTGACGTATTCCACACTGCAGATTACCCTGCAATTCAGGGACCAAACTTAGTGGGTATTGTACCTGTGAAGAGAAGTGAAGGAAAGATTGACTTGTTTGCATCTTGCAACTACTACACTGCCAAGGATAAAGCCAATGGCGATATTCCTGAAGGTGCCAAGGTTGGTGATCCTGTTACCTCTGTAATGGAGCAAGGCAGCAACACCTTTGGTAAAGAGTTATTGAAGATGTTAAACACTAGCTATGATGTTATACCTAACGCTGAAGGTTACATCGACCTATTGGTATTTGGTGATCCAATCAAGAATATCAATGGTTCTGAAATCTACAATATCCCTAAGAAGTTGAAGAAGGGTGATAAGGCAGGTGAATTGTCTTACGTGCGTAGAGAGAAAGTGTCTGTATTTGTATTGATTCCTGCTAATGATGATCAGCCTACTGGCTCTTTAGACAGCGACACTAAAGCCACTGAACCTGCTACAACTGCTAATCAGCAAGAGCCTGCATCTAATGATGCATTTGCCGCAGCAATGGGTGGACAGGTAACTGAAGCAAGCCCAGTGCTTACTGCAGAGTCATTGAGCTAATAAGCTGATAGCCACTAGGTTACAGAAAGGAAAGTGGTTACTTGACAAAGTGCCACTTTCCTCTTATATTTGATCCCTTCCCCAAGACAATTACAGATTATGATACAAGTAGGTATTAACGAAAACGTAGTATTGAAGTCAGCAGCTATTGCTGACAAAGGTTACTTGAAGATTGAAGTGAGACAGAAAGGAAACGAACAGGCTTCGGCTGATGATCCATTTGCAATGGCATCTGCTGGTCAAGCAATCGACGTTGCTTCTTCTACCAGTCTTACCATCTTAAAGTTACTTGTGCCTAAGGCCACCAAGACCAATGGCGATGCTAGAACAAGAGCTGAGCGTGTGAGCATGTCTAACAACGACTTGATTGAGACAATGAATAAGTGTAAGCACATCTTATCTTGCTTCATCACTTCTGACGACATTGCTGCTCTCTATGCAAATGTGTACATGAACACTAACTTCAGCATGGAGATTTACAAGGCTCAAGGAGCAGCTTCATTTGAAGACTTGCTACTAGACCAAGACAGAATGGACATTGTGAGCACCAATATCTTTAATGCATTCATTTCAGGTATCACTCCATTCTTGGATAAGGATGAGCATGCAGTGAGATTGAAGTTGATTAGACAGTCTAAGGAAAAACACTACGGTACTATTCCTGGAGCAAGATATATTAGCACAGATCCTTTCATGGAGTCTATGCTAATCCCTGTTGAGCAGTCTAAGGTGAAGTTCAGTGCGTATGAAATCAAGAACGGCTTGAACGATGGTACACCAACCACACAAGCTGCTGCTGATGCTACACCTGCAGCTCCACCAATGTCTACTGATGCTAGTCCATTTGGTCAGCGCTAAACCCTAAAGCTTATGTTCTACGAAGATGTAATGCTCGCCATGTGTTCCAACAAGGATTCCTTGCTGAGAATGGTTGATGAATACACTTTGTACGCACATTATCTTGAATACGAACCTGATGTTCGTGGAAGGTCTTATCCTTCACCCCTGAGAGATGGAGATGATACTCCGTCTTTCGGGGTTTTTTATTCACGCCATCGTAGAGATGTAGAGTTTATGTGGAAGGACCATGCTCACATCAACAGTGATGGTACATCAGGAATATCAGGAGATGTATTTGATTTAGTGGCAATGCTGTTTGGATACACTGACCTTCAGTCTGTATTCAATCACATCAAGGATGATTTCAAACTTGGCAGCTTTCCGGAGAAGAAGGAGAAAGTGATAAAAGCTGTAGCAGCAGCTAGAGTAGATTGGCAAATAGCTATTAAGTCAAGACCTTTCACGGTTAAGGACTTATCGTACTGGTCACAATTCAACATCAATAGAGAGATATTGCAGCGATACAATACTTACGCAGTGAGTTGCTTTTGGATGACCAAGACACAGAGCATACCTAACTACCCTAACAGTCCCTGCTATGCTTATCGCATCTGGGATAGATATCAACTCTATCGCCCCTTTGAGGATAAGAAACGTAAATTCAGAAACAACTGGCTAGAGCTGTACGTACCAGGCTTTGAGCAACTCACTTACACTAGTGACTTGCTGGTTATTACTAAGGCTTACAAGGATGTGATGACCTTTGCATCTTTTGGCTATGAAGCAGTGGCATCACGTGGTGAAGATGTGCCTTTACCTGAAGAGTTCATGAAGATGGCTAAAGAAAGGTACAAGTACATTGTTACTTGGCAAGACAATGATGGGAAGACTGGTGTAGAGAAATACTATCCGGATCTCAAGCATTTCACTTGCCCTGGTAGTCCTGCTACCAATGACCCTAAAGACCCAAGTGACTACTGTAAGCGCTTTGGAGCAGAGAAGACAGCTCAGCTGTTAAACGAGACGATATGGGGATACCTGAACTCCCACTAAATAGGCTAGCAATCTTACAATACCTAGAAGAACGCTATTTCCGCAAGTTCGTATTATTTACTAAGCCTGGTACCTCTAAAGGGTATGCAGGAGTAGTGAATAGGATAAATGTTGAGATAGATGCTGCTGAGGTGGGGGATTGTAGCCTTACTATACAGATTGGAGAGACAAGAGTAGAAACTAGTGTATTAACATTCATTTACAACACAGGTAAATATGGCGATTTACAACCAGGAACAGCAAATAATGGGTAATGGTACTATACCTAAAATCATAGACGATGGAGCTTACGAGCTCATGAGTGATATGGTGCAGAAGTATCAGTATCAATACCCTGAAAGAAGTGCTGTAAGAGAGCTTGTCTCCAATGCACTAGATGCTGTAACAGAGAAGAACAACGCACTTAAGATACTCAGAGGCCAAGCAAAGGCTGAAGATTTCTATGTAGAGCGTGAAGGCTCTCTGTATAAAGACAGCAAGTGGAATCCTGCGTACTATGATGAGAACTGGCTAGCTACGGATAACAATGTCCAAATCACTTATCTTGAGAGAGAAGGTCAAAGAGACTTACTTACTATCAAGGACTTTGGTGTTGGTCTAATGGGCATTCGACTAGCAGGTTATTTCAGTCTAGGATTCTCCACTAAGAGAAACAACAAGAACACACTTGGTAAATACGGTATCGGTGCTAAGTCTGCACTTAGTACTGGTATCACTTCATACACTGTTGAGAATAGGTACAATGGAATGAAGATGTTATTCCAAGTGTTTGATCATACCTATCAACCTATCATTCCACCTCACAATTTGGAGACTGGAAAAGAGAACCCCTATGTAGAGATTGAAGTGAGAGGAGTAAAATACAAGTTCCACTACGAGCCTACTACAGAGAAGAATGGGTTAACACTAAGCATTGAGTGTAAGAAGCACAAAAAGCAGTATTACATAGATGCAGTGAAGAACCAGATGATGTACTTCCCCAATATTTCTCTTTCACTTATCACTGAGAGTGGTGTAAAGCAGTATATTGACCATAAGGCAGAAATACTCTATGAAGATGACAGCATTATCCTTAGTGATAATGAGGTCTACAAGAAACCACACATGCTCATCAACAAGGTGAATTATGGTTACATTGACTTCAGAGAGTTGGAGATGGAAGAGCGTTATGGTAACATTGGTATTAAGGTGAATCCCGAGGAAGTGACTATCAACCCTTCACGTGAGTCTCTAATATGGGATGATAACACCAGGAATGCAGTCCTTAACACTTACAAGAAAGTAAGTGATATTGCTACAAGGATGTTGAACAGCTCTATTAACACAGAGAACTTCGTAGACTGGATGTTTACAGTTGCTCAGTTGACTGACGTGAGTAGATATCTGAAGAGTGATAAGGACAGGAACATTCTCGTGAGGCTGAAGGAGATTGCCAACATGAAGGAAGTAGAATTCTACTTCACTACATACGATAACAACAAGCTTTATCTCAGGGATATTCTTAATGCGTTTGCAATGAGGATGATTACTGTAGAAGAGAAAGAGAAAGCAGGTAACAAAGTCTTGAAGGTTACTAGAACTAAGTCATCGGCATCTGCTTTCAATGAGAATTCTAAGTTCTTTATTAAGCAAGAACCTGGTGCTAGCAGTAACAAGAGAGACAAGTATCTGTTTGATCAGTATGGCCCTTTCTACATTATTGAACACGTAGACCATGCTTACAACTATGCGTGGTATACAGAATCAGAAACTAAGTTGCCGGTGAGTAAGGAGTACATGGAGGCTATATTCTCTATGGTGTCTGCCAGTCTTGTTGATTCTAAGTACGAGAGTAGCTTTATTGTATACGAGTCTGTGGAAGTACCTGACAATTATAGTGATGCAGAAGAGGATTTGTTGGAAGCTGCAACAGACGAAGGAGAAGATATATCAGCAGTGAAAGCTACAAGAGGTAGGCCTGATAATCTACTACGAGTAAGTTTCTTTCAACCTGGAGTGTACTACTATCCCGATCATCTTAAGCTTATAGCTTCTCAGCCAATGGTTGGTAACTGGGCTTTCTATGATGTAGACAAAGCAGACTTAGACAGGTTTGAATCTCCTGAGGTATACTACATCAATCACAATGAAGAGGATGAAGTGTTGTATGCTAAGGTAGCTTGGCTAACTAAGGGTATCTTACACAACCAGAAAAGAAGTAGTGATAAGATAGACTTAGAGTCTGTGTATACACATGATAAGAGCCATTCTATCAACATGAACCACAGGATTATGTCTCTTAATACTTTTCAAGAGAAGTATGAGGACTGGTTCAAGAGGTCTGGTAATAACCACATGTATAAGTCAGGAATAACTTTGCTAGATGACAAAGACATTACCGTTATCCGTGCTTCACAAAAGTCCGTGAAGAGCCTTAAACGATTCAAACACTTAAGCCTGTTCTTTGCAGAGCTTAGAAACAACAAAATCAGTATGAGTAATGCACTTATTAACTGGAATACGGCACGTATTATTCAGGAGAAGTTCTACAAGTGTAGATTTCTAAACAACTTCCAAGGTATAGACATGGAGAGACACCAACTCTATAAGAAATTGGAGCAGTTTGTGAGTATGCACTATGTACCTATAGACAATATCTCTAATCAAGGATTCAAGGCATGGCAACCTGGTGAAGCTGAGGCATTGGTTGATCACTGTAACAGTATCTTCCAATTCCAAAAGTTGGTAGCATCTGGCGCTGCACCCGAGGTGATAGCAGATACTGCTAAGAACCTATTTGGTAACAGTCAAGTACAACAAGCACACGGAGCTGACCTTGCGTTAGTGAACCAGTTCGAGGAGTTGTTAGACTGGTGTGAGCCTTATCAGTTCCTCAATGCCATTCCTGCACTTGTAGGAGATATTGTAACTACCTCTTTCAGGTATGCTATGGACAGCAAAGCTTGTAACACTCTTTGTCTCAACAATGAGTTAGAAGATGCTGTACGTAAGTATATGCAGATGGTTACTCCACCGGTAGTAATTTCTACACCAGGAGTTGTAGTCTACAATTCAGAAGGTAAAGAAGTGCTTAGACTTGGAGAGCAAACTACTATGGGTGATTTCTCCATAAGCGACTTTGATAATAACCCATCTACTCCTGATGAAGCGTTCCCACCTATTTCAGAATCATTAAATATAAATACCAATGAGCATGATGTTCACAATTAACGTCATCGGTGACAACATCACCGGACATGTAAACGGAGAGCATTATGGTGTATCCTTCACTAAGGAGCGCTATGATGCAATGAAAGCGTTAGAAGAAAAGGCACAAAGTGCTACATCTTTTGACCAGTTAAGAGATATTGTTGAGGAATTCAGGCCTATGACAAAGGAGACTTATGGAGCCATCGTGGAGACCAAAAGCCCTTTCATCATTCAGGACCCAGTTCGCAACCAATACTTTCTACGCTACAACAATGCAGTAAGTGATGTAGCTATTCCTCAAGCCTTAGTGGACAGAATGATCACTATGGTAGAGAAGCAATTGGATATTACTCCAATCGTTAAGTGTTGGGTAAGATGGTTGAGGAATCCTTTAGCACGTTCTTCTCAGAGAGATAGAGCGTTCGTAGGATACATCAACACTACATACACTGACCCTAAAGTGGTTAAGGAATTAGTGGATAAGAAAGGCTTCAGTGAAGAGAAGGCCAATGAAATGGCTACTGGTTACCAAACTCCAATCACTACTGAAGGTCTCTTGTGTACCTACAAAGTGAGCAGAGAGGTAACTAAGAAATTTGTGAAGGGTGAGAAAGGTGCTGTAGAGGAAGTAGACCGCTACGACTTTGAAGTAGATGAGTTCACTGGTCTTAAGAAGATGAAGACTCCTGAGTACGTTGAAGACTTAGTGTTTGAGCCTGCTATTATGGGTAAGCGTGGAGATGAGTTCACTTGTAAGGCGCTTAACGGTGGCTTTGACCACAAGGGACACATCATCAAAGTTGGTTGTATCCATTCACTAGAAAACTGGTCTCAGGTAAGTACAAACCGTACTGGTGGTCCTGGCTTACACGTAGGTAACTTGGATTACATCCGTAGCTATCAAAGCAGTGGTACTGCAACACACAACGTGTTTGTAGATCCTATGCATATTGGTGGATTCAGTTCTGCAGGTGGAGATGGTGCCTTGGTGTGTAAGCAGTACTTTGTTGCTAGCGATTTCAAAGGTGTAAACAGAAGTGTATATCATAGTGCAGGTTATGCTGCGATGACTGATGCTGAGTTTGCATTAATGGTTGAGGAAACTGTAAACAAGGAGAAGATGGCTGCTGAGAAGGCTGCTGAACTCTATGAACACAGAAAGAATCAGGCTAGTATTTTAAAGTAAAGTAACTTAGCCCTATGGCAAGAAGCAACATAAGGGCAGGAAACACTTGGGAAAGAGACTGCGTAAACAAACTCAAATCCCGATCTATTTATCCTCATGTGGTAACCTCTCGCTACGCTAACAGAGCGAGAGACCACAAGGATAAAATTGATTTAGTGAACAGTGATGAACATCTGAGAGGTATGATGACAGATTCGATACAGACAAAGACGACTGTAGACAATCTGAACTATGCTCAGATACTAGAATCTATGACCAGTTTTCCTGGTACCCGTAAAGTGATATGGCATCGTAAGACTAAGAAAGCTGGTAAGCTGTTCAAAGAGGTGGGTCAGTTTGCTATCATGAGCATTGATGATCACATTGAATTGTTGGCTCACTGGAGAGCTGCTCAGGTGTTACAGAAGGTGTTACCGCATCTTCCTGAAGAAACTCAGGAAGAGGTGAAGAAAGAATTATCGACATTAGGATTACCCTATTAAACCGTACTATGAAGATAGCATTGATTGACGCTGACTTTATGATTTATGTGATTGGGCATCACTTAACTGTAGAGCTGGGTGTTACACACGAACAGACTGCAGAGCAGTTGCCTGAAGAGCAAATCATGGTTAGGGTATTGGATAAACTTCAGAGTATCGTATCCTGGATTGTAGTGGAGACTGGGTGCAGTCACGTAAGACTTGCCTATTCTTCACTTACTCCAGTGTTTCGATATGATGTATACGAATTGGATGAATACAAAGGTGGACGACCGGTTAAATCTGCACTTACTAAGATGGTAGAATCTATCCTTAGAAGTGATAAGACCTACGAGCAGTATACTGTAGAAGGCCTAGAGGCAGATGACCTTATTTGCTACTGGGCTTGGAAGTGTAGATTTAATGGTACTGAGTACGTAGTGTGTTCTCCTGATAAGGATATGAAACAAGTGCCTGGTCAATACTTCAAGTGTAAGGGAGATTCTACAGGAATCGAAACCATCACTGAAGACAAGGCACTATACTACCGCAATCTGCAGCTTATCATTGGAGATACTACCGATAGAATACTTGGTATTCCAGGTATGGGTACTGTGAAAGCAGAGAAGTTACTGAATGAAGCAGGAATGGATCCTATAGGTGCTATTCTAGGAGCTTACAGAAGACATTTTGGGCAGAAAATGGGTAGCATATTCTTCAGACAGACTATTGATACCGTTACCATGATGACTCCATATCATGCGTACTACTTAGAATACCAAGAAGCTCTTGATGTAGACTTCGAGTCTACAGAAGTGAGTGTTTCTGTTGCAGATACTGCAAATCCGTTTATATGACACAATACATTGAAGAATTGTACAAGCATCACTTGAGTTCGTGGTTTATTCTACCAGCTTGTGGTGTGTGCTTGAAGGATTTTCAGTCTAACGGCTTTCTGAACACGTATGTCTCGGAGGACTGTTCCTTGATACTCGTAGTTGTAGAACGTCACAGTGCATTACCTGCTAGAATGTGTGGACTTAGACCTTTGAGGATTACACTGAATGGACAGCCAGTAAACTGTTACTGTCTAGAAATACCAGTGGAGTTTAAAGAAGATGCTCAGAAATATAGAGAGGGTAGATACACAGAGTTCTCAGAAAAGTTAAAGACACTTATAGTAAACCACTCTGGACTCAGTTGTTTAGTACAGACTGATACCAATGGATTTCCATACGTAGTAGAAATGGATCTTAGACTGGCATCATTATTCTATCAGCATAGAGGAGCTATGGAGGATTTCATGGCAGAAGCGTATTACAACGAAGATGAAAGAGAAGAGGCGTTAGAGATATTCAGGAGTCAGACAGAGCTACTGAGTAAACCGAAACCTGGTGAGTTTATTAGATTAGTATCTACAACAGTTACACAATAAGAAAGGGAGGCCAAGTGCCCCCCTTTTTCATTAGGCTCAGTTATGATACTCTTACAAAGATACGTAGGTAGTTCCTTGTAAGAAATTGCGGGCTTTGTACTGCTGCTCCAGTCCAGCAACTGTACGCCCTAGTGGCTTTTCAAAGTGTGGCATGTCAGGAAATCTGGTCCAGTCACCGCCCCAAGACCATCCGTATTCCTTAAACACTTGTACCACTTCTTGCCAGTCAGCAACACCATCACCATCAAAGTCTACATTGGTTTCCCAAGATGCTGACTCATAGGTGCCATTGCCATCCTTGTCTTTCAGTAATACAATATCTACAGCTAAGCCGTAGTTGTGGTAGGAACGTCCAGCACGAGCTTTGGTAACTATCTTGCCAGGCTTTGTACGACCTTGGGCAAAGAGTGCATCCTGCTCAGTGAATGTTCTTAGTGTATAAGCGAATCTGCACATAGCACTACCGGATAATCTTTCACAGATTTCCTTGTAGATGTTATGGAGTTCAGCTCTAAGCTTTGGATGAATCAGGTCAATCCGCTCCAGCGTGATTGGGTCTAGTTTAACTGTAGACATAGTGTATAGTTTAAAAGTAACTTTCAGCAGTGTGTGGTCCCCACTTGTCTGCCTTACACTTAGCATCTGGTGCTGAGAGTAAAGACACTAGTGGACAGCCACAAGCACCACAGTAATAGGGAGAATTTGGATCGTGGTTAGTGATATTGCCAATCACTTGACCTAGCTTGGCATTCATCTCTAGCTTATTAGGGCAGGTATCGCACTTAGTAGCACGCTCTTTAACCATGAGCCTAAGCTCTGGTGATAGGTCTTTCTTCGTAGCGTTCATCCAGCCTTGGGCAATGTCAATGAGTAGCATATTAGAATCGTATAAATGTTCTTGTAACACCAATACCAATGTAAGGTTGAGGTATTGGAATAATAGTGTAGCCGGCTTGTAAGCCAATACCCCACTTCTTAGGTTTGTTAGTATAAGGAACTCTCACAACTTTTACTCCAACCTCTTTAACGTACGGATTCGCATGTGTAATAGACACTTCCATATCTTCCCGCCTCTTGAAGAAGGACCCTGATTTCTTCGTGTTAAAGAGATATGTCACCGAGTCTTGTACCACTAGTGATAAAGAGCCTGGCAACTTAGAAGGGTTAGAGGATACAACAGCTTTGGCCATATACCACGGATTATTGAATAT
>Ga0075163_10011932_pt1 | contig 11317 bp, 5 predicted proteins | sample JI1023141ADNA_FD_71478 | JGI IMG/M metagenome (GOLD analysis project Ga0075163, IMG submission 71478) | Wastewater effluent complex algal communities from Wisconsin, to seasonally profile nutrient transformation and Carbon sequestration -... | ecosystem: Engineered > WWTP > Effluent > Algae...
CCGATGTTGAACACGTTGCCGGCCGCGAACGCCGTCGTGCCGACGGTGACGTTGCACGAGAAGTTCGCCGACGTGAATCGCACGGACGCGCTGGTGGAGTTGGGTAGGACACCCGTGCCCAACGTGCCGCCCGGGCTGGCCGTGACGGTGAAGTGCGTCGAGTCGGAGAACGAGATCTGCACGGTGCCCGAGGTCAGCGATGAACCCAACTCGAAGTTGGCGATCGAACCGCCCGACGAGTACGTGCTCGTCGCGGCCGGGAGCGTGCCCGTGCCCAGCGATCCGCTGACGGAACCGGTCACGCTGAAGGTCGTCGTGGAGGTGAACTCCACGGTCAACGTCTCGGCGACGGCCGTCGAACCCAGGAACACCTTGCTCATCGTGCCCTTGTTCGTCGTCGTGACCGCTTGGAGGCGGCCGGTGAAGTCGAACGGGTTCACGCTCATCCCGTTGGCCGAGGTCAACGGCATCACGAGCTGGCGGTTCGTGGTGGGACCGAAGAAGAAGCCGCTGCTCGAGTCGAGCGTGGAGAGACCGATGTCGTCGCCCGCGTCGTTCTGGAGCGTGAACGTCAAGGTGGGCGTGTCACCCAGCTGGAAGTTGCCGCCCGTGCCGGTGCCGCCGGTGATGCCGGTGATCACCGAGTTGACGCCCGCGTCGATCGCCGGGTTGTTGAGCGGATGCAAGTGCGCGTCGTCGACCGAGACCGTCGTGCCCGACGCCGTGTGGCACAGCGTGCAGTTCGAGTTGTCGGCCGTGTCGGGCATCGTCGACTGGTTGGCCGTGTAGGGGAATCCCCAGCGCACGTCGTCGTGGCACGAGCCACAGGCTTGTTCGGTCGGGACTTCCTTGTAGTGGGCACCTTGCGCGGGAGCCGTCATCGGGCCCGTCGCGTCCGGGTCACCGTGACACTTCGCGCAGGCGGTCACGCCCGTCCGGGTCGTGTCGTTGCGCGACTTCGGGCTGCGCAGCGGACCGCTGCCGTCCGGGTCGGTCGAGGACAGCGTCGAGTAGCCCGAGTCCTTGGGCATCGCGACGTTGAAGTTCGGGAAGACCGGGAACGCGACCTCGGAGAGGTCGACGAGGCTGTCCTGGAATCCGATGTACTCGTTGGGGACCGGCGTCGCCGTGTAGTTGAGCGATCCGTCGTTGTTGGTCGTGATCCCGAGCACCGACGGCAAGTGCGCGCCGTTGTGGATGCGGTGGATCATCACCTTGAAGTCGATGCTCTGTCCCGGCGTGCCGCCGGCCACCGTCGAGGTGTTCTTGTCCTCGGCGCCGGCCGTGTGACACAGCACGCACAGCTTGACGTCGCGGCGCAGGTCGCCGTGGGCGCGCAGGCTCGTGTGGCACACGTTGCAGTTGTCCTGCTTGACGACCTCGCGCTCGTCGAGCGCGGGCGTGTCGCCGAACAGGAAGTCCGACGTGGCGTTGGCCGCGTCGCGCTGGCTCTCGCCGTCGACCGTGTAGTTCCAGCCGACGTAGAGGCCGACCGTGTACGTGCCGTCGAGCAGATCCTGGCCCGTCAGCTCGCCGTCGTCGGCGTCGAAGCTGGCCGTGTCGTTGTACGGCGCGGCGTACGTCGACGGGATGGCCGACGCGAACGTGTAGGTGTAGGAACCGTCGTCGTTCTGCGTGGCGACCGCGGCCACGTTCGTGACCTCGGGGAGGACCCGCTGGTAGTTGAACGACGGGCCCGAGATCAGCGCGCGGGCGAAGTTCATCTCGCTCAGGTCCCAGACCGTCGCGTCGTCCTTCGTCAGCGTGAACCGGACGGACACGTGGTCGCCCACTTGGAACTTGCCGCCTGCACCCGACGCACCGCTCAGGCTCGTGATCGCGAGGTGGATGCCGGGCAGGCTCTCACCCCGTTCGTAGGCCGTGGTCGTCGCACCGTCACCTCCGGAGGGGCCGGTCGGCCCGGCGGGGCCCTGGCTACCGTCGCTTCCGCTGCACGCAGCGAGCAGCATCGGGACCAGCAGATGTAGGTGGAAACGCCTCGTGAACGAAGGGGATGGTTGGTTCCTCATGGCACTCCAATTGTCGATCGGAACGCCACGAGCCCGCAACGATCCGTTGGAGCAACAAGTCCCCACGCGGGCGTGCCAAAGTGCGTAGTCGCGCGTCGCGTCGCGCGCGTGGACGCGGGTCGCCACGCTCGTTGCGCGCTCGACGTGCGTCGCCTACGTCCAGGTGCGTACAGACACGTCGCTCGCGCGAGATTCGCGACGACGCAGGTGCCTCGAGCTGTCCGTGTCCGAGTGTCGCGCTCCCGAGCGCGGTGTCTCCGACTTCTACGTGTCGGAGTAGGGGACCGGATCCACGAACGTGTCCGGCACCGGACCGGGCGCGAGGCCCAACGCCATGCCCAAGGACAGGTGCGCGCGCTCGAACGCGTCGTCGACGGCCACGACCCAGCGCGCGAGCCACGTCGCGTCGGGCTTCGCGCGCGCGGCGTGGAATCCGACGGCGACCAGCACGTTCTCGCGATCGAGTCCCGACACGCCGGTGAACTGCGCGCGGAAGCGGTCACCGACGAACAGATCTCGCGCGCGCTCGGCGTGACCCGCGACGGCTTCCGCCATCGACGTCGCGACGCGCGCGTCCGCCCAATCGCGCGCGCCGCGCGTCGCGATCCACGGCGTGAAGATCGACTCCGCCGCTTCGACGTGACCGTCGAGGCACGACTGCACGACCCAGGCGGACGTCGCCAGGTCGCGTTGATTCTCGCTCGGAAGGCCCGCGATCCACTTCGTCGCGCCGGCGACGTCGCCGCCCTTCGCGAATGCGCGCGCGACGTCCTGCACGAGCCAATTGCGTGCGTTCGCGTCGATCGTGGACGGCAACGCGGCCACGACCTTGGCCGCGAACTCCTCGTCGCCGCGCGTGCCGGCCCGAACGGCCACGTACTTCCACAGGTCCTCGACGGCGTTCGACCCGGGCTTCGCGGACGGCAGTGACGCGACGAATTTCAGGCAACGCTCGTGCGCGCCCGACGCCGTCAACCGCACGCCCACCAGGAAGAACGGAGCCGAGCTCTTGAGCGAGAAGCCGCCGTCCCAATAGAGCGAGACCTTCTTCTCCGCGTTGTAGGCCGCCATCGCTCGCTGGGCGTCACCGGCCGCCGTCTCGGCTTCCGTCAACCAGCGCGATTCCTCGTCGAGCGCGCCGGCCGCGAACTCGATCGCGGCGAAGTCCAGGTACGTCTGCGCACGCGTGCCCTCGGCGTGGAACGGTTGCTCGCCGTTCCCGTGCGTCAAGGCGCGAGCCCACGCGACGGCCTCGGCCTTCTTGCCCGATGCGTACAACGCGGCGACGGCGGGGCGCGACGTCGTCGAGGGGGCGTTGGGTTCGATCGCGAGGATGCGCCTCGCGGCCGCCTCGTCGCCGCGGTACGCCGCGCGTTGCGCGCGCGAAGAGACCGCGGAGACGCCGCCCGACTGACGCGCGAGCTCCAGCCCCGATTCGGGATCGCTCGTGTCGGTCCGCGCGCTCAGCTCGCGCACGACGAAACCGTCGACGCGGCTCCACGGGCGGTAGAGGGCGAGGACCAGGATGCTCGACACGTGGGCCGCGCGCTGCTCCTCGGGCATCGCGACGGACGCCGCCACGAACCGGCGCGCGACGTCGAAGGCCTCTTTCTCGTGGCCCGTGTCGTCGAGCAAGCGGTAGTGCGTGCCCAAGAAGTCCGCGCCCTCGGCCAGCTTCGGCGCGAACGCCGCGGCGCGGACGAGCCAGTCCAGTCGCTTCGTCTCGGAGGCCTTCGAAGCCGCCCAGTTCACGGCCGACCATCGTCCGGTGTCCGTCGTGACGCGCTCGAACGCGGCGCGCGCTCCCGCGTCGTCTCCGTGCGTCAACCGGCGCGCGAACATCGCCGCCCAGAACGACGACTTCGCTTCGGGGTCCTCGATGCGGGCGACGAACGCCTCGACGTCCTCGGCCGGCGCGCGCAGGAAGTAGTTGCCGTAGTTGTAGGCCAACCGCGTCAGGGCTTCGTTGCGCGCCGCGGCACCTTCGACTCCCGCTTCCTTCAATCGATCGGGGTTGCCGCCGAACACCGCGTGCGCGGCGAAGGCCGGCTCGAGCGATTCTCGGTACACCGATTCGCGGATCGCCTGCATCGCGTTGCGCGCCTCGCCGGCTTCGCCGTACGCCAGGTGTCCGTGCGCCAACTTGACGAGCAGCTTGTCGCGGTCCCGCTCGTCGATGTCGCCGTTGCGCACGGCCGCGATCGCTTGCGTCAGGAACCAGTGAGAGTCCTCGACGCGGATCGTCTCGGGGTCGTTCATCCCCGAGAACGCGACGAGCTCGAGCAGCGACGCGCCTTGCTGCAGGCCCGACGTGCGGTTCTCGCTGCGCACGAGACCCGTGACCGGCAGGTCGGCGCACCACCACACGCGGTTGCGCGATTCGATGCCACCCTGCGGGACCTCGATCTTCGTGACGCGTTCGTACACGTCGCACGTCAGGTACCGCGGGCCGATCAACAACGTCTCCGCGCCCACCTTGGTGATCGCGTCGGACACCATCGTCATCCCGGGCGGGAGCGGCGGCATGTCGAGCAGCGTGGCCGAGGTCGCCGCCGACTGGTCTTCGATGCGCACGTCGTCACCGGCCTTGGTCAACGGAGCGGCGCTCGTCGAGGCGCGGTTCGTGAGGACGACGCGCAACGTCGCCTGCTCGGGCGTGCTCGCTTGGAACACCTGCCACAGCGTGAGCGTCTCCGTGCGGTCGCCCGCGAAGTTCGTCTGGCGGAACTTGAGGTAGTCGCCGGCCTTCGACTTCGCGACCGTCCGCGCGAAGGTCGGCATCGACGGCGGCTGGCCCGTCGCGTCCGTCTGCGCGCCCGCGGGAACCGACCACGAGAGGACGAGGAGGAGGGCGAGGAACTTCGACATGGTGGGCTCGGAGGGAGGGCGAAGACGATCGGAGGACGGGGGCCGGACGGCGCGCGAGTCTCTCCTTTTCGGCGCATCCGATTTTCGTGTGGGTTGCGACTGGGGCGCGTATCGCGCGCGCCACCCACCCGAAAACGGGGTGCGGCACATCCTACGGTCCGTCCCGTGGGGGGAGTCTCCTCGAAACCTCTCGACGGTCGATGCTCGTTGCGCAGGCCAGCACAATGGGACACCGCAGCGCCAGTGCCGAGCCTGCGATGCGGTGGCGAATCATCGCGGTAGCTCGTCGCGCTCCACCGCCGTGAGCTCCGGGCCTGCGCAGCCGTGTGCTCATGAGGACACGCAGCGTTCCACGACGGACTCGCGACGAGTGTTCACGCCGGCCCACGGCTGGGATCGCGATGGGTCGACGAAGCTGTTCGAGTCCGGTGCGGTCGTCGCCTTCGTTCGCGACCTCTGCGGTCAGCGACGTGCCCCAAGCGTCACGGCACGACTCGCACCGCAAGATCAATGGCCGATGGTTGCGCGGGCGATCACGGCGCCGTCGCGGTGGGCCGATGTCGGGTCAGGGAATCCACGTCACCTGCACGCCATTCGTCTGATTGAACATTTCGACCGTGCAGAAGGCGGGGTTGTCACGGTAGCGAACCTGGTAGTAGCGCATGGCTCCTGGCGGCACGGCACCTTTGACCGAGATCGACAGATCGCCCGCCACGGGGTAGCTCGACGTCCCGGTGACATTGACCTTGGTGCCCAATCGAACCACCGGTGATCCAGCGCAGCGCAAGCCGTCCCCGAACACGGTGCCCAGGCCGCCGGCAACCGCGCTCTCGCCCTGGAAGTACAGAGCGCTGGAGTCGGGCATGCTCGAGCCCGTCAACACGATCGAATCGGCGGAGACCGAAGCCACACCGAGCGCGACGAGCTTGCCGCCGATTCCGAGTGAATTGAGGCAGCCAGCGCCGGCACCGATGGCGCTCGCATTGCCGCAAGGGCAGGCCGTGCCGCTGCCGTCGCCGATGCAGAACGGTTCGATGCAACGCGGCTGCACCTCGAACACGACCACGCGGCCGGCGTCCACCGTGGCGCCAACGTCGGCGACATTCGCGCCCAGGAGTGCTTGCCCTCCGGCGAGCTCGATCGAAATGCCGACCTGCTCTCCGGCTTCGCGCACGGGGGCGACGAGCTTCTCCACTTCGATCCACGCGCCTCCCTGCCGTCGAAACACGTATGCGGCTCCGGCGTTGTTCGCGCTCGGCGCGTCTTCGGCTTGCGCACCGACGAGAATCGTGTCGCCCTCGATCGCCACCGTCCAACCGAAGTTGTCCTGAGCCTGTCGATCCGAAGCGAGAAGCTGCGCTTCGAACGTCCAGGCGCCGCCGACGCGACGGAACACATAGGCCGTTCCACAGTCTTGGAGCGCGCCGTCGTCCCAGTCGGATGCGCCGATCACAGCGACCTCGGCTCCGAGCGTGCCCGTGACACCCGTCGATACGCCCATGCGCTCGTTCGTCTGTGGCATCGGCGGTGCGAGGCGGGCCTCTTCGTTCCACACGCTGCCGTCGAAGCGATACACGTAGCCTTGTCCCGCCTCGGGCGCGCCGACGAGGCCGTGGATCGATGCGCCGGTGACGATCAAGTTCTCGCCGAGTGCAAACTGCTTTCCGAAGCGATCGTTGGCGACGCCATCGCTCGGCACGAGCTTCTGCTCGAACAACCACGCCGTGCCGCTCCAACGGAACACGTAGGCCGAGCCTACGTCGACGCCGAGGTCATCGTCGAACGGCGCGCCGGCGACCGCGACGTCGCCGCGCAGGCCGATCACTCGACCGAAACGGTCCGTCGCGGCTGGGTCGAAGGCGACGACCTTCTGGAAGTGGCTCCAACTCGTGCCGCTGCGACGGAAGAAATGCGCCGAGCCGCTGTTCGAGCCGCCGTCGTCGTCTTGGTAGCTGCCGACGAAGGCCCATTCACCGCTGACCGCGGCCGACCGGCCGAAGTGGTCCGTCGCGTTGGCGTCGGGCGCGAAGAGTTGGGCTTCGAAGACCCATCCGCCGGGGTCGAGCCGATAGACGTAGGCCGTTCCCGAATCCGTGCCGAGCGTGTCGCGACCGTACGCGCCGACGATCGCGCGCGCGCCGTCGCTGCGAACGGTCTCGCCGAAGAACTCGTTCGCCACAGGCGAGGTCGAAACGAGATCGGGCTTCGACGTCGTCCCGCATTGTGCCCGGGCGTCGAGGCTGAGTGCGGCAAGAGCAACCAAGCAGAGTGCCGTGCGCATGGTGGATACCGGATGAAGCGACCGGGGTCGACCTGACTCCACACTGTCCGCTGTCGATCGCATCCTACCCGGCCCGCCCGGAGCCGGGGCGCCTTCCCATTCGCCGCGAACCTCCACGCGCCGTGACGACGGGCCACGCACGGCGCGTCGCGGGTCCGCTGCGATCGGCCCGACGCGCCGAGGGTTGCCGGAATCGGGACGCGGCCCGGCCTCGGGCCCGGCAGCCGGGCGAGACCGGTGCGAGCCTTCGCCGCGTGCGGGTGGGGCTCGCGCCACGGTTTCCCGCCGTGATCCGAACGGGTTTGCATTCGCGGTCGTTGCCTGCGTTCGTCGCGTCGGTAGGCTCTCCGGCTCGCGCGCCCCCCCGCCATGACCCACGATCTCCCGCCGCCCACACTGGTCCAGGACGCACGCGGGTTCGAGCGACTGCTGCAGCACCTGGAACGAGCGCACGAGGTCGCGGTCGACACCGAGGCCGACTCGTTCTTCAGCTACCGCGAGAAGGTGTGCCTGATCCAGGTCACCGCCGGAGACGAGGACTTCCTGGTCGATCCGCTCGCCGGGTTCGACATCGGCGCGTTGGGTCGCGTGTTGGCCGATCCGCGCAAGCTCAAGGTCTTCCACGACGGCGAATACGACATCCTGATCCTCAAGCGCGACTACCGCTTCGAGTTCCAGAACCTGTTCGACACGCGGGTGGCGGCCGCCACGCTCGGCACGCAGACGCCCGGGCTCGCGACGGTGCTGCGCGATCACTTCGGGATCGAACTCGACAAGTCGATGCAGCGCTCCAACTGGAGCGAGCGGCCGCTGTCCGACAAGCAGATCCGCTACGCGCGGCTCGACACGCACTTCTTGTTGCCGTTGATGCGCGAGCAGCAACCCAAGCTCGAGGCGTCGCGGCGAGCGATGATCGTCGAGGGCGAATGCCGCCGGCTCGAGCAGCTGCGGCCGCCGGAGGTCAGCTTCGATCCCGACGACTACGTCAAGGTGAAGGGCGCGCGCCTGCTCGATCCGATGGAACGCCAGGTCCTGCGCGAGCTGTTCGTGCTGCGCGACGGGCTGGCGAAGGCCGCGGATCAGCCGCCGTTCCGCATCATGAACCCCGAGACGCTGATCGAACTCGCGCGCGTCCAACCGCGTCACCGCGGCGAGTTGGCGCGCGTGCGCGGGTTCACGCCCAAGCAGATCGCCCGCATGGGGGACCTCGTGCTCGACACGATCGCGCGCGCGCGGGAGCTCGGACCGCTGCGCCGCTTCCCCGCGCCCAAGAACAAGGACGGCACGCTCGACATGAACGAGGAGCAGGCCGAGCTCCACGAGCGCCTCAAGGAATGGCGCAAGAACGCCGCCGCGACCGACTTCGGCATCGATTCCGCCTACCTGCTGAACCGCCACGTGCTGGCGCGGCTGGCCAAGGAACGTCCCACGACCGCCGAGGGTGTCGCGCGCATCGAAGGGCTCCACGCCTGGCAAGCGGACCGCTACGCCGAGGCGATCGCGAACGTGATCCGCCGCTTCGAGGGCGAGGTGCGAAGTGGTTCGTGGACGCCGCGACGTCGCCGCGGTCCGCGCGGGCGCGTCGACGAGTCCGCCGCGGGGGACTGACAGGATCGGGATCGCGGCCGGCTACGTCGGACCTGGGGTGCCGATGGGCTCCGCGGGCGATCTCGCGACGATGGATCGACCCATTCTCCGCCCATTGTGCGGAGAATATTGCGCTCATGCGGTGAATGTGGGCCATAATCTCCGCAGGAGGTGCGGGGTATGTCGATCTACGTCCATCAGCGGCCCGGCTGGCCTGCGTTCGAATGGGACGCGCGCGCGGTGGCGGGTGCGCTCGCGGACGTCCGGCACCGGCAGGGCCTGCTGCTCGGTCGGATGGGGCAACTCGGCTTCGACCTCCAGACGGAAGCCGGGCTCTCCGTGCTCACCCGCGAGGTGGTGACGTCCTCCGCGATCGAAGGCGAGATGCTGAACCCGGAAGAGGTGCGCTCCTCGATTGCCCGACGGCTCGGGCTCGACGCCGCCGGACTTCCGAACGCGGGACACGACGTCGAGGGAATCGTCGAGATGATGCTCGACGCCACGCGAGACTTCCTCGCGCCGCTGACCGACGAACGTCTGTTCGCATGGCACTCCGCCTTGTTCCCCACGGGCCGCAGCGGCATGCACCGGATCACGGTGGGGGCGTGGCGGACAGGCACGTCGGGCCCGATGCAAGTCGTGTCCGGTGCGATCGGCAAAGGGAAGGTCCACTTCGAGGCACCCGAGGCATCCCGACTCCCGAGCGAGATGCAACGATTCCTGGCTTGGTTCGACCAACCGGCCGCCACGGACCCGGTGCTGAAAGCTGCCGTTGCGTACCTGTGGTTCGTCACGATCCACCCGTTCGAGGACGGAAATGGTCGCATCGCCAGGGCCATCGCCGACATGGCGCTCGCCAGGGCCGACAACACCCAGGAACGCTTCTACAGCATGTCCGCGCAGATCGAGGTGGAGCGGAAGAGCTACTACCAGGAGCTCGAATCGGCGCAGAAGGGTGACGTCGAGATCACACCCTGGATCCTGTGGTTCCTCGAGTGTCTCGGACGCGCCATCGATCGCGCCGACGACATCCTTGCCGCGGTCCTTCACAAAGCCCGTGTCTGGCGGCGCATCAGCGGTCACCCGATCAACGATCGGCAGCGCGTGGTCGTCAATCGCCTGCTGGGTGGGTTCGTCGGCAACCTCACCTCGTCGAAGTACGCCAAGCTGGCCAAGTGTTCGCCGGACACCGCGCTGCGAGACATCCAAGTCCTCGCCGATCTCGGAGTTCTCGTGCGGAATCCAGGCGGTGGCCGGAGCACGAGCTACAGGCTCACGGACGAGGTCTAGCGACGCGAGGACGTCGTCGCGTGGTTGCCCGACGGGAACATCGGCCCGGCCCGAACTGGACCGAGCGAGACTCGAGCCCGTCGCTCGAAAGCCGACCCGAGAACCGATCCGAGATGCAACGAGCGGCCACCCTGGATTCCAGGGCAGCCGCTCGTCTGTTGGGCGGTGGTGGAGACGAAGGGAGTCGAACCCTCGACCTACGCATTGCGAACGCGTCGCTCTACCAACTGAGCTACGTCCCCAACAAGGGGCGGGGATGATAGCCCGATCGCCCCGCGATGCAAAGGGTCGTCCGGGAGAGTGGTGGCCCGGCGCGACCCTTCGCCGTACCGCCGCGAGAGAGGAGCGGCGGAGGGCTCGGGCCGTGCCGGGCCGGTTCCCCGTCAGGCTCGGCGCCGGTGCTCCAGCGGCGAACCGATCTCGTCGGGGACACTCAGACGCAGCACCTCGATGTCGAGGTGGGAGGCCAAATCGAGCAGCGTGGAGACCGGAATGCGCTCCAGGGCGCGCAACTCGGCCTCGTTCAACTCCAGCGCGTGTAGCGCGAGGGTCGACTCGGGGCGCGAGAAGAAGTCCAGTCGGAAGGCCGCGTCGGTGAGCAGGCGCCCCAGGCACTGCTCGAATTGGGTCTGCGTCATGCTCGCCCCTAGGCAAGCCTCAGGCCGGTGCGCGCTCATCGGGCGCAAGTTCAGGCCACCCAGAGGCTTGGGGCGACTCGGAGCACCGGTGCACGCGCGCCGGGAGTGTCGATGGGTCGCCACATTGTCGAAGTATAGACAATCTGGCGGTCGGTAACTCACTCCAAGCCGAAGCGCTTCATCCTCGTGTACAGCTGCGACCGGGTCACGCCCAGGAGCTTGGCCGCCTTCGACCGGTTCCAGCGGGCGTGGTCGAGGGCCTGCTCGACGGCCCGGCGCTCGAGATCGGGCAGCGACGTCGGCTCCGGCGGCGCGACGGGCGACACGGTGGGCGGCCGCTCGACCGGGCGGAAGTCGAGCCCGAGCGCCGCGGTGTCCAGACGCTCGCCCTCGCCCAGGATCAACGCCCTCTCGATCGTGTTCGAGAGCTCGCGGACGTTTCCCGGCCACGCGTAGGAGAGCATCGCCGAGCGCGCTTCGCGGGTCAGCGTCGGCACCGGCTTGCCCATCTTGTGTCCCAGGTGGCGCAGGAAGTGCTCGGCCAGGATCAGCACGTCGTCCTCGCGGTCGCGTAAGGCCGGCATGTGCATGCTGACGACGCTGAGGCGGTAGTACAGGTCGTC
>Ga0075163_10011933_pt1 | contig 11317 bp, 9 predicted proteins | sample JI1023141ADNA_FD_71478 | JGI IMG/M metagenome (GOLD analysis project Ga0075163, IMG submission 71478) | Wastewater effluent complex algal communities from Wisconsin, to seasonally profile nutrient transformation and Carbon sequestration -... | ecosystem: Engineered > WWTP > Effluent > Algae...
ACCCTCTAATGACGTTTTACCAAACATGAGCGAAATCCTTTCCATCGTCATTCCAGCCTACAACGAAGAACGCACCATTCACCGCATACTGGATAAAGTGAGAGATGTGGAAGTCGTCGGTGGCATTCAAAAAGAAATAATCATCACCAATGATTGTTCCAAAGATGATACCGAAGGCGCTATTTATCGCTATATGGCGACAAATCCGCATTTGAACATCCGATACCTCAAGCATGAAGTGAATAAAGGCAAGGGTGCAGCGCTGCACACCGGCATACAACACGCTTCCGGACAATATATCATCATACAAGACGCCGACCTGGAATACGACCCTGTCGAATACAACATTCTGTTGCGTCCCATCCTCGACGGGTACGCCGATGTGGTGTATGGCTCGCGATTCATGGGCGGACGCCCGCACCGCATCCTGTTTTTCTGGCACAGCATCGGCAACAAATTCCTGACTTTCACTTCCAACATGTTCACCAACCTGAACCTGACGGACATGGAAACCTGTTACAAACTTTTCCGCGCCGATATTCTGAAAGGATTGATTCTCAAGGAAAAACGATTTGGTTTTGAGCCGGAGGTCACCGCAAAAATGAGTCGGGTGCCAGGGGTGCGCATCTACGAGGTGGGCATTTCATATTACGGCCGTTCCTATGCCGAAGGCAAAAAAATCGGCGCCAAAGATGGCTTCCGGGCCATTTACTGTATTTTAAAATACAATCTTTGGGCGAAGTGAGTACCTTGCACTTGTTACTTTCAACACGAATCAGAACCCAACCATGCTGCAACGTCTGACCCAATTCTGGTGGCTCATCGTCCTTCGGGGCATAGTATCCATCGTATTTGCGATTGTTGCTTTTGCGAGGCCTCAACTTGCTTTCGAAGCACTCATTTTTGCCTTAGGTATTTTTCTGTTCGCCGACGGCGTTACCGCCCTCATTCTGGGTGCGCGGATGCGCGGCCACGACGACGACTGGTGGGCCATGCTGCTGGAAGGGTTACTGGGTGTTGGCCTGGGGCTGATTGCCCTGATAAATCCCGAACTCACTGCAGCGGGACTGGTGTTGGTGCTGGCCGTCTGGTTTCTGGTCACGGGTGTGTTTGAAATAGCCGCGGCCATCAAACTGCGCAAGGAAATCGAAAACGAATGGTTATTGGGCCTCGCAGGTGTGGTTTCCATCGCCCTCGGCGCCCTGATGATCTTCAACCCCAATGCCGGCGCCGTTTCCATCATGTGGTGGCTGGGCTTTTATGCTGCTGCATTTGGCCTGCTGCTGCTCGGCCTCGGCCTGCGGATGCAACACATCCACAAAAAACTCCAATCCGCGGCCTAAACCCCATCCATCCTGTTCACGGAATGACATTTACGCTTCAGCACAGTGACCAGCATACCCGCGCCCGCGCCGGCTTGCTCACCACCGATCACGGCGCCATCGAAACGCCCATTTTTATGCCCGTGGGCACCGCCGCAACGGTAAAAGCCGTACACCAGCACGAACTGGCGAACGACATCCGGGCGCAAATCTGCCTGGGCAACACCTACCACCTCTACCTCCGTCCCGGGCTTGAAGTATTGCAAAAAGCGGGTGGCCTGCATCGTTTCAATGGCTGGAAAGGCCCGATTCTGACCGACAGCGGTGGCTTTCAGGTTTATTCCCTGGCGCATCGCCGAAAAATCAAGGAAGAAGGCGTCACCTTTCAAAGCCACATCGACGGTTCCAAACATACGTTTACCCCGGAAGGGGTGATGGACATCCAGCGTGTGATCGGGGCGGATATCATCATGGCTTTTGATGAATGCACACCTTATCCGTGTGATTACAAATACGCGCAAAAATCGCTCGATCTCACGCATCGCTGGTTGGCGCGCTGCATCGACCGGTTCGACCGCACAGAACCGGTGCACGGATACTCCCAGGCGCTGTTTCCCATCGTTCAGGGTAGCACCTACCCCGACCTGCGCATCAAATCGGCCGAAACCATCGCCGCTTTTGGCCGTGAAGGCAATGCCATCGGAGGCCTTTCGGTGGGCGAACCCGCCGATGAAATGTATGCCATGACCGAAGTAGTGACCGGCATTTTACCAGCGGACAAGCCGCGTTATCTCATGGGCGTGGGCACGCCGGAAAATATCCTGGAGTGCATCGCGCGCGGGATCGATATGTTCGACTGCGTATTGCCCACCCGCAATGCGCGCCACGGTATGCTCTACACCGCCGAAGGCATCATCAACATCCGCAACAGCAAGTGGAAAGAGGATTTTGACCCGATCGATGCCGACAGCCCGGTACCGACCAGCCGCAATCACTCGCGCGCCTATTTGCGGCACCTTTTTATCAACGAAGAAATACTGGGCATGCAGTTGGCATCGCTCCAAAACCTCGGCTTTTTCCTTTGGCTGGTGGGCGAAGCGCGCCGGCGCATATTCGATGGCACCTTTTCGGAATGGAAAAACGGGATGGTTAAAAAAGTGAGCACCCGTTTGTAGAAAAATCGGTTGCTTTGCTGCATCAGGTGCATTGTGAAAAGTCCGGCCTGCTTTTTGCCGCAAAGCGCGGGTAAAACGATCTTGCCCAACTGCTGTCCGGTCCGACGTACATTTCCATTTTGCTCCACCATTCGTCAGGCAGCGTTTTCAAATGTTAAAACCTCTTGCTTCCCGAAACCTTAACACAATCGCCAAAATAGGTTGACGGGCAGCGCCGTTTTCGGACTTCCCTCTCAAGGTAAAAGTTAAATTTTTTTTTGCCACCCCACGAAACTTTGGTTTTCCAGTATCAAAAACCCGAAAAAACCTACCTTCGCGCACTTTAACAAAAAAAGCTTGGGCGGATTGCGAAGCCCTGCCTAATATTGTACGCTGTTTTTCATCCAAACTCTTGGTCTGTCTGTTTATGAAAAGAACTACTTTACACATTCTTACGCTGTGTTTTGTGATTTTGTCGGCAGTAGCTGTACAAGCTCAGGACATCCACTTCTCACAGTTTTACATGAGCCCGCTCAATCTCAATCCCGCCCTTACCGGTGTAATGAACTGCAACCACCGCGTTGTAGCCAATTACCGCAACCAGTGGGCTTCCATTTTGAAAAGCAACGCTTACAACACCTATTCGGCTTCTTACGATCAGAAATTGCCAGTAGGCCGCTACGACTACTTCGGAGTAGGCGGTACGCTGTGGGGGGACAAAGCCGGCGCTTCCGAGTTTGCCACGCTTCAAGCCCGCCTTTCCGGCTCTTATGCCAAGAAAATGGGTGGCTACCGCAAAAAAGCGCACTACCTCGTGCTGGGCGCCGACCTCGGTGTGAGCCAGCGCAGCATCAACAGCGCCAACCTCCAATGGCCCAGCCAGAACAACGGCAATGGCCAGTACAACCCGAATTTGCCGGGTGAGGACATCGCTGATCCGAACTTCCTGTTCGTGGATCTGTCGGCAGGCGCCCTGTGGTTCAGCGTGTTCGGCGAAGACGCCAACTTCTATTTTGGCGGCGCTTTCAGCCACCTCAACCGCGCCAACCAGTCGTTCGAAGACGAAAACATTCCGCTTTACAGCAAATTCACCTTCCACTCGGGCGGCGAATTTATGATCGCGAAAAAAACAGGCATCCTGCCCGGCATCGTGACCTTCATCCAGGGCCCTTCGTTCCAGGTGAATGCCGGTACTTCGTTCAAATTCCTGCTCGGCAACAGCCGCCGCCTCAACCAGGCTTTCCAACTGGGCGCGTGGGCACGTATGTCCAACCGCCTCGATGATGGCAAACTGATGGACGCACTGATCCTGAGCACCCGTTTTGACTACGAATATTTCACCATCGGCTTCAGCTACGACATCAATACGTCGAGCCTCAATACGGCTACCAACGGCAACGGTTCGTTCGAGTTCTCGCTGATGTACAAGATTTGTGGTCCGGAGCGCCGCGGCGTTTACTGCCCCAACTTCTAAGCAGGCAGACACATCATCTCCGTTCGAAAAACAAGCGGGGCGATATCGTCACTTTCAAAAGTGCCGGTGCCGCCCCGCTATTTTTTTGGGCAATTGCAGGAAAAGTTCACCAGAATCGGCGTGCAAGGCCCGAATCGGTTTATGCGCTGAAAATGAATGAAATGAAGTGACCCGGTTCATTGAATCCGGGAAAAAGATGGCGGAATGTTATGGCAAGCGGGATTTTTTTTTGATTTTTGCCCTCCACCGGAATAAACCTGTGTTAAGAGCATAATCCTGAGGGCCGTGAGCCGTTTTACAACAAAATTCAAAACCGAAAAAAGTTATGTTTGGAAGCAATAAGAATACGGAAGAAGTCAAAACTACCCCAACCTCCACTCCCAATGCACTCAATGCGTTGGCCAAAGGCACGGTAGTGGAAGGCAGCATCCGTTGCGACAATGATTTGCGTATCGACGGCACCATAAAAGGCAAACTGACCTGCCAGGCCAAAGTCATCATCGGCCCAACCGGCTCCGTGGAAGGCGAAATCCGCTGTCAGAACGCCGTTATCGAAGGCCGCTTCAAAGGCAATCTCCAGGTTTCGGAATTGCTCAACGTTCGGGAAACTGCCGAAATTGACGGCGAGATCATCACCAACAAACTGCTGGTGCAAAGTGGCGCCCGTTTCAACGTCACTTGCAAGATGGAAACCGGTGCTGCCAACGGCATCGCTAAAAATGCAGATGTAAAACCCGCCGGCAATGCGTCCGCAACAAGCACCCCGGTCGCCGGAGGAAAAGCGGAAGTCCGCAACTAAAGCCGTCGCCAAGTATGGCGGCATGGCTTTCCAACTGCTCGGCGCCTGCCTGGCCGGCGTTTTTCTGGGGCGCTGGCTCGACGCGAAAATGCACATGGAACGACCGACCTGGGCAGTTTTTTTGACCATATTTTTTATGATCGCCGCACTGTACAGCCTGTATCGCCAACTCTTGCGCGACAATTGATATACTCGTCCTGTGGCGCTCTGCCGCAGGACGAGTTTGTTTTATATTTGCCGCATGGAATCATCTACCTTTTTTAAATGGCTGGCCATCGTGACGCTGGCGACCGCCGGGGTACTGGCCGGTCTGCATTTCCTGCTGCCGGAAGCGCAGGCACACTGGAAGTTTGCCATCGCTTCGCTGACGTTGTTCGTTTTGCTGTGCATCGGGCTGTTTTTCGCCGGCGCCAACGCAGCGCGCAGCAAAAGCAAAGCCGCTTTTATCAACCTGGTGTCGGGATCTGTATTTGGCAAAATGGTATTGGCCGTGGGTTTTCTGCTGGTTTATCAGCGCGCCGCAAAGCCGGAAAATGAATGGTTTGTCGGGATTTTTTTGCTGTGTTATGTCGTTTATACCGGCTTTGAAGTCTGGTTTATGACCAGGCTGGCACGAACATAAAATCTCAACCGGGGTCTGCGGGCCTCTCTTCACCTTGCCCTCCTGAAAATGAAACGACCGAAAAAAGGCGAATACGCCCCCTTTCACGAAACATACCTCAAAGTGGTGCCCTCACGCGGCACTGCACAAAGCCTCCTGAAAAAAACATTCCGCGAAACCAGCCAGTTGCTCGCGGCTTTACCCCCGGAATCGGGCGACTTTGCTTACGCGCCGGGCAAATGGACCATCAAGGAACTGGTCATGCACACGATCGACACCGAACGGGTGTTTGCCTACCGCCTGCTCACCTTCATGCGCGGCGACCGCATCGCACTGCCCGGCTTCAATCAGGACATCTGGATGGAAGAAGTGAATGTGTCGGGTCGAACCCTCAAGGATTTGATGAAAGAATGGAAAGTTGTGCGGGACAACACGCTGTTCCTGCTGGCGCAATGCTCTGAGGAACAATCCAAATTTTTAGGCACCGCCAGCGGTTGGAAAGTGACGCCCCGGGCCATGTTTTTTGTCATCATCGGGCATCACATTCACCACTTGAACGTATTGAAAGAAAACTATCTCACCGCCCTTGCCGGCTGATATTTTCTTCTGCGCTAATGGGTAGCAGCAGGCAATGCCGGCATCGAAACGCGTCGGCCAACTCACCTGAACATTTTGGCGATCTCTTCTTCAAATTGCTTCGACAACACTTCGCGGCGCAATTTAAGTGTCGGCGTCAGCAAACCGTTTTCAGCCGTCCAGGGCTCGTATAAAAGATGAAATGCCCGCACCTTTTCGATGGTGCCGAGCCGTTCATGGTTGATGTGGTCGATTTCCTGCCGGAACAGCTTCTCTACTTTCGGATTCAAAATCATAAACTGGGGTGAGGTCCAGTGGACATTGTTGTCCCTGCACCAGGCTTCCAGTGTCTGAAAATTGGGTACGATCAGTGCTCCCACGAAGGGCTGGTTCAAGCCCAGCGCCATAGCCTGGCTGATGAATGGCGACAAGGCCAATTGTTGCTCCACAAACGCCGGCGCGACGAACTTGCCCGTAGTGGTCTTGAAAATTTCGCTTTTCCGGCCGGTTATTTTCAAAAAACGTTTGAATTCAAACCGTCCCAAATCCCCTGTTTTGAACCAGCCATCGCTCGTGAAACGCGCCGCCGTCTCCTCAGGCAACCCGTAATATCCGGCCATCACACTCGGCCCCTGCACTTCGATTTCGCCTTCGCCTTGTTCGTCGGGTGCAGCAATGCGCACCTCCATACCCGGCGCCGGTATGCCCACCGTGCCAAAATGGACGCCGCCGGGTTCAAAGCGGTTGAAAGCGATAACCGGGCTGGTTTCGGTGAGGCCGTATCCTTCGCGTACATCAATTCCGGCAGCTGAAAACAGGCGCCCCAAACGGGGTTGCAGCGCTGCCGATCCCACAGCGATGAACCGTATGCGCCCGCCCATTCTTTTTCGCCAATGCCTGAACACCAGCAGGTCGGCGAGCAGGCGTTTAAAAAAATAATCTACTGGCATGGCCCGATCGCCGGAGTAGGGAAATCGTTCGCCCAGAGCGATGGCCCAGTCCATCACCTTCTTTTTCAATACACCACCTTTGTTGCGCTCGTCGAGCAGGCGTTCGTGCATGCGTTCGAGGATGCGTGGCACGGCTGTGATGATGTGCGGGCGCACCTCGGGCAGGATGCGGGGCAGGTGCTCCACAGCATCGGCAAACCAGACGGGTGTGCCGGCAGCCTGGTACACATAGGTCACCATGCGCTCGAAAATATGGCTCATCGGAAGGAAACTGACCGCCGTCGCATCCGGCCCGACAGGCACTATGGCCAGCACCGATTTGACATTGCTGATGATGTTGGCGTGGGTGAGCATCACGCCTTTGGGCTGACCGGTGGTGCCCGATGTGTAGAGCAGGGTGGCCAGGTCGTCTTCCCGGATCCCGTCGCGCAGGTACCGGATTTTATCAAGATCGTGCTGATCGGGTACGCGCAGCAGTTCATTCCAATGTATGCCCGAACGCTGCCCGGGTAATTCGGAAAGCAGCGTTTCAAAAAGAAAAACAAACTCCAGAGATACACCGGCTGTCCGGATTTTGGAGAGCATGTCCGCATTGCTGACAAAACAACCGCGCAGCCCGGCATCGCGTGAGATGTGCGCAATCTCGTCGGGCCGGGCAGTAGCGTGGATCGGCACCGGTACAATCCCGATCTGTAACATGGCAGCATCTGCAATCACCCATTGCGGACTGCCGCAGTGTGTCAAAATACCTACTTTATCCCCTTTGTGCAGCCCGGTATGCAACAATCCGGCGCTCAGCCGGTCTCGTTCGGCCAGGAGTTCGGCGGTGCTTCTGGTATTCCATGCGCTGTGCTCACGGCCCGCCATCGCCACCGGTTGCGGGTAGCGATTTTGCTGATATTCGAGAATTTCGAAGAGCCGGGTGAAGTCCATCGAGAAAGGAGTTTAAGCCGCTGACCCTCGGGTGTTTATTCTGCGAATTTTGACAGTAGCCAATACGATCAAGCTGATGACGAAAAACACCGCCAGCGAAGCCACGCTGTTGCGCATACCACCGGTAAGATTTTCCACAATACCGAAAGTAAAGGTTCCAACTACCGTCGAAACCTTGTCCATTACGTCGTAGAAACTGAAATACGATGCGGTATCAGGCGTGTTTTCGGGCAGGAATTTGGCATAGGTGGCCCGGGAAAGTGATTGAATGCCTCCCATCACCAGCCCCACCGCTGCGGCGAGCATGTAAAAATCATAACCCGTTTTCACAAAATAGCCGATGATACAAATGCCCGTCCAGATGAACAACATGATCATGATGGAAAACTTGTTGCCTTTTTGGCCCGACAGTTTGGCGGAAGCCCAGGCACCGCCGATGGCGACTATCTGCAGGATCAACACGAGAAAAATCAGTTTCTGGGTGTCGAAATGCAATTCCTTTTCGGCAAAGGTAGATGCGAGAAAAAGTACGGCCTGCACCCCGGCGTTGTAGCAGAAAAACGCAAAGAGGAAAGCCAGCGTGTTGGTGTCACCCCGCACGATGCGCCATACTTTTTTGATTTCCATATAGCCTTTGGTCAGCAGGTTTTCCTTGGTCAGTGGAACAACATCGTTCGGAAGGCGCCGCAAGGGTATCTGTGCAAATCCGATCCACCACAACCCCACCATAATAAAAGCGGTGGGCACTGCCCGAAGCCCGTCGGGGAACCCGAACCAGCCGTAATTCATGATAACGATCAGGTTGACAACCAGCAGGATGACGCTGCCGATAAAACCATAACTGAAACCTTTGGCGCTGACATCATCATAGCGGTCTTCGGTAGCGATCAGTGGCAGAAAGGAGTTGTAAAACACAATGCCGCCCGCAAATCCGATGGTGGCCAGTATAAAGCCGGTCACTCCCACCCACAGCGTTTTCATGCCGGTAAAAAACATGAGCGAAATACACGCCAGTGCTCCCAAAGTGGTAAAAAAGCGGAGAAAAACCTTCTTTTTCCCGCCATAATCGGCGATTCCGGAAAGGATCGGTGAAATCGCCGCGATCACCAGGTAGGCCAGGGCAATGCTCCAGGCATAGAGTGTGCTGTCCGACATTTGCATGCCAAACACGTTCACCGAGTCGTTGGTCAGTTCGAGGAAGTAGCCGGGAAAAATGGCGACCGTGATGACCAGGGCGTATGCACTGTTGGCCCAATCGAAGAAAGCCCAGCCGGTAATGGTGCGCTTGTCGTTTTTAGGCGTCGGAATTGGCGCTGTTGGTTGGAGAGATGCCGGATCGCTTGTTTCCACGTGGATGTCGTTTTCGAAAAAATTTTGGTAAATGTAACACGTCTCTGCTATTCGTGCAGATCGGGTTCAAAAACAGTCGATTGGAGTATTGCCTTTCAAATTAGCGTCGGTACCGATGTGCTCACTCCACCACCACCTCATCCACAAAGCACCAGGCACCATTGCCGGCTCCCGGCGCATTTTCGGGTATCACGCCAAAGGTTTTGGCCACGAATTTCAGATACCGTCCTTTGGCGCCCGGGGTGTCGAGTTGTACGGTTTCTACTGTACTGCCTACCATCGTTTCTGCCTCAATGGTTTTGCCGGCCAACAAGGTGAAGTTTTGCCCATTGTCCGAGACGTACACTTCCACACTGCGCGGCGGGTAAATCCAGGAGGCTTTTGCATTGACAAAATGCGTAGTGACCCGGCTGAATGCGGTCGGTTCGCCGAGGTCAATCACCGGGTCAATGTCGTGATTCACCAATCCCACCCAGTTGTCCCAGGTTTTGGCGTGACCGCTGATGCCGTTGGTCAGGGCATAGGGTTCGCCGCCGGTGTATTTGTCCGGCACACGCGGCATGGAATAGGGCTTTCCGCTGGCCTTGTGTACGTGGTATTCCGACTTGTGCACCTTGCCTTTTTGCCGGCCGCCTTCAAAAACCGCGGCTTTGACCGTCGTATTTTTAGAAATGGAGAAAGGCCGGTCAAACATCGGCGAAGTGGCAGCAGGCTCCGTGCCGTCGGTGGTGTACCGGATCTGCATGGCGGGATCGATGGCGGTCAAACTGATCTTGCCTTTGGTGTAGGCGGCGGCTACGTCGAAGAAGCTGTTGGAATAGTGAACTCCCAGGGCATCCAGCCGGTCGAAATGTGCCCGAAGGCGTCGCGCGAAACCGGGCCAGTTTTTTTTGCCCTTTTCCGACCAGGCGACTTCAGCCAGGGCACAGGCCCGCGGATAAACCATATACTCCACCTGCTGGACCGTCGAAATGTACTCCGTCCACAGGTTGGCTTGCGGCCCCAGGATGTGTTTGGCTTCATCAGGGCTCAGTTCGGGCGGCACCGGTTCGTAGGAATAGGTTTTTTCAAGCGTGGTCAGTCCGCCGATGGCGAGCGGCTCACCTGCCGGGTCGCTTTGATAGTAGTCGAGATAAACGTGCGAGCCGGGTGTCATGATGGCGTCGTGTCCGGACTGGGCAGCGGCAATTCCGCCTTCAATGCCGCGCCAGCTCATCACCGTTGCCGACGGGGCCAGGCCGCCTTCCAGAATTTCGTCCCAACCGATCAGTTTTTTGCCATGTTTGGCGAGCATTTGCTCCGCCCGGTGGATCACGTAACTCTGGAGTTCGTGGCCGGTTTTCAACCCCTCGTTGCTCATGCGTTTCAAGCATTTCGGGCAGGCTTCCCAGCGTGTTTTGGGGCATTCGTCGCCGCCGATGTGGACATAGGGGCCGGGAAACAAGGCACATACTTCGCCCAGCACATTGTCCAGAAATTCGAAGGTCTTGTCGTTGCCTGCGCAAAACACATCTTCATATACACCCCAGGAAGTGGCTACGGCGTAGGGTCCGCCAGTGCAGCCCAACTCGGGATAGGCAGCCAGAGCGGCCAGGGCATGGCCGGGCATTTCAATTTCGGGAACAATGGTGACAAAACGCTGGCGGGCGTATTCGATCACCTCTTTTATTTCTTCCTGCGTATAAAACCCGCAATGGGGTGTGGCATCGAAGCGCTGCGGGGTATCGGAGTAATGGCCGATCAGCGTTTCCTTGCGGCAGGCCGCAACCGTCTGGAGTTCGGGGTATTTTTTGATTTCGATGCGCCAACCCTGGTCGTCGGTGAGGTGCCAGTGAAAGGTGTTGAGTTTGTGGGCTGCCAGCAGGTCGATGTACTTTTTGACAAAAGTGACCGGGAAAAAATGCCGCCCCACATCGAGATGCAAGCCCCGGTAAACAAACCGGGGCGCGTCCGCTATCTTGCAGCAGGGCGCCTGCCAGTCCGCGCCGGTAACCGAAGTTCCGTTGAAAAGTGGCGGAAAAAGTTGTCGAAGTGTTTGAACGGCATAAAACGCGCCGGAGGCCGTTCGGGCCCGGATGAAGATGGCTTTAGTCGTGATTTCCAGCAGATAACCTTCGGGGTGCGCCATTTTTTCGTCGGGCAAAAAGTAAACAGCGTT
>Ga0075163_10011934_pt1 | contig 11317 bp, 13 predicted proteins | sample JI1023141ADNA_FD_71478 | JGI IMG/M metagenome (GOLD analysis project Ga0075163, IMG submission 71478) | Wastewater effluent complex algal communities from Wisconsin, to seasonally profile nutrient transformation and Carbon sequestration -... | ecosystem: Engineered > WWTP > Effluent > Algae...
CATAGCCAGCGGTCAAATCGTATTTGAGTTTGAAAGACTTAGCCAAGAAGGATTTGGTTCACTACTACCAGATGGCATAACAAGGCTTCGATTTGATTTCTTGAAATGGCCTCCCGAATCACGGAATAATACAATTTTAGAGAGGTTATTATTTTGGAAACCTAAAGAAGTTTATAGCGATATCGAATTCGAAACTTGTGTGAATTGGATGATAGGGCAGTTTAAGAATAACAAGAGTTTCGTTCTCGGGCAAACTGGCGGCGGAAAATTTGAGAGTCCTGTTAGAGACACTGACCAAATTATTGTTCCTTATGTCCATGCTATTTACGACAACAATAAAAACATAGAATCTTGCAGCATCGATTTAGGGTAGATTTTAAAGTTTTAAAAGTTCGCGAATTACGAAAAACTATGTCGCGCCATCTCCGATATAATGCATTTCTAGCAAAATAAAGATGGAGGACGATCTGTTCAAATTTTTGATAAAATATATTTCGGCAACTATTTGAACTAACTAAATAATACAGCAAAGTCGGCCGGACATTTTTTCCCGGCCGACTATTTTGAGAATTTTTAGATCATGGCCGTTATTCAGAAGGCTTAAATAGTGTGATCGAGAAATTTGCCGGCCGAAAAATGGCCAACCAAGAGCAAACTATACTAAACTACTCTCGAAATTTACAGATAAGGCCGACAGTTTAGTTTTTGAAAAAATGCTTCGTTTGTTCTTTAAATCGATTCAAGCAAACGAGTTTAGCTAAGCGGCCGCTGTGGTTCTAGTCATTATGATCCTACTATAGGGCGTTGGACTACGAAGGATCCGATTGGGTTTGCGGGTGGCGATACTAATCTCTACGCATATGTTGGTGGTGATCCTATGAGCTATATTGATCCGAGTGGTTTTACTAAAGAAGATGTGCTGAGAGCTATTTCTATCGCCTCACGAGAATACTCTCGGGTTAGCGGTATCAATCCTACTTTTACCAATCTTGGTGGTGATACAGTAGGAAGAACAAAATTTGGACTTTTTGGTCCCGAAATGCAGATAGATTCGGCGTATCTGGGTGTTCTGAATGATGCACAAAAGATTGATCTACTAAATACAGTATTGCATGAATCAAAGCATTACCAAGATGGATTTTGGGGAAATTTAGCAGGAGAATTATCTGGCGGATGGAATAAGAAATTTGGCGATTGGCAATATCACGTAGATATATATAATAGTAGCAGCGTATTAACGGAAAAATATAGAAACGAATATTTGTGTGGTAAGAAGTAATTATGAATAAAAAAATTGGATTTTTAATTTTTGGAATCGTAGTTGGTGCTCTGGGGTTATTTATTGTAAACAAAGTGGGGTTTACCGTCAAAGAGCGACCAAAATTGATTAACACAATGCTTGAAATGGATAAGGTTAGAGGTTTGCTATCAGATTACAAAACCGCCTGCGGCAATTATCCAACAAGTATTGTAAGTTATGAAAACTTGTCAGAGAAAGTTAAAAATAAAAACTGTGTTGAAGACGCCCAAAAGGGAAACTTCTCGGATAAATGGGGAAATTTATATATTTATAAATCCGATGAAAATGGTTTTCGCCTACTTAGTGCTGGACCCGATTGGATAGAGGCTACGAATAGCAAAGAGACTGAACGAGTAGAAAAGGCAGAATAGTGCCTTTTTTATACTTATAGATTATTATGAGAACGAAAAAATTATTAAATGGAGTTACAGTTTTTATTGTTTTGGCTTTGTTCTGGATTGGACCGATGGCAAACTGGGTTTTCACTCAAAGAAAAACCGCAAAACTCTTTGAATTGAAGATTCAACATCCTGAAATGGCTGATAAAATTCTAGATATTCTAGAGTTGCGAAACGTACAACGCGATTACCTTTCTTACTATCATTGGCTTTTGATTGCTCTTACAGTTTGTATACTTTGCTCCAATGAGTACGGAAAGACTTCAAAAAGGTTTTTAGGAATACTTGTTGTTTTGTCTTTATTGCTTTTCTTTTTGGCAAGGCGTTTATCCTAATCATTAGTATTGGATATATAAACTATGGACCTCACGGGTATCAAAAAAGGTGGCATTAGCTCATGTCGAAGACTATAATTTTTCACTTCCACTCTTTAATGATAATTGGGTTTGGCTTTCTGCTTAAAATTCTTTCGCTTAGTATGTACTCCGATACTTCAAATTTTAATAGCCAGCAGCGCTTAATAGATATTTTGTGTGAAAAGGATATTTTACATGTAGAGCCGATTTGCCAGCTTAAGGCATATGGAAACTTGTACTTTGAGTCGAGTTTTCTGGGAAAGGCAGCTATAGTAGTCGGTCTGATATCTATTTCTATATTGGTTTATAATCAGGTCTGCCGGTTATATCCTTCAAAATTTAACTTCATTGTAATAGCTTTAAATGTGATTTTAATATTCTACTCTTTTTTGGTTTGGGCATAGTTTCGTGGCCAAAATTTGGCTAAAAGTTTATTAAAGTACTCAAAAATCTCGAAAAATGGGGGCCCGGATCCTGGGCCGCCCGTGATCCTGGTGCTGCAAGTTGTAGGATTCAGGATCCGATTTCAAATGGATTTAGACTTTCCGCTCGAGTATCAGCATTTGCCAACGCCTCCGCATACAGGCGTTTTGTGTCGTAGATGTGATCGTGTCCAATTAAATATTGAAGCTGCCTAATATCGCCTCCTGTCCGAAGGTAGTTAACCGCAAACGAGTGCCTTAGATCCATCAAAGTCCATTTGATATCGCAGCTCGCTTTTATTTTAAATTCGTTTACCAATCTGGCCAGTTTAGGCTTGGTAAATGGTTCATTGTAATTGTAGCGTGCAAAATTACCGTCGTATGATTTCCCAAATTATCTGTCATACGATTTCATGAAAATTTAGTAGAATTATCACGATCTCATCATAAGAAAATAAATTATATTTATTTTACAATCGTACACTTTATCAAACATCATCATATGTATTTTTGACTTATGATTAAATAGAAAAGCCCAAGAATAAATATTTATCCTTGGGCTTTTTGAAAATTAAATTTTGTTAAAAAAATCTGACGTCGGTAGTCCGCAGGGAAAAGAGTAAAGTCGCCGTTACTCTTCCTTCCTGATTTCTTTTTCTGATAATTTTTCAAGGACAGTTGAAATAAAAAATTCAAAATCCCAGTAAATTTCATTAATGTCTTGCTCGCTCAATAAGTAATATTTCATTGGAGAACCACTGTTAGGTTCAGTCTGCTTGCTGTTTGACGAGCTCATCATGAGACCTCCAATGTGGTTGAATAAGAATATTATTGATGTGCCTGATTGAAACAATGCGTTTTCCGTCTCGGCAGGCGTCAATCAAACTACTATAGCAAAGGTTGCGACAAAGTCTTAGATTGCCTTGAGCGGATCTAAGAATCAGTTCAACAGCAGACGTATCAAAAGTGTTGAGCCCAAGCTTCACGGCTTCCAGTTCCTTTACGATATATTGTTCAAGATCAAGATCATTTAATGGCAAAATATTTTCAGAATACGTGACTCGTGTTTTAAGGTCTTCGTTGATCTTCATTGAAAGATAGTACAATAGTTCGCGCTGGCCAAATAAGATTAGGTTGTGTTTCTTTGGAAATTGATCAAAAAGCAGTCTAAGTTTTCTTAAAACTGCCATATCCAATAAATGAGCCTCATCAATGACTGTATAAATTGTTTTGTTATCCCGAATATAATTGTGAGCCACTTGAATCAGTTCTTTTTCCAGAATCCTTATGGAAACATCAAATTTTAATGATTCAGCAAGCTGTTTCAAAATATTGATATAGGTGTGCATGGTTCTAGACATGGAAACCACGATAGTGTCTCTTTCTTTGCCAAGCTGTTGGATACTTTCGATCAGCACTGATTTTCCAACCCCAGGATTTCCCGTAACAACTGAAAAACCTCCATGTTGTGAGTGGATTCGTATGATATCAAATATTTTTTGCTGTTGCGAAAGTAACTTTAAATCTGTTCTATTAAATGGTTCTTTTGTGATTCCGAAAGTTGATTTAATCATTGGGAGTCCTCTTTACTTTTCATATTTTCACGTACTTCAATGGCATTTTGATAAAGGTTAAGAGCAGAGGCGTCACCCATTCGTTTGTCGCCAAAATAGACAACAAAACGATCTCTTCGATTTCTATCAAATCGGACTTGAACGTTTTTTTCTCTTAAATCCACGGGACATTCAAATTTTTGATTGTTGATGGAGAAAACATTAGTTTTGCTTACTTTTCGATCCTCTTCTACAAAAAACACTTCTTCTGAATATTGATCATCCACGAGAAATTTAATTTTATTCCGATCAAGATTGAATCGGTCAATGGGTACCATTTGTATGCCGGAATGATGTTTTAAATTATATTCATTCTCAATCCAATCCCGAGTTTTTTCATTAAGCTCATCTAATGTTTCAAAACTCACATACTGCGCAAGAAAACGATCGCGAAATCCTCGAAAGAAACGTTCTATTTTTCCCTTGGCGGCACCATCTCTAATTGGAGCATGAGATAATTTTATATCAAGGCGAACACAGGCTTGAAGGATTTCTTTTGAAGTATAGTTAGCACCATTATCAAAATACAATCGTTCTGGTTTTCCTCTTTTGTAAAGGGCTGTACGGAATGCATCAATCATATTTTCAGCATTATCACGGTAGAAAAATTCACCATGGGTAATGACCCTGCTCGCATCATCAATAAAGGCAATCAGAAATGTCTTTTTCCATTTACCATCACTTTGTTTTATAGATGGACCATACATCGTATCGGCTTGCCAAAGCTCATTTGAAAATTGCATTGCAAATGATAGTCGAAGTTTTTTTGTCACATTGGAATCCAAGAGATTGTTTTCCCTTAGCATTCGATAAAAGGTAGAAGTCGAAAGTTGACTCCGTTTAAAAAAATCTTTTTTAAGAAGTAGATTGTAAAGCGTACTCCTGGGAAATGTTCCATTTTTACTTTTACCCATGGCGGGAAGAACTTCATTGATGGCCTCAGCTAGTTCATTCGCCTGGACCTTCCGATAAGAGTTTTTGTCGGCTCTGGTTTTATTATCAAGACAAGTGAGCCCTCTTTTTTTAAAACGATACAGCCAAGTGCTGATAGTTCTCCATGTAAATCTATATTCTATCCCTGTTTGTTCATCCACAAAGGTTCGTTCCGAGATGCTTTTAATTCGTGCCCTGATAGAGTTTCCTGGCGCGTAGTCAACGGCGCTTAGAACTCTGAGCCTTAGCTCAAAGGTCGGTTTTTTTCTTGGATTCAAATTAGTCTCCCTTACTTGTTAAGTTTTTGAGATTCTTATTTGTTAAATTACATTGAAGGTAGAGACATGTTCTGTTGCAAAGGTATATTGAGCACAAGGCCGTTTCTTTTTTGCCGTGGAGTCGATTGAATTTTGAAAAAAACAAATAAATCTGTGTGCAAAACTTCAAAATAAATTAGTTTGAGTATGCATTTGATATTGTGAACAAGATGGTTCTTTAAGTTTGAAAAACAATTCTTCAAGAGTTGGTAATAATATTTGCAGGCGTTTATTTTTGGTTTTATATTTCTCTGTTAAATGTTTCGTGTGAAACTGTATCAAGGATCTATAATCAATGAGCTTATGCCACAATTTATTTAACCACCGATAAGCATTTCGAGGGTCATCAGTGTTTGTTGCCTGCTTGTAAGCTTTTTGGACGCTGGACAAAGATAGAAGTGCTGAAAGAAAAATGGAAACGTGACCACCTGCGTGCTGGAGTGATTTTATTTGCGTAGCCAGATAGAGCCTTGTGGTCCTTCCGCAGCCGACTTTCCCATGACGATTTGAGCAAAATAGTCGTTTTCCAACGGCAGTTTGAGTCCCATCATTTTGTTTTTTATAAACGAACCCATGGGAAACGAACTGATTGTAGTTTTGGCAATACTTGCACTTAAGTGAGTTACGATGAAAGTTAAGTTCCATCGTAAATTGATGAATTGCTTCTATGTGCTCAAAGTAAATTTTCATTGGCTGTTGGAATTCTGCAAGTAGCGATAGAATGATCTTCTGTTGATTTTTAACCTGAAGCAGATCTCGTTAACTGAAAAATTTCCGCTATGATGCATTTTAAAGGCAGTGTGGAAAGTTTTTTGGTCTATGGCTTTAGGACGACCTCCTGTAATACCTCTTTTTCTTGCAGCATCAAGTCCAGCCATTGTTCTTTCAAGAATCAAATTCCTTTCTAACTCGGCAAAAGAGCCTGTGACATGAAAAAAGAATTGCCCAATTGCAGTTGAGGTATCAATTGAATCCATAATGGATTTGAAATAGACACCTTCTTTTTTTAGGCCATTGGCGAGTTCAATAAGTTCTTTGAGTGATCGCCCCAGTCGATCTAGTCGCCAAACCATGAGAGTGTCCCCCTGCCTGAGTCGTTTTAAGGCTTCATTAAGCTCTTTTTTATCTGAACTTCCACCACTGACTGCTTCCTTGAAAATTTTCTCACAGCCGGCCTTTTTAAGAGCATCCAATTGCAAGGAAAAGTTCTGTTCTGACGTTGAAATTCGCGCATAACCAATAATCATATAAGCCTCCATTTGTTGTTTAGCTTCTATGCCATAAACCTTCGTTTCTGGCACAGTTCAAAAAAAATCTGAATGACAACAAGGTGGGCAAAAGAGTGTGACAGAACTAGTGACAATATTAATTGTGCCAAAATCTAGAGGGAGAACGTGTTTTGTCACACTTTTAATGATTTGATAGAACTTACTGAATATGGAAATCTTGATGTCAGTGGTGAGGACTTTTTTATGAATTCAATTTTTGATGGAAGAGATGTTTTTGAAAATTTAAAACGTTTTTCAAATAGAGAATTAAAAGATTTAGTTTATGCGGCTGCCAATTGGAATGCTTTACTATGGCAAATCGTCTTGGTTAAGTGTGCAATTAAAACTTCAAAAAAAGAAGTTGGTGTTTTAAAGAATATTATCAAGACTGCACTTGCTTATGAGAGGCCCAGCGAAGACCCAGATTGGGGAAATTATGGAACTTACCTTGAAGAAATTCAAAAGTCGATTCTGTTGCTAAAAGACGATCTTTCAGTTTTTGAATTAAAAGCTGTTCTTACTTATCTTAAGGAACAAGCAGAAGACGATGAAGTTATAGGTGAATTTGATGCTGATGGCGAATGGGCCGTTGCCCTTGAGGAAATTGAGAAGCTTTTGCTGGAATTGGAAAAATAATTAGGAAATTATTTTGTCAAAATCAGCTTTGCCAAATTATGATTATAAGAAAGAATGATTGCGATGATGGGAAATAAAATCAAAAACCGCAATTCCTACGATTATAATTTAGAAAACTACACACAGAGAATGCATTCTTTAGAAGTCTTTACAACAAACTATGATTTATTATTCGAAGAAGCGCTTGAGAGAGCAAAGGTTCCGTACTTTGATGGATTTGTGGGATCTCACGAACCTTTTTTTGACTCAACCACTGTTGCGAATGATGGTCTTCCTAAGCGCTGGGTGAAACTTTGGAAAATTCATGGATCACTTGGTTGGGAAATGGTCGGAAATAGAATCATCAGAACTGGAAGTCGCGGGTCCAGTGGTCTAATCTATCCATCTGAAAGGAAATACGAAGAAAGCCAAAAACTACCGTACCAAGCGCTGTTTGATCGTCTAAGAAAATTTTTAGAAATGCCAGACACTTTACTAATCACGTGTGGCTTCTCGTTTGAAGATAATCATATTTCGGCAGTATTTGAAGAAGCGTTGGCGGCAAATCCAGCAGCGAGTGTTTTTGCTTTTCAATTTCAGAAAATGGAAAAAGAGCATGCGTTGTTAGCTTTGGCGAGCAGAAGGTCAAATTTAAGTGCTTACTGTCGAGATGGAGGAGTATTTAATTGTGTCCAAGGCCAATGGAATATTGGTGAGGCGCCCACTAAAACATGGCCCGTTATTAGGCCAATGTTTCTGAAGAGTCAAAGTCCAATAGAATTTTCACTTGGCGATTTCAAGGCTCTTTCTAGATTTTTTGCAATGATTAAATCTGATATCGAATTGACTGTTGGAACGAGCATGGGCGCATGAATGCAAGCCCAACCTTATTAGGAAAGATAGCGCAAGTTTCGGGTTCGGCGGTTACCGTTAGGATGTCGGCAACTCTCAGTTCTGGAACTGCAATAATTGAGGGAAGCCTATATAGAATTGGACAAGTAGGAAGTTTTGTCAGAATTCCATTGGGGTATGTTGATCTAATTGGAATAGTCTCCGAAATTGGCGCTGGTGCCGTTCCGCAAAGTATAGTTGATCAATCTTTAGATGATTTCAGATGGATGAAAATTCAGCTTGTTGGAGAACGAGTGGGAATTGATTTTGAACGTGGAATTGGACAGTTTCCAAATATAAATGATGAAGTGCATGTTTTAACAGAAAAGGATTTGCTAAGCCTGTACAAGCATCAAAGCATAGGAAATATTTCCATTGGACGTCTTGCAAGCTCAGAAAGTATTGAGTGTTTTATTGATATAGATAAATTGGTTACTCGCCATTCTTCGGTGATGGGCTCAACCGGTTCTGGAAAATCGACAACCGTTACAAGTTTAATTAGATTTTTATGTTCAAAGGAAAATCAACTTAACAACGCTAGAATTATAATTCTTGATATTCATGGGGAGTACTCATCTGCATTAGGAGATATAGCTCAAACGTTTAGAATTAATCCCTTTAAATTAGAGAAAGACTTATTTATTCCATATTGGGCATTGGGAATGTCTGAGATTTCAGAATTTCTTTTTGGTGCTATTTCGGATGATAAACTCCAAATAATTAGAGACAAAATCGTCGAATTAAAACTAGAATGCATTGAAAATAATCCGAATTTTAATGTCGACGTAAACAGTTTAACCGCAGATACTCCAATTCCTTATAGCTTAAAAAAGCTCTGGCATGATTTGGTTAATGAGGAAGTTAAAACACTAGAGGGTGAACATAGAGATCAGCCAGCTTTGATAAATAACGGGGATGCAAATAATTTGATTGCACCTCAATATAAGCCCCACAGCCTTGGAACAAAGGGGCCTTTCCTAAATAATAAGGCGCCGGGACTAAAAAGAAATTTGGAAAAGCTACGTTCGAGATTATTAGATCACAGTTATGATTTCCTTTTACATCCTGGAAAATGGGAACCCGATTTAGAAGGTAAAACCCAACATGATCTAGATCTCCTTCTACAGGAATGGCTAGGTCACGATAAAGCAGTAACTGTTTTAGATCTTTCTGGTGTACCAAGCGATGTATTGATGAGACTGATAGCATCTTTACTTACATTGGTTTACGAAGCTTTATTTTGGAGTCGTGACAAAAGCGAAGGTGGAGTTAATCGTCCTTTGTTGCTGGTTATGGAGGAGGCTCATCGATATCTGAAGCAAGATGGGGCAAGTTCGGCCAAAGAAATTGTTGGAAGAATCGTCAAAGAAGGTCGCAAATATGGCATCGGGGCCATGATCGTGAGTCAGCGTCCTTCTGAGGTCGACGAAACAATATTGTCTCAATGCGGAACTCATATTACTCTTCGGCTTTCTAACCCAGCCGATAGAGGACGAATCAAGGGAACGTTGCCAGATTCTCTCGGTGGGCTAATGGAGATGCTACCCACTTTAAGAACTGGGGAGGCAATTATTACTGGGGAGGCTGCGCACCTTCCGATGAGAGCGAGAATATATCTACCGCCTCCGGCATATCGACCTAACAGCGAAGATCCGGCAGTCGCTATATGCTGGAAAAAATCTCGAGTTCTTGAAGACTATACTCAGGTACTTACGGCTTGGAGGTCGCAATCTCCTAGAAAAGTAAAGAAGCCTATTCAAATAACAAGAAAAGATGTAAAAGATGAGGAGGTAAACTTATGATAACCCGAAATTCTGTGCAATCGACCAACGTTATTTCTGTTGGATATGACGAGACTTCACAAACGCTTGAAGTTGAATATAAAGATGGTTCCGTTTATCAATACTATAATGTTCCAGAAGCTATTTACGAACAGCTAATGGTCTCGCCATCAATCGGGAAATTTATACATCAAAATATTAAAAACGCTTATGCCTTTGGAAGAGTGTAATATTTTGGAACTCAGACTGGTGAAACTAGATTCTCAGTTTCAGTCCAGAAATCAGAGCTAGGTCTTTTATCTTTGAATGGAGATACAAAGTATACACTTTTCTCCGCTCTAGAAATTGCCACGTACATTAGTCGCCGTTCTTCCGCAAATGGAAAAAGTTCAGTATTTCTCTTCAATATATTAAAAATATAGTGATCTTGAATAAGTGAAGGGAAATCACGTTTAGATTCATTTGGAAAAAGAACAAACACGTGAGTTGCTTCTAATCCTTTCGATCTATGAATAGTCTTAAATTCGATATCGGCATAGCCGTTGTCTCTTAAATAATTAATCAAACTAATTGGCTCATCGTCATTATAACGGCCAAGCAAAAATATCGATTCATTTTTATCGATCGTTCGAAGATATTTCTCTAATTCGCTGAAATAAATAAATTCAATTTGAGAGTTCTTATGTCGTTGATTTGCTGACACAACTTCTTTTTTAACCTGCTGATCATTGCATTCGATAAATCTTTTTCCTAACTCCACGATATTTTGATGTGAGCGATAGTTTTTGTTTAGGTATTTAACTTCACAGCCTGATCGATATTGGAAATTCATCAGCACATTCACATCTGAGCCATTGAACCCGTATATAGATTGCCAATCATCGCCGACCATAAAAAAGCTAGATTGAGGCGAAGCCTCGTAAACGACATCTAATAGCTTCATAGCTACCCAAGAGGTATCTTGAAACTCATCTACAATAATATATTTATAGGGAGTTCCTTTACCTTGGCGATAGATATCAGTGGCCATTAAAAGTAAATCTGTAAAGTCTGAAATGCCCTCTTTGTTTTTAATTTCTTCAAATTCGCTTATAAAGCCCTTGGAGAAAGAGAAGAACACTTTGTAAGGCATTTCTAAGTAGTTGCGCTTTAGCTCTTCAAGCGTCTTTCCAGAGAGTTTAAAGCGAGCATAAAAAGTCGATATAAACTGGTTGAACTTTCGAGAAATATGTTCGACCACCGACTTATCAATATTTTTCGTCTCAACTCCAGCATCGGCTAGAATCTTTGTGATGTATTCGTCTGATTTTTCGTCGTTTAAATATGCGGTAGTGGTCTCAATTAACTTTGTTCCCATCTTCTTATGAAGATCACGTTTGATTTGGATGTTTTCTACATATTTCTTTGGATTATCAAATACTAC
>Ga0075163_10011935_pt1 | contig 11317 bp, 12 predicted proteins | sample JI1023141ADNA_FD_71478 | JGI IMG/M metagenome (GOLD analysis project Ga0075163, IMG submission 71478) | Wastewater effluent complex algal communities from Wisconsin, to seasonally profile nutrient transformation and Carbon sequestration -... | ecosystem: Engineered > WWTP > Effluent > Algae...
TCTTCGTCGGGGGCGCCGCAACGGTGTTCCTTGCGAACGCTATCGAGTAGGCCGGGGCCCAAGACGCCGCGCAGCAGCTACGCGGTGGAGCCGCCGCGGCTGATGGCGGCGTCGTGCCAGGCGCCGCCTTCGGACTCCTCGAGCACGAAGTCCTGCCAGCCGTCGCCGCCGGACGAGCGCACGACGAGCTCCGGCTTGCCGTCGCCGTTCATATCGAAGACCGCCACCGGCCGGAAGCACACCTCGAAGGCGTCGGCGGGCTTGCTGCGATAGGTCTTCACCACCGACCAGGCACCGCGCTCCTGACGCGCCACCACGTACGCGTTGCGGCCACCCCACACCGCATAGCGCTCCACCGCGCCGCCGGCACGGGTGACGCGGAACGCGAGCGCATCGGTGGCGAGCTCTCGACACTGGGAGAACGGGCTCGACTTGCCGCGGGCTCGCACCGGTCGCTCACCGAGGGCGCGGAGCTGGGCCCACTGCGCCGACGTCGGTTGCCACGCCACCGAGGGCGACGGACGCCAGACCGAGTCGGCGGAGACGAAGACGTAGCGACCGTCGTGCGGGAGCTTGGGCGCGAACGAGAGCTCCGCGCAGCCGGTCGCGTCGTAGTCGTCCTTGGCGCTCACCGTGAAGGTGCCCGCCTCCTGACCCCAGGTGTCGATGGCGCGCCACGCGCTTCCGACGGTCGCCCAGCGTCGCTTGGCACCACACGGCTGCGCCTTGGTGCTCGACACCTCGGCGATCTGGCCATCGGCCACCACCGCCAGCGGCACGTGCGGATTGCCGGCGAGGAAGTACGAAGTGGGCGCGCCACTCCGCGCAGCTCGACGCGGATGCTCTCGTCCGCGGGCCGCGGCCGGGGTCGAGGCCAGCAAGACCAACACACCGAGGAGGATCGCGCTTCGCATCCCCATCGGCTATCACGCAGGCTCGCGCCCGGGCAAAGTCCCGGCGGTTCGATCAGGAGAGGTCCGCCAGACACGCGGCCACGCGCGGCCAGAGCTCGCGCAGGGTGGTGCTCCCCGCGCTGGTGAGCACCTGGTCGAGCGCGTCGTCGAGCCCCTCGAGGCGCGCGAGGTCGGCGGCCACCTCGGCGTTGGCGTCGTCCGGCCCCAGTGCACCCAGGCGCGCCACGAGGGCGCGATCGTGCAGTCGGACTTCTTGCCGCTGGTTGATCCCGCGCAGAAGGTCGGCGGTGGTCTCCACGTCGCCCATGAGCTCGAGCCCACGCTGCGCCGCCTTCTCGCCTCGCGCCCACTCGAGAATGCGCTCGCGCAGGCCGCGCAGCATGGTTCGATCGGTGGCGCGCACGTACGCGTAGGCCGGATCGGTACGCAGCGCCGCCAGCGCTCCCGCAGCGTAGCGCAGCGCATGCAGAACGCCTTCCGGCGTATCGTCCGGGGGCCGGCGCAGGCTCCGGCGAAAGCGCGCGTAGAGCTTTCGGGCCGCGAGCGCCGACTCCACCTCGGTGCAAGAGAGGTCGAGCGGATCGTTCAAGGCCTCGGGTACTTCGGAGCCGGCGTGCGCGACCTTGAGCACCGCGCGAATGGCGCGGATCAGCTTGCGACGACCGGCTTCCACCGCCGACAGCAGCTCGTCTTCTTCCCGCGCTTCGCCGAGCTGCCGCTGGACGCCCTTCATCTCCAGGAGGCCGGCGAAGCACAGGTCCGACGCCGAGGGCCCGGTCGACGGCGGCGGGAGCGCGGTCGCGTCGAATGCATCGGCGAAGGGATCGTCGACGATCTCGATCTCCACCTCTTCGTCGTGACGCTGCACCTCCTCGAGGAGCGCCACGCCCCGTTCGATGAGCGCCCGCCCCTCGCGAATGGCCCGTGGGGGATCCTCGTCCGGGTGCTCGCGCGGAGCCACCAGCAGGCGCGCGTGATCCCGAAGTGCCGAGAGCGCGACCGACTGGGTGGGCCGGGCAGGCTCGGATCCGCTTCGTTGCGGCGGTGGGTCTTCGGGTGCGCCCGGGTCGAAGTGGCTTTGCATCGCTATCTCGGAGTCGTCACCCCGATATGGGGCCAGCAAGCGAAACTCCCCAGCCTCTGAGTCTAGCGAGTATTCGCCGGCGCGCGAGCCCGGCCCCCGCGGAAAGTTTCCATTCACGCCGCGTCCCACGCCCTGGCGAGGAGATCGCGGAGCGGCTCCACCTCGAGAGCGAGCTTCGGCGGCGCCCGCTCGAGGCCGGCGCGGGCGCGGATCAGCACGTTCGGCTCGTACCAGGCGCGATCACGAACCAGAGTCGCCAGGTCCCAGGCTTGCTGGGCGAGCGTGGGCTCCGCGAGTGGCGCATTCGGGCGGTGCTCGGTCGGACCAACGTGCTGCACGCCGCGCTCCTGAAAGCCGACGGTGTCGAGGTTGCACGAGAGGTTGTACGCACCGTCGCGACACTCCTCGCGGGCGCGGACGAGCGCGCGCAGCGACCGCTCGACGCCCGCGACGGCGGAGAACTTCGCATTTCCCTCGAGATCGTCGAGGAAAGCGTCGCGGAGAGATGGCTCGCGGTAGATGAGCTGCCAGAGGCGCCAGGTGTGGTCGGTGGTCTCGAGCAGGACGATGCACCGGCGCGCCGAGAGAAACTCCTTGGCGCGAGCATGAACGCGTGCCCAGGCCACCAGCGAATCGCGGGCGTCTTCCACGTTGGCAAAGACCGCCGATGCCGCGGAGTGAATACGCCACTCCGATCCGAGGCCGAGCGTTCGCGCCCCCTCGGTCGCCGAGGCGAGGTCCAGGCGCCCCACCCGGACTTCGTCCAGCAGGGCGCGGCCGGTGGCGGGGGGCCAGATGAATCCGTCGGGGAGATTCGCCAGCGGATCGCGCGTGGCGGGATCGCCCGTCGCGAGCGGCGGAGGCCGCACGGTGAGTGGCCCCTTGCCGGGGTCGTCGTCCATGTCGCGAAGCGTCTCCACCAAACGCTCCGCGCGGGCCTCGAGGAGCGGCGAACGCTCGACGGGCCCGAGCCGCCTCGTGCGTTCGAGCGCCAGGCGCACCGCGGTAACGAAGGCCTGCTGCACGCCGGTGCCGTCGGCGGCAGAGGCCTCGACCAGCGCGGCCTCGGACCCCACTTCCGCGCGTACTTCGTCGATCGGTACCGCATCCGGTCGATCGCGCTTGTTCGCCTGAAAAACCAGGCGCATGGCGGCCTCGCCCTGGGCCGCGGCCTCCTGCTCGAGGGCTCGCCAGCGAGCCACCGTTTCGGCCCACCGCGGGCGACTGGTGTCGCCCACGTAGACCACCACGTCGGCCCCGTCGACGAAGTGCTTCCGCCGGCGTGCCCAGCGCTTCTGGCCCGGCACGCTGACGATCTGCAAGCGCACCGGCGAGCCTTCGTACACGCCGGCGCGATGCTCGAGCCAGTCGAAGAAGACCGTGCGACCGTTCTCCTCGGCGGGTGTCTCCACGGGGCGCCCGAAGCTCTTGGCGAGCCACGTCACGGAGCTGGTCTTCCCGGCCTCCGGTGGCCCGTCGTAGACGACGCGCACCACGAGACCGCTATCTTGTGGATGCAGGTAAGCCACTATCGCTTCCGAACGACGCGGCCCAGCCCTGGCTAGACCAGCGCGGCGGCGTGCTTGTTCACCGCATTGCGCACGATTGCCAGGTTGGAAGAAGCGCGGTCGGCAGCGAGATAGATGAACGTCGTGGGGGTCACCATCTCGCTGGAGACCCGCTCGAACGTTTCAAGAATCTGCTTTTCCGACGGCATGAGAGTCCTTTCGCGACTCGAGGCGTAGCGCTGCCCGCCGTCGCGATGCGCTCTGCGCCTCGCACGGAAGTAGGTACTTGGGCCGCACCACAGGTGGGACGCGAGCCGGGGTCGGCTCGCATAGGTGCAAGCATTGCACGTGATTAATAAATTCGGCAAGCGCGAGTTCGGGCTCGCGAACGCTTCGGTCGTTCCCTCTCCCACATGGATCGCCGCTTGCTCTACGTTTCGCGTGTACAGGTAGCGAGCAATCGGTAACGCAAGACGCTCAACGAATCGCGGAGAAATGCGTCCCCATGGCTCAGTCCTCTTCGGCGATGCCGTAGCGAACCTCGGCGACGGCGCCCAGCACGCGCGCCGCGGTACGCCGGGCGAGGCCTGCTTTCCAGGGCGCGTAGGCGGCTTCGTCGCCCCGGGCGAGGCGCGACGGACCCACCTCGGCGCCGCGCGCGAAGAGCCGGCGGAAGCTCATGATGAGCGGGGTCCACCGCGCGGGGTCGACCTTGTCGGCGTCGAGCATCAGCGACTCTTCGACGTGCACTTGGACGATGCGCAGCTCCACCGAGCACGCGGGGATCGCCATGCGTGCGTCGCCGCGCGCGAACGGGCGAATCTTCTCCACCACCGCTTCGAGATGCACTTCGCACTCGGCGATGCGCGGCACAGGCACCACCGCCGAGGGAAGCGTCGAGAGGCCGGCGACGCCGAGCTTGTCGGGCTCGTGACGGTAGCCGAGGAGCTTCTTGTGGAGCGGCACCGAGGCCGCCCCGGTGGTGAGCGCGAGCGCATTGACCGCGTCGGCATTGGCGGCCGAGGCGAGGTTGAGGACGCAGCTGCGCTCGCGTTCCAGGTTGGCCACGGTGAGCGACGTGGCATCGAGCCCGAGCATGCAGGTCCAGCCCAGCCAGAAGGCCGACGACATGGGCGCCACGTTGACGCGGCCATCCTCGCAGAGGGTGCTCACGAGGACGACGGGGGTCCCCCAGTACTGGATCGCAGGTTCGATGGTTCGGTGCATGGGCTGCACCGTGCACCCACGCCGCGCCGCGCGCGCTCCGGTTCCTGCTCCGCAATCGCGTTCCCCCGGAACGCCGGTGCACCTTCGCGCATCGCACCCTCCCATGAGCACCAACAGCAGCCCCGCCTACGCGAAGCATCCCGAGCACACCCTCACGGTGACGCCGTACCGCGGGCGCGTGGTGGTCGAGACCCCCGATGGCGAGGTGCTGGTCGATACGCGGAACGCGCTGGCGCTGCAGGAAGCGAAGTACCCGGTGGTGTACTACGTTCCGCGGTCCGACACGCGCATGGATCGGCTCACGAAGACCGCGCACTCCTCGGTGTGCCCGTTCAAGGGCACGGCGTCGTACTTCAGCGTCGAAGGTCAGCCCGCAGCCGTGGGCGAGAACGCCGTGTGGAGCTACGAGACGCCCTTCGACGAGGTGGCGGGCATTCGCGAGGCGCTCGCCTTCTACGGCAACAAGCTCAAGGTCCGCGCCGAACCCGACGCCTGAAGGCGCCGACCCTGACGCGCACGAACTGCAGTATCGTCGCCCGGTGCGAGCCTACGTTCTTGTCGGACTGATCGCGACCGCGGCCTGCCAGACGGGGGCCAGCTACTCGAGCGCGACCCGGTTTGCCCGCACCCAGCGAGGCGCGACCCACGACGTTCGCGTGGCGCGCGACGTCGACCTGCGCGCGTGGGCGGCTCCGGAGGGAGCTGGAGGCGCGGCGATCGGAGGAAACGCCCCCATCGAGACGGTCCTGGTCGACCCTCGGCAGCGCTGGGTGCTGGCCTGCACGACCGATCCGGAGTCGGGCACGGTCGTGGTGAGGCCGCCCCAGTGGCGATTCGTGCTGGGCAGCGGCCCGGGCTACGCGCTGGGGGCCGTGTACGCCGTGGATGCATCGGGCGATCGTCTGGTGGTGAAGAGCGGCGCATCCACGTTGCTGGTGGACATTCCCTCGCTCCACGCGCGCGCGCTCGAAGGAGCGGAGCCGCCGGCTGGTTTTTCCCAGGACGGTCGGCGCCTCGTCTATCGGTCCGGATCGAACCTGGTCCGCCTGGACCTGGCCTCCAACATTTCTGCACGCGTGAAGCTACCTGCCGGCGAAGCGGGGGACCTCCAGGTCGACACCACCGGCCGCTGGGCCATGGTGGCCATGGCGCGGGTCGATGCCGACAAGAACGGCACCGTGAGCTTCGGCGACTACCAGTGGCCGCGCCCCTTCCGCTGCGGGCACGTCACGTCCCTTGCCGACATGGCGAACGATCCCATCGAGCGCATCTGGGTAGACCTGCAGAACGACGCCTTCCGCGACGACCCTGCGATCTTGCGCATGGTGGGCGATCGCGCGCTCACCCGCGACGGCCACCAACTCCGTCTCGACGGTACGCTCTACGGACCGCGCGACTGCACCGAGGGAATCAATGTAGTCTGCATGGTCGAGTCTCCCCTGGCCACGCTGCTCGATTGCGGTCGTTCGCGACGTCCGAGCACGCTGGCGCTGGTGGGCCCGGCGCCCATGGTCATCCCCGGTCAGGCGTTCCTCGCGGCGCCCCGGGACGCTCCGATCGCGCGAACGGGGGAGTTTTGCCCGGGTGGCGCCGCGCCCTGCGTGGAGCTCGCGACCGGTCGGAAGCGCAAGGACGACACGCCCCTGCCCGCCATCGGCGTTCACGATGGTCTGCAGTGGTACGCCGGCACGCCTACGCACCTCCTGGTCGGGCACCCGGATCACGGCCCGGTCCACTGGCAGCCGCGGTAGCTGCTCGCTCGACGCCGGTGGCCAGCGCTCCCTGCGATAGTGGCATGTTTGCGGCACGGGCTTCCGTCTGGCGCCGACGCTGTCGCGGTAGCCTCGCGACGACCGCTCAGTAGAGCTCGACGCCGGTGGCTTCCAGTTGTAGCTGCGCCAGCGGCTTGCCCAGCTGCTTTTCGGCCTCGGCCTTGCAGCCCATCTTGTGGTCGCCACCCTCGCCGCATGCCGGCTCCGGCTCGTCGGCCGCGACGAGCTTGGCGTGAACGCGGGCCTTCTTGCCGCTGGCGTCCTTGGGAATGAAGAACGCGTGGCCCGCCATGCGAATGTGCGCGTCGCCGCCGGCGTCGTCCTTGAGGGTCATCCAGCAGCCCATGTGCTGGCAGACGGCGTTCACTGTGCCGGTGGTGACGAACTCCTTGCCCACGTAGGCCTTGGGGTTCTTGGAGACGTCGGCGAGGGTGAGCTTCTGCGCGCCCTCGGGAATGGCCTTGCCCAGCTGCGCCGAAGCCTTCGGCTGCGCAGGCTCGGTCGCGGGATGCGCCTCGGGGACGATCTCTTTCGGGCTGGTGTTGCAGGCAACGGCAAGGAGCAAGGAGCAGGCAAGAACGATTCGCATGACTGCCGCAGCGTAGCACTGCCCGCCGCAGCCGGGCGAGCACGTGGTGCTCAACGGGTTGCGCAAGCGCTGCGCAGACCACCGGGTGCGATCGCGCGCAGCCCGCAAATTGCCGAGTGAGGCGCGAGCGTGGGTGGTGGTACGCCAGCTGCACACGGCAGTACCCATGAAGAAAACCTCTCTCACCGTGTCACTCACCGCCGCTGCCATCGCCATCACCGCTGCACTGCCTTCGCTCGCCGAAGCGCGCATCGTGCGCTGGGGCGAAAGCGGCGACGTGCCCATCACCGCCGACTTCGACGGCGACGGCAGGTCCGACATCACCGTGTGGCGGCCGACCACCGGCGAATGGTGGACCATCCCGAGCAGCACCGGCGCGGGCTTTCGCAAGGGCGTCTGGGGCGGCGTCGGCGACGTGGCGGTGCCTGCCGACTACGACGGCGACGGCAAGGCCGACATGGCGATCTTTCGCGCGGCCACCCACGAGTGGTGGATCGCCTTCGCGACCGGCGGCATGCGGGTCGATCGCTGGGGCGACCCGGGCGACGTCGCGGTGCCCGCCGACTACGACGGCGACGGCAAGGCCGACGTGGCGATCTGGCGACCGAGCACCGGCGTGTGGTGGCTCGCGCAGACCACCAAGGGCATTCGCACCCAGCAGTGGGGAACGAGCGGCGATGTTCCGGTGACCGGCCAGGTGGATGGCTACATGGGCGCGGACTTCATGGTGATGCGACCTTCGACCCGCGAGCTCTTCACCCTCGGCAGCTTCTCCGGCGCCACCAGCAGCCGACGGCTCCCGAGCTTCAACGAGACGCCGGTATCTGCCCCGTTCTATTGCTGGAGCGACACCATCGGCTCGTTCAACAGGAGCAACGGCCAGTGGACCATCCCCGGCACGTACACCATCATGTACGGCATGGCGGGCGACCTTCCGGTGCCCGGCTTGTTCAGCGGGGCAACGCTCGGGATGGGCGCGCAGCGCGCGGTGTTCCGCCCCTCCGAAGGCAAGTGGTACATCCACGAAGGGCAAGAGGTCTGCATCAACTGACCCGTCGCCGGACGTGATAGCCACTCTCCGCGAAAGCGAAAGGGCTGATCGCATGCGCACCCGCAGCGCACGAAACCCGCGAAATTACCGAGCGCGGAACGCCGTTGCCGGTCTCGAGCATCGAATGCGCAAGGGCTACACCTCCGCTCTCGATCCCGAGGCCGCGGGTGTATCGTTGAGACCGCCATGGTGCTTCTTCGATTGATCCGCGCATTCTTCGGGCTCCTCTTCTGGCCGCTCCGGCGCCTTCGCGAGTTCATGGGTCTGCCGCAAGGCAGCTTCGTGGAGCTCACGGTGGACGGCGCGGTGGTCGACGTGGTGCCGCGCCGCCGGCGCCTGATCTCGTGGATGCAGAAGCGGACCATGACGGTCATGTCCGAGGTGGTGGAGCTCACGCAGCAGCTCGAGACCGACACCCGCGTGCGCGGCCTCATCGTCACCATCAAGTCGCCGGTGTGGGGCGTGGCGCACGCCGCCGCCCTCTACGACGCCCTCAAGCGCCTGCGCGACGCCGGCAAAGAAGTGGTGGTCTTCCTGCCCACCGGGGTCGACTCCAAGGGCACCTGGGCCGCCATGGCCGCCAGCAAGATCCTCCTGGGCCCGGAAGCGACCATCGCGCCGGTGGGCTTCCAGGTGAAGGGTCACTACGCCGGCGAAGCGCTGCGCCGGGTCGGCCTGCAGGCCGAGGTCTACGCCAAGGGCCGCTACAAGAGCGCCGGCGAGCGCCTCACCCGCGACGAGATGAGCGACGCCGAGCACGAGCAGCTCTCGCGCATCGTCGACTCGTTCTACGAGGGCCTGGTGGCGGCCATCGCCGAGGGCCGCAAGCGCGACGTTACCTGGGCCCAGAAGATGGTGGACGAGGCTCCGTTCCGCGGCGAAGCGGCCATCGCCGAGGGGCTCATCGACGGCATCGCCTACGACGACGAGATGCTCGATCGGCTCGCAGTTGGTGGGGAGCGCCCGCGCACCATCGACGGAAACGTGTATCTTGCATTCGCTCGGGCGCGAAAGTTCTCGCCCATTTCCCGGCCGTCCATCGTGGCCATCATCCCAGTGCACGGCGCCATCATGTCGCAGAGCCCGGTGATGTTCGGGGGCGCCATCGACGAGCCCATCATCGGGATGATTCGCGCGGCCCGCGCCAACAAGAACATCAAGGGCGTGCTCCTGCACGTCGACTCGCCTGGAGGCAGCGCCCTCGCCTCCGACCGCATTCACCACGAGCTCGAGGCGCTGGCCAAAGAGAAGCCGCTGGTGGCGTGCATGGGCAACGTGGCCGCCAGCGGTGGCTACTACGTGGCGGCGCCGGCCCACGCCATCGTGGCGCTCCCCACCACCATCACCGGATCCATCGGCGTGGTGGGCACCCGCTTCGTCATCGAGCCCTTGCTCTCGCGGCTCGGCATCACCAGCGAAGGCATTCGCCGGGGCGCCCACGCGGGGCTGCTCGACGCCGGCGCGCCGCTCAACGAAGAGGAGCGCAAGGTCATCGATAAGGAGCTCGACGGCGTCTACAAGTCGTTCCTGGCGGTGGTGGCCCGGGGCCGCAAGATGCCCCTGGAGCGGGTCGCTGAGCTGGCCGAAGGTCGCGTGTGGACCGGCGCCGACGCCAAGGCCAACGGCCTGGTGGATATCCTCGGCGGCATGGACGTCGCCGTGGCCGAGCTCGGCAAGCGCGTGGGCGGAACCGCGTTCCCGTTCGTCATGTCGCCGGCCCGGCACAGCCTCCCGCCGCTCGATCCGCCGCGCGCCGCCGCCGCCCTGCTCTCGCAGATCGGCCTCTCGTCCCTGGCGAACAGCGTCGAGACGCTGGGGAGCATCGTCGGCACCAAGGAGCGGGTGATGCTCCTCGGTCCGATCACCTCCGTCGACGGCTGACAAAGAGTGGCACGTTAGCGCCATCGCGTGCTACTCCATGCGCATGGCACTGGTGCCCGCCGCTCTCATCGCCGTCGCTGGTCTGACCCAAGGGTTTCGCCACGCGCTGGAGCCGGATCACCTGGCTGCGGTGTCCACCTTCGTGAGCAACAAGCGGTCGCCCTTGGCCGCCATGCGATTCGCCGCGGCGTGGGGAACCGGCCACGCGGCGATGTTGGTGCTGGTGGGCGGCGCGCTCTTCGTCATGCGATCGTCCATGCCGGCCGGCGTGGGGAGCGTACTCGAGGGCGGCGTCGCCATCATGCTGGTGGTGCTCGGCGTACGCGCCATCCTGCAGGCCCGACGCCTCGGTAGCGAAGGTCCGGAGGCGCCCCACGCGCACGGTCACGTCGCGCACGAGCACGCGGTGGGCGCTCCCCACATTCATCTACGCGGCGGCTCCTTCGCCACCCTGCCCTTCGTGGTGGGCCTGGTGCACGGCCTCGCCGGCAGTGGCGCGCTCGCTTCGGTGGTCATGGGCCACTCGTCGAGCGTCGGCGTGGGCCTGATGTTCCTGCTGCTCTACGGGCTCGGGGCCACCGTGAGCATGGCGGTGCTCGCGGGCATCCTCGCCAAGCCGCTCTCGGCCTTTCTGCGCAGCGCGCGCGCTCGCATCGCCCTCGTGACCGTGAGCGGTCTCGCCTCGCTCGGCGTGGGCGTCGTTTGGGGCGCGCTCGTTCTGGCGGGCTGAGGCGTTACAACCCGAGCAGCTTCGTCATGGAAGCTTCGTCGGCGGGCGTGAACGGGTACTGGTCGAAGTCGGAGCTCTGCACCCAGCGGAAGTCGGAGACCGCGCGCGGCTCGAGCTTCTCCGGCCCCACCAGCGTGCACTCGTAGAGGAACAGGTCGACCACGTAGTGCTCGTAGGGGTGCGTGACGAAGCTGATGAGCTTGCCGCACGACACGTGCGCGCCGAGCCGGTGCAGCACCTCACGCTCGAGCGCCTGGGCGTCGGTTTCGCCCTGCTCCACGCGGCCCCCGGGAAATTCCCACATGAGCGCCAGCACCGCCGAGGCCCGACGCTGGGTGATGAGATAGCGGCCGTCACGCTCGATGACGGCGGCTACGACGCGGATGGTCTTGAGGGCACCCACGCGGCCTACATCGAGACGCGGAAGAGCTGTTGACCCATGAGCAGGATGTCGCCGGCGACGACCTCCGTCTCTTCCCGCAGGCGCAGGAACGTCCCGTTGGAGCTGCCCAGATCCGTCAGGTAGATCTTGGGGCCGTCGGGGGCGATGCGGCAGTGGAG
>Ga0075163_10011936_pt1 | contig 11316 bp, 9 predicted proteins | sample JI1023141ADNA_FD_71478 | JGI IMG/M metagenome (GOLD analysis project Ga0075163, IMG submission 71478) | Wastewater effluent complex algal communities from Wisconsin, to seasonally profile nutrient transformation and Carbon sequestration -... | ecosystem: Engineered > WWTP > Effluent > Algae...
TATCAGGTTGATAATTTGATCCGAAAAGGGCACGGATTAAGCCATTTTCGGATCAAATTATCAACTTTTATAAACCCGTATCAACTTTATCAACCTTTTGAGACACCCTCCTGAAACTTCGCTGACGGCGGCCCAACCATTTAACCCACAACACTTTAACCTTCAACTTTCAACTTTCAACCCCTTCAACTTTCAACCCTTTCAACTCCTCAACGCCCGGTCAATATCTTCCACCACGTCGTCGAGGTGTTCCAGCCCGGCTGAAATGCGGATCAGGCCATTGGTGATACCCGATTCCAGGCGCGCCGTTTCGGCCATTTTGGCGTGGGTAGTGGAAGCGGGATGTGTCACGATGGTGCGGGTGTCGCCCAGATTGGCACTCAGCGAACAAAGTTGGACGGCATCCAGAAAGCGGCGGCCTTGTTCCAGTCCGCCCCGGATTTCAAAGGTGACCAGTCCGCCGCCTTTTTTCATTTGCTTGCGGGCAGTGGCGCAGGCCGGGTGAGTTTCCAGAAACGGGTACCGGACGCGCAGCACCTGGTCGTGCGTGGACAGGTATTGTGCCAGGGCCAGGGCATTTTCGCAGTGGCGGTCAAGGCGGACGGCCAGCGTTTCGAGACTTTTCGACAATATCCAGGCATTAAAAGGCGACATGGAAGGGCCGGTGCTGCGGCAGAATTTTTTGACCTCCGCGATCAGGTCGGCGCGACCGGCGACTACCCCGCCCATGACCCGGCCCTGCCCGTCGATGAATTTGGTGGCGGAGTGTGTGATCAGGTCGGCGCCGTACCGCGCCGGTTGCTGCAGGTAAGGTGTGGCAAAACAATTGTCGATGTTGAAGATCAGGCTGTTAGCCTGGCAGAATTGCCCCGCCGCTTCCAGATCGACGATGTCAAGTCCGGGATTGGAAGGTGTTTCGATGAACAACATGCGGGTGTTCGGGCGCACCGACGCCTGCCAGTGGGCAGTATCGGTATCGAGCCAGTCGCAGCTGATACCCCAGCGCGGCAACCACTGGGTGAGCACTGTGTGGGTGGCGCCGAAAATGGCTTTGGTGGCCAGCAGGTGGTCGCCGGAGCGGAGCAGACCCATGATGGATGCGAATACAGCCGCCATGCCGCTTGCGGTGGCCACGGCATCGTCCACCCCTTCGAGAGCCGCCATTTTCATTTCAAATTCGCGGCAATTGGGGTTGGTGAAACGGCTGTAAATATTGCCCTCCTGCTCGTCGGCAAACAAAGCGCGCATTTGTTCGGCGTCGTTGAACACAAAACTGGAGGTAGGAAAAACCGGCGTGCTGTGCTCGCGGTGTTGGGTGCGTTCGGTCTGGGTGCGGATGGCAATGGTTTCAAATTTCATGTGCAGTGATGGTTTGGGATCTGGATTTTGAAAATAAAAACCGGAAAAGAAGTGTTTAAATGCGAAACTGACAAATTCCATCCGGCCATGCAAGCTGTTCGCAATTTCCTTTTTTCCAAAATATGGATGACTTTTTTCTCCGGCATCGGCCTGTCCGCTTTGGTCGCTTTCCATGTGCTGGATTCAAAGCCCGCCTGCGCCATTGCCCTTGACAAAAACAATGTTTTTTATATCGGGCTGGACAATCCGGTTTCCATTGTGGTGCGCGGAGTGCCGGAGGAACAGGTAAAAATTGAAGCCAAAGGCATCACGCTGATCCACAACTCAGGCGATCATTACACCGTCCGGGCATCAGAACCGGGAGATGCCCGCATTTTCGTTTCGGGACCGGGCATGGAGCAACTGGAGTTCCGATACCGTGTCAAGCGCATCCCCGACCCGGTGGTGTTGCTGGGCGCCCGGCACCGGTCACGGACCATAGGGAATGGAGAATTCAAGGCCCAAAACGGCCTGGTTATGGTACTGGAAAACTTCGACTTCGATGCCCGCTGTACGGTGCTGGGTTACGAACTTACCTATCTTGCTTACCGGCATGAACCGATCACGGTCATCAATCAGGGCGGACGGTACAATCCGGCGGCTCGGGAACTTGTCAACAAGGCCCGGCCCGGCGACATGTATTTTTACAGCGATATCAAATGTAAATGCCCCGGCGATGCTACCGGCAGGATGATGGGCGACCTGGTTTTCCGGATCAAATAGCCCCCGTTGTTCCATCAACAATGACATAGTCCCAACTGATTTCCGCCGTTTTTTCCAGCATGCTCCCGACGCTGCAATATTTCTCCACCGACAGCCGCAGGGCTTCTTCCACCCGGTCGGGGCGCAAATCACCCTGGAGGACGAAATGCATTTTAATTTTTTTAAACACGGCTGGCACGGCGTCCTTTTCGCGTTCTCCATCGATTTCCACCCGGAAATCCTCCAGGGGCTGGCGCATTTTTTTCAGAATCGATACGGCATCCATGCTGCTGCAGGCTGCCAGACTGGTCAGGAGGAGTTCCATGGGGCGCATGCCCTGCCCTTCTCCGCCAATGTCGGGGCTGCCTTCCACCACCACCGTATTTCCTGCCACATTGGCCCCTTCAAAACGAACCGCATCGTTGATGCGCTGTAAGGTGACTTTCATATTTTGACTTGTGTTTGCCGGGCAAAAGTAGCAGAAAGATTCCGCGCCCGCCCGAAGGGATTTGCGCCAATGTGTAGGAATGACTGAAACCGGGTGAATTTTCATCTGATTTCGCCATTCTAAAAACCGAATGAAATTTCGATCAAACCAAGACGCAAACCATATTTGTTTGGCCCAATTTCATCCGTCAAACTTTTTCACTTTATTTAAGTCAAACCTAAAATACTTGTCTTTATTTTTTGCCAAAACCCGGAACATAATTTATCTTTGTACTAGTCCTGCCAAATAATTTACCGCACCATTTGTTGAAAATCTCCTTTTGGAGAGGTCTTCGTCCACCACCACTTTACGGAAATACAACCGGGAAAGTGGCGCCTGTTTTTATGGCTTTGTCACCACAGGGCCAGCCGCTCACCTGAAATACGACCAAAATTTTTGACTGCAATCCAGTTGCCGTCCCGGACATGTACACCGGACGCGGCCAGTACCCTCTTTGTCAAAACCAACAAACACTATTATAAACTAAAACTTTCACAAACAGCATTTTATGAAGAAAGTCACATTCAAACAAGTAATCCCGTTTGCCTTGCTGGCTCTCGTTGCGCTGGGGTCGATTTTCATTTCAACGCCCTACAATTTTGTCGACGATGGCTCCTACAACGCAGCCGACATTGCCTGGGTCATTGTGGCCACCGCACTGGTTTTTTTAATGACTCCTGGGCTGGCCTTTTTCTACGGCGGCATGGTACACCGCAAAAACGTGATTTCCACCATGATCAAAAGTGTGGTGGCTGCCGGTGTGGTGAGTGTACTCTGGGTGGTAGTGGGCTTCAGCCTGGCGTTTGGTGAAAGCATCGGCGGGTTCATCGGCAATCCGGCTACTTTCCTTTTTTTCAGCGGCGTCAATTCGGGCGCTCCCTGGAGCCTGGCTCCCACGATTCCACTCACCCTGTTCTCCTTTTTCCAGTTGATGTTTGCGGTCATCACGCCCGGACTGGTAGTGGGCGCTGTAGCGGAACGTATCCGCTTCACCTCCTACATCCTGTTCACAGCCTTGTTCAGCCTGTTTGTGTATGCTCCACTGGCGCACTGGGCCTGGCATCCGGAGGGTATCCTCTTTAAAATGGGGGTGCTGGACTTTGCAGGTGGTACCGTGGTGCACATTTCGGCGGGTTGTGCCGCCCTCATGGGCGCCATTGTGCTGAAACAACGCCTTTCGCACCGCAACCAGGAAGAAATTCCACCGGCCAACATTCCTTATGTACTCATCGGTACAGGCCTGTTGTGGTTCGGCTGGTTCGGCTTCAATGCCGGTTCGGCGCTCGGCGCCAATGGCCTGGCTGTGTCGGCTTTCGCCACCACCAACACTGCAGCCGCAGCAGCCGGTCTTTCCTGGATGTTTTTTGATGTATTGAAAGGCAAAAAGCCCTCTGTGCTGGGATTCTGTATTGGAGCGGTGGTCGGCCTGGTGGCCATCACGCCGGGCGCCGGATTTGTGGGCATCCCGCAGAGCATTTTTGTCGGCGTCGTGTCGGCCATTATTTCCAACATGGCGGTGTACTACAAGTCAAAATCGTCGCTCGACGACACGCTCGACGTGTTTCCCTGTCACGGCATCGGCGGCATGGTGGGCATGTTGCTCACGGGAGTTTTCGCCACCAAATCGGTCAATGCGGCCGGCGCTGAAGGCCTTTTTTACGGCAATCCCGAATTTTTCCTGACGCAGGTCAAAGGCCTGGCGATCGCAGTCGGTTACAGCCTGACCGCTTCCTTCCTGATTTTCAAACTCATCAACGTCATAGAGCCGATCCGTGTGAGTTCGGAGGACGAAGAACTGGGACTTGATGCCTCGCAGCACGACGAAAAGTATGTGCAAGGCACCCTGCTCGTACCACAGCCGAACGGCAAACTGGTTGAGGTCGAGGCATAAAACAAAAAAGGTACGGCTTTTACAAGAGCTTCTGGAACAAGCCCTTAGCCGTACCAATTCATTTCACTTCAAATAAAATGAACCGCAATGTTACAAAGATTCTTTGCAACAGGGCTGACTTTGTCGTGCCTTTTCAACACCCTTTCCGCGCAGCAAAATGCTGTTGTCGCCGATTCTGCTGCGGCAACGCCGGCGACACCAAAACCAACCCTCACCGTGGCCGCCGATGCCTATTTCCGGTTTGATCTGGGTGAAACCGCTGCCAATGATTTTACCAGTTTTACACACTCGCACAACTCCTTCGAACTGGGGATGATCTCGCTCAAAGCCGAGCACAGCATCGGCCAGGTGGGCTTGCTGGCCGACGTCGGCTTTGGCAAACGCGCCGAGGAATTTTCATACGCCGACGAGAATACCCGCTTCGTTATCAAGCAGTTGCTGTTGTCTTACACGATCAAAAACAAGGTAAAGATTACGGGCGGCAGTTGGGCCACACATGTGGGTTACGAACTGGTGGATGCATACGCCAACCGCAACTACAGCATGTCGTACATGTTTTCCTACGGGCCTTTTTTCCACACCGGACTCAAGGCGGAGGCGAGTTTGGGCAAAAGTGGTTTTATGATCGGGATCGCCAATCCGACGGATTTGAAATCGACCGATTTTGGAAAAAAATACGTGATCGGGCAGTACAGCGTAGCCACCCGGGACGACAAGTTGAAAGCCTACCTGAATTTCCAGGCCGGCCGGTCCAGCGACAGCACCAAAATGATGCAATTCGACGCAGTGGTGACGGCGGCGGTTTCCGACAAATTCAGCATCGGGCTGAACGGCAGCCTGGTCAACTTCAAATACAGACCGCTGGAATCGGATTTTAAGGATGCGGGGAGTTGGTACGGCGCGGCCGTTTACCTCAATGCCGATCCTTTCGCCTGGCTGGGATTGACTTTGCGCACCGAGTATTTCAGCGACCGGGATCAACTCAATGTATTCAGTGCCATGCCGGAAGGAGGAAGCATCGTGGCAACCACGCTTTCCGCCAATTTCAAGGTGGAAAACCTGATTTTAATCCCGGAAATCCGGTTCGAAAAAGCATCGGAAAATCTGTTCCTCGATGCGCCGGATACCGCTATCGACACCAACACCAGTTTTCTGGTGGCAGCGATTTACAAATTCTAATCAAATCACGGGTATGCGCTTGAAGTGAGTTGGGGTCCCGGTGTCAGGCCGGGGCCCCGCTTGCTTTTTAATAAAATTTTCGCCCGGGAATTGCGTTTGAATGGCGCTACAGGCCATTCTGTATTACCTTACCTTTGCAGCGACAAACACTACCCTGCAAACTGCAACCGATTCGTATGCCGACGATTTCCAAGCGGGGCGCCCATGCCCACACTTCTCCCATCCGCAAACTGAGTCCCTACGCGGATGCCGCCAAAAAAGCCGGAAAAAAGATATTCCATCTGAACATAGGCCAGCCCGACATACCCACACCGCCCGCCGCGTTGCAACAAGTGCGCGCAACAGATGTCCGTGTGCTGGAATACAGCCCTTCTAACGGATTCGCCTCCTACCGCAACCAACTGCCCCGCTATTACGGGCGCAACGGCATCGAAATTACACCCGATGATATTCTGGTGACCAGCGGCGCTTCGGAAGGCATTTATTTTGCCCTGCTGGCCTGCCTGGATCGGGGCGAGTCCGTGCTGGCGCCGGAGCCTATGTATGCCAATTACGTCGGTTTTGCAGAAATGGCAGATGTACAGGTAAAGCCGGTCACTTGCAGCATAGAAAGCGGGTTTGCGTTGCCTTCCATTGCTGACTTCGCCCGGGCGGTGACGCCGGATGTGAAGGCCATCCTGCTGTGCAATCCAAACAATCCGACCGGCGCCGTTTATCCGGAAATGATGTTGCGCGCACTGGCCGAACTGGCCATCGAACGCGACATTTACCTGTTTATCGACGAGGTGTACCGCGAGTTTTGTTATGGTGAAACGCCGTTTTTTTCAGCGCTCAACCTGGCGGGAGCAGACAAACACGTAGTGGTATTCGATTCGGTTTCAAAACGTTACAGCGCTTGCGGCGCCCGGGTGGGCGCTGTGCTCAGCCGCAACCACGAGGTCCTGGCCACTATCCTGAAATACGCCGAAACCCGGCTCAGCCCGCCATCATACGGGCAAATGCTGGCAGAAGCCCTCATCGATACCGACGATGTGTATTTTGAAACGGTCAAAGCCGAATACCGGCACCGGCGCGACCTGTTGTACCGGCGCTTGAGCGCCATGCCCGGCGTGGTTTGTTATCTGCCCGACGGAGCGTTCTACGTGTTTGCCCGCCTGCCGATTGACGATTGTGAACGGTTCTGCCAATGGTTGCTGGAGGATTTTTCGCACGACAACCAGACCGTGATGCTCGCGCCTGGCAAGGGATTTTATGCAACGCCGGGGCTGGGGAAACAGGAAGTTCGTTTTGCTTATGTGCTGAACGAAAATGATTTGAACCTGGCCATGAATTGCCTCGAATTGGCGCTTCAGGAGTACACCGCCGCTCTGAAGGCGGAAAAAATGAATGCACAAGGCTGATAAAAACCCATTCGCCCGATTCGGAACATACTTTCGCGGCGTGACGTTCGTAAAAAAGCATATTTGGCGTTTTTCGCACCTGCTTTGTATTTTTTTCAAAATTGAGCATCGGGCGCCCAAAACCATGCGCCTGACCCCGCCTTTCCCAGATAAAAATTTTGTTAATTCCACTTTAAAACCTGCATTTTTCCTCAAAAGCCGTTTTGTTTGCAGCCCGGATCTGAAATATCAGATGCGCATTTTTCCATCACACTTTTCAATTGCTTCGCAATCAGGGCGACAACGGCCCATACGTTCGGTTGATTTGGCCATGAAAAAAAACTTTTCCACCGCTTTGCTTTTTGCCGCGACGCTCGTCGCCCAATGGCGTGGGGTTTTTCCCGTACCGGTGACCGGTTCGGTTTTTTCTTATGCCTTCCCGCGTCCCCTTGGGGTGCGACGATAATTACCCGTTTCCATCTTTACAGTATTGCGCTTATCCGGTGACTTCACCCGGTAAATAATCCGCTGTCTGTCCGATTCCATTGCTCCGGCCTGCCGCCGGCGGCAAGTGGACGATTCACCCAACTGTTTCACCTTCAACGTTCTGCGATCAAAGATCTTCGAACTGTCATGCAGCATTACCACTTCTTCAAAGTCATCATAGCCGGCCCCGAACACTGCGATTTCGCAGCCCACATCTGCGACGAAATGGAGCGCTCCGCCAAGGCGCGCGGCACCGGCATCGCCAAACGCTCGCCGGAATACCTCCAGCAAAAAATGAACGAGGGCAAAGCCGTCATCGCCTTTTCGACGGAAGGCGAATGGGCGGGATTTTGCTACATCGAAACCTGGGGCCACGGAAAATATGTCGCCAATTCCGGCCTGATCGTATCGCCGAATTTCCGGAAAGGCGGACTGGCGCGCCTCATCAAGCGCAAAATTTTTGAACTCAGCCGCCACAAATACCCGGAAGCCAAAATATTTGGCCTGACCACCGGACTGGCTGTCATGAAAATCAATTCGGAACTGGGCTACGAACCCGTCACCTATTCCGAATTGACCGACGACGACGCCTTCTGGGCGGGTTGCAAAAGTTGCGTCAACTACGATATCCTGGTAAGCAAGGAGCGCAAAAACTGCCTTTGCACCGCCATGCTGTACGACCCGGCCGATCAGGTCACCACCACCGACCTCGCCACCGACACCAGCCATCCCTTGCCTGTGGCGGGTCTTCCGCCGGCGAACCACCACCCGCAGCCCGAATCCGAACCGGCAGGCATCTGGGCGGCAGCATTCGACTAAATGCATCCAACCTAAAATTCAGATTTAACCATGAACAACAAAGTCCTGCTTGCTTTTTCAGGCGGTCTGGATACCACCTATTGCGCACTGTGGCTGAACCGGATCAAGGGCATGGAAGTCCACGCGCTGACCGTTCAAACCGGCGGCTTCAGCGCTGACGAACTGGCGCGCATCGAAGCCCACGCCCGTGCTCTCGGGGTGGCATCCTTTGCCGTAGCGGATGTGACCCGGCATTACTACGACACCTGCATCCGCTACCTCATCTACGGCAATGTGCTAAAAAACAGCACCTACCCCTTGAGCGTCAGTGCCGAACGCATCGTGCAGGCCATTGCAGTGGCAGAACACGCCCAAAAAATCGGCGCCGCCGCCATCGCACACGGCAGCACCGGCGCCGGCAACGACCAGGTACGTTTCGACATGATATTCCAGAGCATGGCGCCGGAAGCGGAAATCATCACACCCATCCGCGACCAGCAACTGAGTCGCGAGGCGGAAATAGCATTTTTGAAGGCGAACGATGTGACAATGAATTTTGAAAAAGCGGCCTACAGCATCAACAAGGGACTTTGGGGCACTTCCGTGGGCGGCAAAGAAACCCTGAACAGCCGGCAACCTCTTCCCGAAGACGCCTGGCCGACTCCCGTCACCAAAACGACACCGGAAAAGGTCAGCCTGCGCTTTGAAAAAGGCGAACTGGCAGCGATCAACGATGTGTCATTCGATCATCCGGCATTGGCGATCAACCATTTGCAGGAACTGGCCCAGCCCTTCGGTATCGGCCGCGACATCCATGTGGGCGACACCATCATCGGCATCAAAGGCCGCGTCGGTTTCGAGGCCGCCGCGCCGCTGCTGATCATCAAGGCGCACCACCTGCTGGAAAAACACACCCTCACCAAGTGGCAACTCTACTGGAAAGACCAACTCGCCACCTGGTACGGCAACTGGCTCCACGAGGGCCAACTGCTCGACCCCACGATGCGCAACATCGAAAAATTCCTCGAAGACAGCCAGCAGACGGTCAGCGGGACCGTATTCGCCACACTGCACCCCTACCGCTTTACCCTCGACGGCATCGAGAGCGACCACGATTTGATGAGCAGTCGCTTCGGCAGTTACGGGGAAATGAACAAGGGCTGGAGCGGCGAGGACGTAAAAGGATTTGCAAAAATTTTCGGCAACCAGACATCCATCTATTTCAAGGTCAATGGATCAAACGAATCATAAAATCCGCGCCGGCATCATCGGCGCGGCGGGATACACCGGCGGCGAACTCATCCGTCTGCTGCTCCGGCACCCGCAGGTCAACATCGCATATGCCCAGAGCAAAAGCAATGCGGGCAAACCCGTGGCCTCGGTGCACCGCGACTTGGCCGGCGATACCGAATTGCTCTTTTCGGCCGGCATGGATACAGAAGCCGACGTACTGTTTCTCTGCGCCGGTCACGGTGAGGCCCGCGCCTTTCTGACCGCCAACGATGTTCCCGCGCAGACACGCCTCATCGACCTGAGTCAGGATTTTCGCCTGTCTGATACGGCAAGTTTCGGGCCACGCAGATTTGTGTACGGTCTGCCGGAATGGCAACGCGACGCCATTCGAACGGCCGAAAACATCGCCAATCCGGGCTGTTTTGCCACAGCCATCCAACTGGCCCTGTTGCCGTTGGCAAAGGCGGGGCAATTGCCGGAAGTGCACGTCACCGCCATCACCGGGGCAACCGGAGGAGGGCAAGCCCTGCAGGCCACTCAGCATTTTGCCTGGCGCGCCAACAACATTTCGGCCTACAAAACCCTCACGCACCAGCACCTCGGCGAGATCAGGCAATCGCTCCGGCAACTGTTGCGCCGCGAACCGGAACCGCTGCATTTCATTCCCTGGCGCGGCGATTTCACCCGGGGCATATTTGCCAGCGCCTGCCTGGCGTACAGCGGCAGCCTGGCAGAAGCCGGGGCTTTGTACCGCGATTTTTACCGGGACCATCCGTTTACACATCCCGGCACCGAGCCCATCGACCTGAAACAGGTGGTCAACACCAACAAATGCCTGCTTTTCCTCGAAAAAGTGGAGGACCAACTGGTGGTACACTCGGTCATCGACAACCTGCTGAAAGGGGCAAGCGGGCAGGCCGTACAAAACATGAACCTGATGTTCGGCCTGGATGAAACGGCCGGGCTGCACCTGAAAGCCGTCAACTTTTAAGCACCGCGACATGAACCTATTCGACGTATATCCGCTGCAAGACATCACCATTGCCCGTGCCAAAGGCGCCCGGGTCTGGGACACAGCCGGTCGCTCTTACCTGGACATGTACGGTGGCCACGCGGTCATTTCCATCGGGCATACCCACCCGCATTACGTCCGCCGTATCACGGAACAGTTGAAAAAAATCGGTTTTTACTCCAATTCCGTGCACCTGCCCATCCAGCAGGAACTGGCGGAAAAACTGGGCGCCGTATCCGGAAAAGCGGATTATCAGTTGTTTTTGTGCAACTCCGGAGCCGAAGCCAATGAGAACGCCCTCAAACTCGCCTCCTTTCATACCGGCAGGAAGAAAATCATTGCCTTTGAAAAAGCCTTTCATGGTCGCACCTCGCTGGCCGTGGCTGCCACCGACAACCCCAAAATAGTGGCACCGGTGAATGCAACGGACAACGTTGTTTTTCTACCTTTCAACGACAGTGCTGCACTGGAACAATATTTTGCTGCGCATGGCTCCGGCATTGCCGCCGTGTTGGTGGAGGGCATTCAGGGCGTGGGCGGCATCCATGTGGCAGAAGCGGCTTTTTTGCAAAAAATCAGGGCTTTGTGTTCGGAAAACGGCGCATTGTACATCGCCGACGGGATACAGTGCGGCTACGGGCGCAGCGGGCGATTTTTTTCGCACGACTTTGCCGGTGTGCAGGCGGATATTTACTCGGTGGCCAAAGGAATGGGCAACGGATTTCCGGTGGCCGGCATTCTGATCGCGCCG